>Ga0065711_1046825_pt1 | contig 12675 bp, 10 predicted proteins | sample Hoacrofraction12_FD_59098 | JGI IMG/M metagenome (GOLD analysis project Ga0065711, IMG submission 59098) | Hoatzin crop microbial communities from Cojedes, Venezuela - Epithelial fraction 12 v2 (version 2) | ecosystem: Host-associated > Birds > Digestive system > Esophagus > Crop | place...
CCCGAAGCCCCTCTCTCGCTCTGCACCGACCCGGAGCTTTTTGGGCTGTTTGTTATTAATAAACCCCCTGCCCCATTGAATGTACAGAGGGTAAATCCGCTGGGAAGAGTGACACGGGGAGGGCCAAGAGCCCCCAGCGAGGCAGCAGCAGGGTCCGACGTGGGTCCCCCCCACAAGAAACAGGGAGCTGCGGCTAATTTGCTGCCGAAAACATGGTGGCAGTGGTAGGGTAAACCAGGAAACCCGCTTCATTTGATCAGAAAAGCACCTTTTTGTGCGGAGCCACCAGCCTCGGAACGAGCCTGTTGGCCCCGTCTCAGCGTTTGGCACCGGGGCTCACTGGGCGCTCGCAGACGGGGAGCGAGGCGTCAGCCCCGCGCCGGCGCGGTGCGTTTGGGTGCGTGGGCAGGGCAGGCGCGCGTGCGTCAAACGGATGCTTCATGGGGTGCGTGACTCCGCATGGCGCGTCCCGGCAGCGGCCAAACAAGCCCGATACGTCTCACCCAACGCAAACACGAGGGAATCCCGATTCGGCTGCCAGTTGTAGCCGTGCAGCCACGGAGAAGCTCACGAGACGGAGCTGTGGGGCTGCAAATTCGGGTTTTCATAGAAGCATAGAATGGTTCGGGTTGGAAGGGACCTTAAAGGTCATCTGGTTCCAACCCCCCTGCCATGAGCAGGGACATCTTCCCAGGCTGCTCAGAGCTCCATCCAACCTGGCCTTGAACACTGCCAGGGAGGGGGCAGCCACAGCTTCTCCGGGCAACCTGTGCCAGGGCCTCACCGCCCTCAGAGTGAAGAATTTCTTCCTAATATCTAATCTAAATCTGCCCTCTTTTAGTTTACAGCCATTCCCCCTTGTCCTATCGCTACACACCCTTGTGAAAAGCCCCTCTGCATCCTTTCTGTAGGCCCCTTCAGGTACTGGAAGGCTGCTACAAGGTCACCCCGGAGCCTTCTCTTCTCCAGGCTGAACAACCCTAACTCCCTCAGCCTGTTGTCGCAGGAGAGGTGCTCCAGCCCTCTGATCATCTTCGTGGCCCTCCTCTGGACCCACTCCAACACATCCATGTCAAGCTCATGTTTTGCGAGGGTCGGGTCGAGCCCTGTGACAAACCGTCACCAGCCAGCTCTTTTCTCAGGACAAGGGTTTCCACACAACTCCTGCACGTTCAAGAAATGACTGAGAAGTTTTGGTGTGAGACGTGACAACTGGATTTCTTCCCTCTGAAAATCACATTATCCGTGGAAAGACATTTTTTTGGACACGGAGGCCTGGGAATCGGCTGCTCTCAAGGAGTGTCCCTCACCATCTGCTCGTACATCTGTCAAATCCACTCACAAACCCTTGCCCGGAGTCCTTGTTCGGGAAACTGTAGGATAGATTAGCACTCCTTTTTATTTTCCTGTGCTGCTATGATGTGAACGCAAAGGGAAATTCAGATGGAAGGGGTGTTTTGCCAGGTTTGAGGCAGGTACGCGTGTGTTAAATGCGCACAGTTTAAGTCTCCAAGGGAGGAGGCTGAGCTAGAGGGGAAACCCTTGGCCAAAGCTCAGCTGTGCGTTGGCTGCAGGAGCCCGTGGGAGCAGAGGGTGTGCTGTTCCTTCCCCCCTTTTTTAAAGCCTTTTCAAGCTTTTTAACCATTGTTTCAAATTAATATTCCCTCCTGTGGTGACCGATGAAAGCATCTGAGCTTTTGAATATTTTCATGAATATTTATTAATTTTCTTGACTTTTTTCAGTATCATTTTTCTATTGGTTTTATCTGCCTGAATTTTAGATAATTTTTCTTTACTACATTTGTGGGTTTTTTTGTTTTTTTAATTGTAGTACAATGAGGAAAGCAAAAGAAAGTTATCTGCCATTTGATTTTGCTCCTCAGGGACCAAATCCTGCAATGAATCCTCCTTCATCCAGACACCGGGGGATGCGCAAGTGCAAAATTTGGGGTTGCTGGTGTACATTTCACTTGTCATTCTCCAGCAGTTTCCTCTTTGCTACGTACATAAATACAGATATGTACATACACAGATGCATGAGCTTGCTCCTATAGCATCTAGGTAAATATAAAACCTTGAGAAGGCATCTAGATATTTATGGTTAGATTCATAGTGCATGATTTGCAGGACCCACTGGCTTTTACTAAGTTTGGAGCCAAGTTTAAACTCTTTTGGCAGTCACCAGGAGTGAGCGCAGGCTGTGGAGTTTAGATCAGCAACTTTGTCTTTTGGAAGGGGAGAGGGGTGCCTCTGTCCTTCACCATGGACTATGCCAAGGCTCCAACATCATCACGTTCCTAATTCTCTTCCATTAAGTAGGGTGAATTGGGACCTTTATCTTCAGAACATATCTTCATTCCACCAGAGGTTCAGCCTGTTCTCACATCTGAACAGTGCAGCGAGACTCCTTAACCACCCCCCAGAAAAAGCCAGCAATGGTGGCATACAAAATCTTCTACGAGCAACTTCATCCCAAATTATTTGTGTTTAGACTCACCTGACAGACCTTCAGACATACAGCGTAGGCTCCCAGCCCTGCTGGAAGTCTTATTTAAGTCAGCACTATTGAAGTCAGCATTTACATCAGTAGCTGCACTGATGTAAATGCTGAAAAACGCTTCCCTTGAAAAGATTTCAATGGTGATGCAAACGACTTCAATAATTTTATTGATGCTGCTCATGGGGGAAGGAACACAGGCAGCTCCTCCACGTTCACCTCCCCCAGCTGGGGCCTTGGGTGTCTGGATGGATTGCAACGGTCTTTGATGGACAACAAAGGCTCTTTTGTTCTGTCAAAGAAGTAGAGCCAATAACGCCCCAAAGAAGTCAGCACCGAGAGCTCCACTCACCCGACCAAAAACAAAAGAATCAAGTGTGCAGCAGTGCAAATTCTCTTTCTTAGAGAATTAACCCCTTCCATGATCCCAACCCCTCCGCCTTCCTACAGCAGGACCTTTCTAACTGCCAGCGTCTTTCCACTTTCATCCTATTGCTCTGCTTCAGGCTGTCAACCCCAATCACTGTCAGAATTGCTGGTAATTAAGTATTACCTCCTCTTTCTTCACCTCAGAAAATTGCAAAAGCCAACTAACTCTCTTAGAAGTACTGTCAGGGGCCCGGAGGATCGATAGTGGCATATCCTGCACCGACATCTAGCCTAATCAACCACATCGTTACAGTCAATGAGAACTGTCAGCCTGAAAAGCAGGTTACATGGTGTCTCCAGAGGCAAGGTTCCTCACTGAGCAAACCTAGCCTACACTAAGAAAATTGCCTTGGTAGGGTTAAATGTGGTTTTCAAATCGATCCAGTTACACCAGTACAATGTAAATAAAATTTAACCTTAAACAGATTTAAATGTAGCTTCTACTGGTTTGATTTAATTCAAAACATCAACATTTAAGTAGCTTCACTTGCATTAAGGGTTGGCATTGGCGAAGGCAGATTTATTTTACGTGGATTTAATTACCAAAACCCAAGCAGATGTAGCCTTACTCTGGAGTGAGGATGGAGGAGCAGAAGTCAGCACAGCTTCTTGGTTTGGATGTCAGCAGGCCCTGCTCCACAGACCCGGCCAATGCTAATGCTCAAAGGCAGGGGAGAAGCTGCCCTCTCCTCCTGCTCCCCCCCTCCCTCCTTTGGTGAGTCCAACATTCAGCTTTTCCTGGGAGACCCATACTTCAGCTAAAAGCCGGGCACAGAGAGTAGTGTTAAAATGCCACAGCATAGCTTTGTAGGATAAAATGTCTTGATTTCCCAGCCCGATGCCACAAGTATGAGGGCAAGTCAATGGAAGCCAGATAACTGGCAATTCTGAAAGGAAATACCTTTTAGGCAACGTGTAACCAGCCCATGGAACTCGTTGCCACAGGGTGCTGTTGCGGCCAAGCATTTGACAAACAAATGTCCTAAGCATTCGTACCAGTGGGACCTCGCCAGCCCTCAAAACTGATCGTAGACCACCATGTAGCTCTAGATCCACATGGGGCTTTGCACCCCAGTCACAGTGCAGGGGAAGGCTGTGACCATGCATTACATCTAGGTTGCGTGTGATTTTGCTTGGGGCCTCTTTGAAAGCAAGGGTTGGTTTGATCCACAGACCAGCTGCAGTCTTCTGGTTGTAGTAGTATCTACGAGTGGGGCCAGATGCTCTTCACAGCAGTCCTCTTGCCACCTGGATTAGAAGACCTGTTGGAGTACACCGTGGTTCCCTTCCAGCCTGCAAACTGAGGGTCTCCTCCCAGGTAGGCAGCTCGGGAGGGGTGGTATGTGCCTGCACCGCTCCCCGTGATGCCCAGCACAGTGCCAGTTCGTAGCTGGAGTGCAGGACCAGGCTGCACGAAACACTAACCCGCAGAGCACCAGTGTGTGAGGCACCGCTGGGAAGAGGACTGCAGCAGCACATGTAGAGGTACACAGACAACTGTAGTATTGGCAGCTGTGTTAGGAAACACCAAAAACTGTTTTGGCAGGCGTATGGACCGTCCCATCTGCCTACTCTGGAATTTCATGCATTCTCCCAGGGTCATCCAAAAGCCTTCAGAGGCTCCGGGCAGAGTGCCTGTGTGTGCGGTTCTGCACACCATCTGAAGTTATCCTTCCAGACTTCAGATCCAAGCTTCACGACTGAAGTCAGCATTGCAGTTCCTTCTGACCCCTCTGCAACTGGCCGTGCTTACAGTCAACACAGTTCTTCCTTTCCTCATAGAAGTATGGATCCTTTGCAGTTTCAAATGTCCCGGAGTGCTCCGAAGTGCAGCCTGGGTGTAAACTTTTAGCAAATCTCCCCTGCAGGACAAAAGATGGTTGGAAACTGTCATGTACCCTAGGATTTCCTGTAAACATCTACAAAGCTCTGTTGGTTTTTAATCATATCTGAAGTGGAGTTTCCAAACCAGTTCTTTTGGAATATATTTGGTTTTCTAGGTTTCCTATACTGCTGTAACGAGCACACCTGTCTGCAAAACCCAGGTACACCTCTGCTGTCCACTGCTGCTTTACCGAGGTGGAGGGTCTACTCCCAGTCAATGTCGGGAGTCAGAAAGCCTGCGATCTGAGAAAATCCAGCGGTGTTCAGCGACCTAATGAATGGCGAGGTGACGGTGGTATTGCTGGTTGGTACAAATGGCGTCCGAGTACCTAACCCAAAGGTCCGTCCCTGGTGGCAGTGGGAGTTTAGCCGTGAACTCAGAGTGGGTGAAGGGGTTGCACGAACTTTTTGCTGTGATGAACCGATAGCTTAAAAAACACTGCTGTGAAGGCATCTTCTCTCTCTGGCTAAGCAAGCAGACGCGATTTCCTAGAAATTTTTAAGATGCTACATGGCAGGAAGCGCAAGATCTCACGGCAGCTGTTTCAAAGATTACAGTAAACCGCTTCCCCCCCACATACTCTACAGCTGGCAAGGCCCTTCCACCCTGTCACTGTATAGTGGGAACTTTACTGCATAGTTCGAAATTACAAATATTTACGAAATTACAAAATAATAGTCAAGAGCTCATTTTACCCTGTTCCCTCCTTCAATGGGAGCCCTGCTGTTCCTTCCAGACGGTAAGCTGGCGTCTTGCCCAGACCATACATCTCTTACGACAGGCTCCTTAAGGACCAAATCTAAATGGAAGCCAAAAGAAATATGTCTTACTAAGTGACACAAGGGTAACATTCTGAGTCTGATTCTGAGTCCATTTTAACTGATTTTGCACGGATACAACTCTGCTGGCTTTAACTGCATTAATCCAGATTTGTACTGATGCAAGCAGAGAGCCCCGGTGCCTTTGACACCAGTACAAAAAAAAATTCTGAAAATGCTGAAGTTCAACCAATGACCTAGGCAGTATTTTAACAATTGCATTCACATCTGGCCTCTGGAAGATTTCTCAGTTGTTTGTCTGCCTCGTTGTTAGCCGAGCCAAGTCACTATGCTACCTTAGGTAAGGGAGGAACGTCCATGATCTCTTACAGACCATCGCTGCTAAAAGAATTATATGAACAACTGATAAAAAACCCGCTGACTGAAACAGAAGACTCTCTTACAGCCTCAGGCAGAGCTTGTTTAGAGCCAGTGCTGTTCATCGTTCCTCTCTACCAAGTACCCCAGTGATACTTGGTAAAGAGGACACCAGGGTAAGCATTCAGCCTTCCTTCTAGCACCTCTGAAGTTTGAGCTGCTCCAGTGCAACATCCCAGGTTGGATTCATAGAGAAAATATTCACATGATGCACCTATTCTTTTCCCTTTTTGGCACTTCTTTATACTATTTATAAGGTGCATTTTTCTTGGACCTCATGAGAAAAGTGGCTCTGCCTTCTTAAACACTCTCCCCCTTAGGACTAGATTTTATTTCTAACGTAGGTTTGCTCAGGGAAACTGTGTGCTGGAACAACCTCCACCTCTAGCCCTCAGAAATAATGTGATCCACGATTTGAGTGAGTTTGGACTCACCAGTGGGCATGGTCTGTCTCCCTTACTTGTTGCTATTGGAACGTGCTGCAGCAGCCTCACCAGGCCGAGCAAAATCCTACTGTCTCAATGAAAGTGCAACAGTCTTGATGGTGACCTATGTTCTGCTGAGGAGCCAGAAAATGGCAGCTGTGGGGTAGCGCGAGGAAGCCTGATGCCATGCGCTGATACCAGCGCGACAGATAAGTTAATGGGATGTCAGTCTGCTTTCGCTTCCCGAGCATACCCCAAGGCTTGTTCGGCGAATAAATCTTTCCTCATCTCAGTTCTCCTTTTTACCTCCCCCACCGAGCTTGCAGCAGTGTTTGTCGCATTCTTGGAAGAAGGCACCCCGACTGGAGTCCTTTTCTGTCAAGAGGAGAGAGTGCAATTTAGCCGGTCTGTAACCGTCTGTTTCCACTCATTCCTGAGGTTTTCCAGCTGCCCATGAAAACAATGCACTGATACACTCTGTGCGGACTTGAACCACGTCCAGAGCAAAGGGTGAGGTGGGGCGGGAGGTTCGGGGAGTGTTCTTTGTCCTGGAAAATGGAGCAGATACCAGCACGACACAGTCAGAAGGACAATGGTAGAGGAGCAGTCTGCTGATTCCCCAGCCCACACAAGGTCGACACGCCAGACTTCGGGGTCGAGCATCCAGCTCCTCGCTGGGCAAATGTCAGGAGTACCAAACTCCAGCACCTAACTGCTGGGAGGAAAAATAAACTGAATTCCAAGGGGGGCTGGTGCTGCACTTTCATGGATGTAACGTAGACAGATTTCATCAGGAAGGGTGCAGTATTTAGTTCATTTTTCTGTTAAACTCTCTCTTGCTTCTTTTATCTTCCTTCTTTTTCATGGAAAGGCATAAAGTGAGTAATAAAAAATGCTAACAGCACAACTTCTTGATTTATACTGCCAGCAGATCTCAGGCAGAACTCCCTGTTGAGTTTGAGGGAACAGCGTGATTAAAAATTGATGCCACAATATGGTCCGTCTTAGCAACAACACTCGCAAGTGAAATTCATCTAGGATATAAACTGTGACATTTAAAATGCCTATTGGGTGAAACTTGACCGGAAAAAAAATAATAATTGGTGTGTGAAGCTCTGGGGAATAAAGGCAATTGCCATGCCACTTTATGGAATATTGTGCGTGAATCACTGAAGCTATTAAGTCTTCTGCTGCCTTTTTCCTGGCCTCAAGAGGTTAACTCCTTCCCAGAGCCGTTTGCTGGGGTGGGAAACAAGAACCGCATGCGTGTGCCACAGAGCTGCGTCTGGTCTGGGTATGCGGGTGATCTGGATTTCATGTTGTTTGCCTCGGAGACCCACTGGAGAGAGTAATGAGGGAGTTCAAAAGAAGAATGTTCCTTCTGCCAGAAGTGGTCTTTTAACCAGGCCTTTGCTTATTTGTTGGGGGAGATTACTCACAGGGTCACCTGGCAAAAATGACTGGAAGTTATGAAAGAAAGAGTCTGCTGCCAACTATTTGAGAGAAAAAGGGAGAGAAATGGAGAAGAAACAGGAGAAAGAGCAGTGAGTTGGCTGCAGGGAAAGGGACATTCTATGATTCAGAGGAGAAGCCAAGAACCAAGGCTGTAAAGGGAGGGAGTGGACCCTGAGCTCCTTAGAAGGTTCAGTGCTATATTCTGGTGGCATTCAAGCAGAAATCAAAAGCTGAGGTGAAGAAAAAAGGCACAGGCACTTACACATGCCTTGTGGAGCCCTTATGGCAGAGGTGGAACTCTAGGAAGGGGTGAACATTAAGCACCAGAGTGACCTGGGATTCGGCACTGCTTCTGGAGGTGTAGGGCAGATGGTCTTCCCCATCCCACTTCCAAAGAGGGGCAAAGAGGGCCTGTGCTATGAAACCAAGACCGGGAGGCTTAGCCAAGTCGCTCACTGGTTGTTAGTTGTTTGCTGCACCCAAAAAGGTGCTTTGAGGCTGATGAAGGGGAGGGTGCTCCTGAGGTACCCCCATAAATCTCAGCCTGGGCTGTTGTCACGACAGCAGGGACCTTCTGGGGCCAAGGCAGAGTGGGCTCCTGGAGAATATGGCCTTGAGCATGCCAACAAGGAAAGCCGTCGCAAGGCAGCAGCGATGCACCCACTGAGATCCAAGGACAATGAAGAGAGACAGACCCAGCACAGTTCCCTGCAGCTCACACCACTCCGACAAAACATCTGCTCGCTCGGAATAAAATCCCTCCCCTGTTCTAAGCAGATACAGTTGCCCCTTAAACAGCAAGCAGAGCTGCTGCATCTGCTCGCACCATGACCAGGCTTCAGTCCCAGGAGGACGCGGCCTTAGCTAAATCAGGCTGAGCTGCCTGCTTTATCTGACACTCTCCTGCAAATAACTTTTCTTATTACACCTCTTTACACAAGCGCCGAACCCCAAGCAGGCGAGAAAGCCATCCAAAATGCAGAAGAATTATGACAGAGGCTCAAACAGCACAGGGTTTTGGAAAGGTTATTCATTTAGTAAAAAAGTAAATGTGCAAATCAAATTCGCTGGCAGTGTTTGTGTGATGATAATCATGCTGATTAAGTGTTCAAGCCTCAGGATATGGTGGGAAAGGCACTAGGACCTCGCAAATAACCACCCCATGCTTTTGGAAGACAGCTGCAGGCTCTTCCTGTTCTGCTCTGTAAGTGATCCATCTCCTCTCACAGATCTGTTCATTTTGGATGCAATTACTCAAAATATGCATTACTTATGGTCATGCAGATAAATGCAAAGGGGACTAGCAGTTATGCTGTTAACCCTTCAGATCTCCGTTAGCCCTAGCCATGCAGTGAGGAAGCAGAAGATTCAGAGCCCAGCTTTTCCTACAATTAACTTTGATAAAGCCAAATCAGTTACATTAGCTAAGTCATTGACCTTAGGGAATATACTTTTCCTCTCTCTTCCCTAAATGTTCCCCATTACCATTTGCTAATGAGAAAGGTGCTCGTTCTCCTGATTTCTATCCTGGTGAAGGAGAGGAGAAGCTGGTCAAACCAATGGCCTTGGTTCACTTCCAGCCTTGAATCTGATACACCATTTTAATCTAATCAGCACTCTACAGGTGTCTTAGGAATATCGGATGTCCAGAGGCAGAGCTCTGGGGCTGCCCTAATTCACGCTAATTGGCACTGACTGCCTTCGAGGCTGGGGAATCAGAGCTTGCCTGTCCTTGCTGCACCCAGCAGAAGTCAAGAACAGCAAAGTCCTGAGACTGACATCTCCTGACACAGTTATGGGTCTTTTCCAAACCAGTTGAAGTGCTCTGCTACGTCTTTCAAGGGACAATTTGGACCCAAATGGAAAAATCGCTGACCTGAATGCTTTGGTTATTGGTGTTATTACTGTTATTCTTACTATTGTTATTCTGTCCTGCTAGGGAGGTGCTGGGGAACAAACACCTTCTGCAAGAAATCAGTGCAAGCTTTGAGAACCTGGGATAACCTATGCCCTCCCCTGGGGCTTCCGTCATCTTGACGGCAAGTTTGTGCAAGTCAAACGCCCATTTAAAAGAAAAAAAAAGGAAAAAAAGGAAAAAAAGAATACCCCAAGAACTGGAACAAAGGAGACTCTGCCTGGTATTTCTTTCCAGCCAAGGAACTCTTCAATAGCAAACTATTAGGCAAATCCCAGGCCTGGGGGGTTGTTACAGAGGTTTTGGATTCCTACCAGAATTTTTTTTGTGTCTCCAAATCTGTATTGTCTGAATGCAGCTGAAAAGAAGAATCATTCCGTGTAATCAGAAGTATTTCCAGTATCATGGAAGTCCCTATTTCTGATGGGATGTGTGATCCTAGTTGTCAAGGGATCTGACTGTTAAATGTCATTTACTAATAAACTATAAGAAGAGAAGTCTGAAGCCTTTGAAATGCATATTGTCAGCTCTGTAGTTAGACCTGAACTGAGATGATAAATTCCAGAAGTCAACATGGTGTTTGCCTGCTTTTTTTCCTCTCTCTCTTTTTAAAAGCTAGATGAGAAATGAATCCAGCCTCATCTGCCAGTGAAAAAAGAAGCTCTATTATTTTCAGAAAAATAATTTCAAAAGGGCAAGTCAATAATAGTAGGATACACACAAAATAAAACCTTTGGAATCCTGTTGTTATTATTATTATTATTATTGTAGGGTCAAATGACTCAAATGTTATTGTTTTCTTCTTGCATTACCAGCCAAGAAAACCAATGACAACCACATAAAGCTCTGCAAATCTCAGCAGTTTTGATTCCCACTTACATTACTGGAGCAGCTGTTGCACTCGCAGAGTTTAGCAGGTCAGCTCTGCATGTGGACTGGCCCACACTGTGCTTCGTCTTCCTGGAAACTTTAGCTTGATTTAAGAGCAGGATTCACGTACAGCCTACCCTGCAGAACTAAACTGAACCTATAGCACTAGGCATGTTACCGTGTCAGAAGGGCTCCGTTATGTGCTAGGACCTTGTGGCACATATAGCACATAGCACTGGTTTGTGTACTGGTAAGAGACTTGTTTTGGTGGTGACTATCTTCATGGTAGGCATGCACGGAAGAGGTCTGTTCCACAGACATTCTTTCACTGTTGCTCTCTCTAAGCTGTTGGTTTCCAACAGTACAAAAAAAATGCAAGGGGAAAGTCAGCTGAAACCACAGAGTCTTGCCCGTCTGTGAGTCAGGATCATTCACCCACCTTCCCACTACCATGGTCATGGGGCAACAATGTCAAAGCTTAAGAGCACCGCTCCCAAAACATGAATAAACCTGTGCTGACCATGAGCGGGTTGTCTTGCCTGGTGTGGTGTCTTGCGGGGAAGGAGTTGCACGGCTCTCTTACCCCATCGCATATGATGAGCAATGCTGGAGGCCACCAAGAGCTACTCACATGAGAAAACAGCTGTCTTAGTTTGTATCAGGCTAAACTGAGTGGGGGGGATCCCAAAACTGCTGCAATAAGTTTAACAAGATTTTAAAAAAATTAGTTTTTCCATGAAATAGCAGGGACTGATCCTTCACCATCTCAGATGCTGGAGTATCCTAGCAGGAGCACATGAAACCATTCTGAGCGAGAGGAAGCATTCAGTGCATGTTGGACTGTGTGAGTGCAGGTGTGAATGCCTACACAAAGTGCAGATTTACCACGATCCACTAGAGATCGTTGTATTTAAAGAAGGAATTTACAATAACAATTTCAATATGATTTCATGTTTGTTTCATGCACAGTTTGACTGAATACACTGGTACATTCCTCCACATGTTAACAGGCTTAAACCAGGACAGCCTGACTTAATTACAAACTGACTTATGCCGAACCGCATAAAGACGGTCAGCTGTCCATGGAAAACATGGTGCACCCATTTGCTCTTTCTTCAGTGGCTCTGTTGCTCCAGGAAAAATGAATACACCTTTTACTTCTGTCTTTTTCCACTTTCTTCCATGTGTGTTTAGTTTCTGTCATAGCCACTAGTAAATATGGGAACAGCTCATGTTGTGTGAGATGTTATTGCACCTCCTTTGCTGGCTGAATGGTTGCTCTTGGAACAAGATGACACCAAACTACAGGAGTCCCAGCCACTGGAGGTTGATTTAACTGAATTCAACTTCTCCAATAAATCAGATTATTTAAAATTAAAAACCAGAACAAATCACCATATGCAATGCTGAAGATGCTGACCACATCAGGCAGATACCATCTGATTCAATGACTTGTTAGCTATTTCAGATTTACTCCTGGACAAGAGTTTGAGCCCATGGACAGTAAACAAATCAAAGCCAAATGTGTTTTCGCTCAGGTTAGTTTTCATAGAATCATAGAATCATAGGTTGGAAAAGACCTCTGTCCACCCAAAACCACCATGCCTACTAAACCATGTCCAAAAGTGCCACATCTACATGTTTTTTGAACCCCTCCAGGGACAGTGACTCCGCCATTGCCCTCGGCAGCCTGGTCCAATGCCTGCCCACTCTTTCAGTAAAGAAATTTTTCCTAATATCCAATCTAAACCTCCCCTGACGCAGCTCGAGGCCATTGCCTCTCGTCCTATCACTAGTTACCTGGGAGAAGGGACCAACACCCGCCTCACTACAACCTCTTTTCAGTCGTAGACAGCAATGTCCTTCCTGTACTGAGGGGCCCAGAACTGAACACAGCACTCCAGGTGCAGCCTCACCAGTGCCGACTACAGGGGCACGATCCCCTCCCTGCTCCTGCTGGCCACACTATTCCTGATCCAAGCCAGGATGCCGTTGGCCCTCTT
>Ga0065711_1046826_pt1 | contig 12675 bp, 7 predicted proteins | sample Hoacrofraction12_FD_59098 | JGI IMG/M metagenome (GOLD analysis project Ga0065711, IMG submission 59098) | Hoatzin crop microbial communities from Cojedes, Venezuela - Epithelial fraction 12 v2 (version 2) | ecosystem: Host-associated > Birds > Digestive system > Esophagus > Crop | place...
ATTTCAGTAGTGCCCAGCGACAGGACAAGGGGCAATGGGCACAAACTGAAGCACAGGAAGTTCCGTCTGAACATGAGGAAGAACTTCTTCCTTCTGAGGGTGATGGAGCCCTGGAACAGGTTGCCCGGGGAGGTTGTGGAGTCTCCTTCTCTGGAGATATTCAAGATCTGCCTGGACAAGGTCCTGTGCAGCTTGCTGTAGGTGCCCCTCCTTCGGCAGGGGGGTTGGACCAGATGACCCAGAGAGGTCCCTTCCAACCCCTAACAGTCTGTGATTCTGTGATTCTGTAACTTCCATCTAATTAACTATCCCACTATCAACAATCTGCCCTGGAGCTTTGAAAGCATTTAAAGGTTTGTCTGGAGGACTGTCATCTAGTTTGATTATAGTTTGTGTAACAACATTATGTAGAGATAAGAACACTATTTGGAAATGTGTTGTTCTGCTCTTGCATCCAAATTCATGTTTAAAAAAAAAGAGGAGAAAAGAGATTGGACTTTAATAATGTACATCATCAGAAGAAAAACCCAACCTAACAGAACTTCCAATGAAGCCTTCTGTATGTTTTCAGCACAGCTCCATTTAGACTAAGGAACTGATATTTTAAAAAAGAAAATAAAACATTTTCCAGCATATTCACAGCTAGGCTGGTTTATGGTCACCTCCATATGTAGATTTATATTTGCCATCAGGACTATTCTCTCATCCTGTGCATGTGTGGGAGTGTGTGCACTGTATCCATTTTAGTTATGCTTCAACATCTGGGTTTATTCTCTTGCTTAGTCTCCATTTCTCTTCCATAGGAGAATTTGGCTTTTTATTTTCCCCTGTTTCATAGTGTCACTTACAGCAGCCATTACAGGCATCCGTCACTGGATGGGCAAAATATGGAGCAGAAACGGCTTACTGTGGAAGAAATTAGAGGAACGTATGAGATGAGTGATCATTTCATGAGGACTCCCACTGCCACAACTTATCCCCACACAACAGTTTTGTCGTTTATTCTTTCATGTTATTCTGATACATGTAGCACTGGTTATTAATGGCAATACCCCTGACTTGAGATTCTCTTCTTACGAAAATCAGTGTGAATTTTTGTGCAGGTTCAACATTGCCCAGGTTGTGCCCTGCCCTTTAAAATACTTGCTTTAGAATCCTTCTCTCTAGATCTATTACCTTTTCCTCTTCTTTTTAGCTAATACAAGACGTTTGAAACCACAAAGACCCTCAGACTTCCTTTACACAACTCCTTCTGGCTCACTTTCTTGTGCCGTTCCTTTGGATACCCTTCCACTGTTTAATGAATCTTACCAAGCAGGGATCCTGCCCCATCTGTAGAGTTCCTCAGCTCATGTTAGTCAGTCCTATTATTCCCCATGGATACTATCCTGTTACCTGATTGCTATTAGATTAAGAGTTTAGTCTCCAAGTAGCTTTACCCTGACATTCCACTTTAAGAAGCGTTTTGTTCATTTTGTGACTGCATTGTGATCGGACAATTGTTTTTATGTATGGGCTTTGTCAAGTAGATGAGCAGCAGCAAAAGGCACAGTTTAACTCTAATTTTATGAACTTGCTTGTTTTCAGTCAAATGCATTGATTGAACTATCATCGATTAGAAGACTTGAACATCCAATGTCTACAATAAATATCTATCCCAGAATTGATCCATTTTTCCACAGACTTTTTCATACTACAGAACAAATCTGGTTTACTTTGCATGATTTCTAAATGTCTGTTATCCATGGTCACTAACTTCAGGGCTGGATGTGACCACCATCTGATGATGGTAAATGATAGCAAAAGGTGGTCTCATTGTTGCTCCTGTGTTATGGCTGCTCTCCTCTGAGATACGCTACTTAAGGCAGAGAAATTTGCTCTTTTTTTTTTTGAAACAGCAGATTTTTTCCTCCTTTCTAGGTGACTTACACCATCTTAACCACCAATGCAGTGCCTACTGTTTCATTAAACGAGTGAACTCCACTGTTTGATGAGTGTTGGCTTCTTACCCATTAACCAAAGCATGTGGGAACCTTAATCCGGAATTTTACGGTCTGTTGGCTTTGCTAAAAACTTGTGGTAAAGCACTGTAATGTCAAAATAACTAATGGCTCAAAAGCAGTACTTTCTGATATTATATAGTATGTGACGAGAGCTTGGCTGAAAGCTGTGAGGTCTAGCATGCCCCAGATGTTTACATTTCTTACATCACTTTACATATATTGTTTCATCATTGCAACAAAATAATTATGTCCTATCAAGAAATGTATGTATTGTTTCAGATGTTTCATTCCTAGTAGTAGTGAATCATGAGAATCATATCCTAATTAGAGTAAAATGAAAAAGCACCATTGAAGTGAGCTGATACATGCTACATCGGACTCATTTATTATTTTACCCATATTGCTCTAGCAGTACTCCAGGTGTTCAGAGAGACTTGCAATGAGCATTACCTATTGAACAAAGTAAGGCCTGCCCAAACAGAAGACAACTTAATCACTGCAAATATAACAAGACAAGAAGCTCACAGCATTTTACGCACGATAATGAACATGTCTTTTCGACAACAACAAAGATCACTGTCGTCTCCACACTAGGGAGGATGAAGCTCAGGCTGGATAATTTTTACCCTGGAGCAGGACAGATATTGCTGGTAGAATTGACAGGGGAATCTAGATCTGCTGATAACCTATCTAGGCAAAACCATCTTTCCCTATTACTATATGAGGTGTCATCACTCCAGAGAAAAAAGAAGGTAGAGGCAAGAATTGCTAATTAACCACTATCCCCTTCCCCTGTTTCTTTTCAAAAGTTGTAAAGCCTAGATTCAAGCAGAAAAGTCAAAATACACAGCCCTAGGCAATAAACTCCTCCAAAGTCTTTTCTGAAGATGCCCACACTATTGTACTTTCAAAAAAGCCAAAACACTGTCCTATATCAGTAATGGTTCCTATTCTTGGTCCTACCGGGAAAAAAAGCTTTTAAGCCTGGTTACAGTTTTGCTTAGCAAAAACGTTATACAACATCCTGGTTAATAGAAGAAAAGGGGGGGAAAACCCACTGAATTCTGACCTCACGGTTAGTCTCTCTGAGCACTGAAATTGTGTAGTTACAGTCATGAACTCAAATCTCCTTCTTTTTAATTGCTTGGAGAGAAGTGATGCACCTCAGAAACCAAATAGAAAACATTATTGATATGGAGCAATGAAGTCAGATGTATCTGCAGAAGTTCAGAAGCTAAGGAGCAGCTATATTTATATAAGCTATTCTTTTTTCTTTTTTTGTTGCTGTTCTCACTGAGTATTTTAATTGAAAAACACCCATGACAGATTCTAGAATATTCAGGAAAATACACCATCAAATGGTAATTTATAAAATTCTATTAAATCCTGAAGTAACAGTAGCAGCTTGATGTCGTGTTGAATGAAGTGGAATACTTGGAGGAATTGTGGGATGGCACTGGTGTTGGCATATAGTCTTCTATGCAAGGCTATGGGTCACAACCTTAAAAACAGAGCTTAAAGGCTACTCTGCTTGCATGGATGCAAGCATCATAAGCCAGAAGAAATCAAGTTCATTCCTTTTTGCTCCCCAGTCTTGTTCTGGTTTACACCAATTAGCCTTAGCCCATAAGAGACAAGGCTCCGAGCTGAAAGAAGGCAGCAGACATGAAGCTCGCCTTTGCAATCTGAAGACAGACAGAGGCCATAAACAGTGTAATGCGAGCACCAACATCCCCCATCTTTTTCTCAGCCACCTGTGTCAGCTTAGTCATGCTCCCAGGCAGAACAAAGACCTACTTTCTCCTCAGGTAGCACCATGTGAACTCTGACAGCTGGAGGTTTGTCCCTCACGTATTTCAAGAGCTGGCATTTACCCACCTGGATGGAGACCATCCCTGTCAATGATAAAATCTTCCCATATGACTTCACCACCGTGATCTAGAGGCACAGAGAGGTAGTGGGCCAAAAGACCAGTGATCATGTCAGCTGTTTCTAGCATATGGATGTCATTTTCAGGATAGAGTTTGTAAGGTCCCAACCTTTGTTCTGGTCCTTGGTGAAAATTACAAGTATTGAAAAGTATTCACGGATGGTTTTCCTCCAGTTTCTCGAAAGCACAAGTTACCCCACAAAGCCACAGTGAAGTGAACAGCTCTAAAAATGTCTTTCAAATCTCTTCATTTATATCCTTGGGAAAATGAAACTACCATGAGTCTGGAGCCTGAATAACTGGGGTCTATTCCCTGATCAATGACCTTCTGCATCTAAGATTCTCCTATTTTAACCCTAAAAATTCATCTTTGCCACCAGTGCAATAACATGGGATGAAGAAAATATGCCCCCATTCCAGTTTTAAATACTCAGGGTTATAATTCCCCTTCACACGACCTCTGAACCAAACCAACATAGCCCTGGGTTCACACCTCGCTTCATGACAGAAAGTTTTAACAAATTGTGATGAACCCTCAATAGCTGAAAGCAAGACAAAGGCATCTTTTAATCATCAAATTAGCTGGAGGGAAGAGCTGGAACTGCTTTCAGAATGGAAAGAAGGGGAAATCGTTAAAGGAAATCATCCCCTTTTCTTTTTCCAAGTAATTAGAAGAACCATCTGTATGTTCATTCCACTACAGTTAAGTGTGCAGATTAGCATTTCAGAGAGATTTGAGTTCAACTAGTAATACTTTGATGTGTTAACATGAATGATGCTAACATTTCTAAGGCTTTCAGTGTTGTACAAGTTAAAAAGGGGACACATGTCACTTTCCAGTCCCTCTTTTTAAATGACTATTCAGCAGAACCAAATTTACATTCAGAGAATTTTCCTTTTATCTCCAAAAGCATATTAAACAAATAATATGTTCCCATTAAAATAAATATGGTATTTACATAATGTCCAGATATAACTCTGTGGATCTCTACTGCCAGACTGTGCAGCACATGCTGCCATATGAAATCAAAATTGTACAAAAGGCTTATAAAAATATCCAGATGTAAACAAGTTAAGTAAACCTTTTAGTTATGACTGGTTTTACCCAACAGGAAATATAATCCCTCAGATATTTTTTCTGTGATTTAAAAGGGTATAGCAAAATTTCAGGCACAAAGTCATAAATAACTAAAACACACTGAAAAGATAAAATGAAAACAGAAAAGTTCTACAGACTTCATGTCACATTTATAAAATACAACAGTCTCTAGTGTAGGACCACCTCTGGTTAATCTGGAAAAAAATCTTTCCCACTGTTAGTTCTCTGAGTACTATAGAAATCTGCATTTGACCTGAGGCAGAATGGAAATTATAAGATAATATAATAGACCCTGCAGACCTAATAAATCAAAGACCATGGGATGTCAAAATCATTCAATACAGACCACTCCATGATTGAAATTAACTCATATGGATAAGCGAAGCTAAACTCAGTTTTCCCAAGATCATTTGTGTCTGTCCAATTCTCTTAATATACTTGTTCAAGTCATTAGACAAAGTTCTGCCCATTTATTTACCAATAAATGGTAAACTCCAGCTCCAGCAAGGCTAAAATTGCCCTCTGTGAACAGAAGTCTGTCCTCATCATCCATCATTATGTCTAATCAATTTACTTCACATAAAGATGCATGTCTCAGGAAAAACAGCTTGGAGTGATGGCCATAACTTTACATTTCCCAGCCATACAATGAAAAGAGGACTTTTTCCCTTGAAACAAAATGAAATTGCCAAGGAAAATCACGATACTCTAGAGCTGGGCATTGGAAACCACTAACAGCTCTCATTATTTTTACAGACCCCTCTGTTCAGGGAAGCCCAAACCAGTGGACTCTGGGCGTGTTCTTCTTTCTGGACCAGTTTCCAGAACAATTTAAGGACAAATAGCTATATTGTTTTGGTCATGGAATTGGAAAGGCAAAACAAAATATATAAAGAGTGAAGGTACACAAATAGCGGCCAAAGAATAAATTTAATCTGATCAATACTCACAAGAATTTGGCCTTTTTTCCCTACACTTGAACATGGTTTGTGAACAACCTGGGTTCCTGGGGTCTGGAATTTTAATCTTTACAATGCACTCTAAGGAGGAAAATGCTGCCACTCAATCTGAAAATAAGGAACTAAAACATAAAGTAACGGAGCAACTTTCTCAACAGAAGAAAGAAATAATAACACGGACAGAGAGAGAGAGAGAGAGAGACAGGTCTTAAACCCCCATTACTAACCCCTGCATTACCTTTGCTACATAAATGAAAGCAGAATGTGAAGGATGCTTGTCTGAATGACAGTGGTTCAAAATTTCAAGAATGACAAGGGAGGAAAGAAGCAATTAATTTTGTTGCATTAATTTTTCAAAAGAGATAATGTCATGGTGTCATCTCACCACCGTGTCCAGGAGTTTTGTTCTTGACTTCTACAGGCCAAAGATTTTACCAAGACAATATTAAAATTATGTGGCTTATGTACTTTATTGATTAATTAAATTTAAATTAAATGACACCATGTGGCATACCAAACTGATTGAATGTGAGCACACGGACATCCAAAAATAAATGGGAATCTGTAATGCCCTCTCAGCATTCATGTTTCAGAATGCGAGAGTTTCCTGCTAAAATAGATTCTCAATTAATACAGTATGACAGTCTGTGGCAGAGGTAGGTATAAACAAGGCCTGAATTTAGCCTAGTGAGGTATGTCTCCTTGGGCTTCCTGTGGGGTCAGTGGGACATGAGACAGAGAGAGGGTAGTTAAAAAGCAGCTAAATTCATCTACTGAATGGTTGGGTACTCAAATTTACCATCCCCTTATACAATGGCACTCCAGAAGTCTATCTTTGTTATCACACTTCAGGAAGCCTTCACTCCCATTTGTGAAAAGATGAGATTTTTCTGCTGCTTCTGTGGTTTTTTGCTGTTCTGTTAAACTTAATCAGTTTAAGAGCTTTTAATATGTCAGGATTATATTCTCTGATTAACACCTGTTACTCCTTGCTTTGATTACTGAAACACTCTTTAACATACTTTTTACTATACAGTATATATCTTCAACATCAAAAGGGCCTAGAAGACAAATCTGAATAAGCAGAGTAAGATAATTTATTATAGCTACAGTTCTTGCCCACACAAAATACCCCATTACTAAGGGAACAGTTTCCCATTTGTCCCATTTCTGAAGTTAATGCTGCTTGACTACAATGAATCACAGTAGATGGTGTTTCCCATTATCAGGACAGCAAAAGTAGTCTATAATTCATAATAAAGCAATTTTTAAGCCACTTGAAATGCTTTTTGCACTTACAGTTACTCTATTTTCTGCGGTGTACAGCAGGAGTTGCCTCCATCCAGTCTAGCTGGTTGCTATACAGAGACCTATTTCATGTGACTGAAATTACACACTGCTTGAAGGCTACCCAAAATGCTGCAGAAGCAGCGAGGAAGCAACAAGATAACAAAGACATCACAGAAGTTGCGACCCACTGAAAAACACACTTCATGTCAATGGGGTTTAGAGGAAACCATCACAAGCATTTGCCCATTTGTTAAAGGCGAAACACAAAGCTCTGAGAGCCTGAAATGCAAAGGCTGGGATATCTACACATCCTTGTCATGGGAAAAGACATATCTAAGCTGTTGGAGAAATTTGTACGTATCAGGTCATCAGAGATCAGACACCATGTTCATAAACCAAAGTAAGAGATCTGGAAGGCTCAGAGGATGTGTGCATTTGCTGCAAAGAGGCACGCAAAAGAAGCCCCGTGGATTCTCCTACAGTTCACTACATCGACCTGTCAGAGTCTTCCGAGTTGTGTAACATGGCCATAGCCTTGCTGCTATATCACCACCATCACCCTTGACAGCATAGCTGGAAATGGCGTAAGGCAGCTCCTATCAGCGGGTGCAGTTCTGTGGCTCCCAGAGTCTAAATGTGTGTTAATTATCTAACTGGAGAGCCTAAAACTACTAACCTGGAAGCACAAGATGTTAACTCCAGCCAAAGAAGGAATTATCCTGCTGTGAGACTCAAAAGGGGAGACTCATGCTGCTTGTGGGGTATTATTGACACCAGGGGAGACAATGCGGTCTGCACTGCATGGTCCCTGCACACAATGAGGCATTTGGAGTCTTCCCCTTAGGTCAACAGACTTTCTGTCACTGACTGCCACATAAACAGCTTCGGGTCCTCATTATCCCAGACATCTAAGAAGTTGTTCCACGAAAAGCATATATAATGTAAGATATATATCTTTCATTTCCCGTACCACAGTAGCTGTCCCACACTCATGTCCATTATGACCTGCTCACCATGTTGCTCTCAGCTCCCCATTGCAACCACCACCTGGCGAGGGCTCACTGGCACTGGGAATATCGAGTAGTACAGTTAACATCAGTGCTAGGGATACAAAGAAGCCAAGGAACTAACTCTATTGTGGGACTCATTTGTTAACCAGATGTTTCTCAGATTTCCTAATCCCAAAATAATGTAATCTTTCTCAGGAATCCCCTCCCACACACACACACATGTACTGTGCTAGCACAGCTGTTCAGTTTTACAAGTCAAGATAAGTTTGGTGTTGAAAGGTTGGTCCTTCTGCCTAACGTTATAATGCCTAATTCTTTTCTACAGATGTCTACATACACACAGTTATCTGCAGAATCTCTATGTATTTTGAAAAGAAAAAAATATGAGTAACTCCAAAAATAAGGTACATGGATAATTTTGGGTGGCAATGAGGCACAGTGATGTGTGAAAAAAGGAATTTGGGAAGAAACATGAAGAATCATGCAGTTAACGGAATATATATATTATACAATTATTATATATGGTACATATAAAGCATGAATCATACATGCTTTTGATACTTTCACTAGGCATATGATCCAGGTGTGTAAATGAGACTTCAATGATTTTAGAATGGAAGGACAGAGAAATATTTCTGTAACAGGAGGTAAAAGCGGTAAATATGACTATTGAATGAGATGTGGAAAACCAACTACAACTCAACACTGACCAAATCTTCCCATTCTTTGCCCTTGAATCGTACTTGTGACTTTCTCGGTCACAAGCTAAGTCCATGACTAAATTAATTTAAATTGCATGACAGAAGATTAGCAGCACTAGGTTATCTAACCTATCTAGTCCAGCAGCCTATCTCTAGTAATGTCTCTTGGGAGAAGGAAAAGGGGAGCAGAAATATTGTTTAGTGATGCTTTCCCTGTGATGGCCTTCCACCAATCAAGGTTTTAGGTTCTTTTAAGTGAGTGGTTTAATCCAGAGAGGCTTGTTCCACGGGCTTTCCTTCCACAAATTTGTCTAATTGGTTTTTGATCTCCATTCATCTGTATCCAAAACAATCTCAGCCAAAAAAGTGCCACATTTTAATTACGCAGCTTTGGTTTTTGATAACGTTATGGGTTGCTTCTTAGTTTCTACTTCCTCAAGTTCCGCCACATATTTTGCTTGCTACACTGAACCCATAAAGTTATCAATCAGGCAACAGACCTAAAAAACAAAGCTGTGTAATTAAAATGTGGCACCTTTTTGGCAGACATTGTGTCTGAATGCCTGACTTCTTTAACCTATAGAACAAGCAAAAAAGAAAAGTCTTTAGTACTATTAAAGGCACAGTTTGAACTTCAAAACAGGAGACTATATAGCCTACAGTACCTGGCATTTCTGCATAATTAGAAAAAAATGCTTTTGGGATGTGTTCACAAGAAGTGATCAACATAACAGATATTACATGAAATTCTTGTTGTTCAATTTTAATAAGTTTTTTGTTCTCCATCCCTTCCTCAGCAATTGTCTCCTGTCTTCATTAGTTAATTAGCTCTGCCTGGAGCAGTAAGTTTGTGATGCTTAAATAAAAAACAGAAAATCAGTAACTCGAGGTACCCTCAGAAGCTTTGATCATTTGTTCGCTCATTTTAACCTACAAATATTTCCTTTTTTTGTCTTTGACAATTCCTGCTATAAATTCCCACAGGAGAGTCTCAAACACTCTTGCTGAAGTCCTTTCAGCTGAACTTCTTGTAAACACCTTCAATCTCATGTTGCTATAGAGAGCTCTCCACAGGAGCTGGGTGCCGTGGAATAAACACATTAAGCAGCTAGTCAGAGCTTCTCCAAATGATTAAGCATCTCTAATGAGATACCAAAGATATGAATAAGCTCAGCATTTTTGACTTCTAATATCACTCCCTCAGCAAGAACCAGTAGAAACCAGCCATGAAACCACGCTGAGCTGGACAGGGATTCGCCAGCATTAACACTGCAGTAAGTTACCACGAGCCTCATCCAAAATCAACAACAGTGTTTACGTCTCCATACAATGATCATTTCTCTTTTGTCCTGCAGTAACTTCATTAATTCATAATTTACTAATTAAGAATATCTTGCATCTATTTATCATCTTAACAAGATCAGCAACTTAATCTCAGATGAAAAGAAACTGAATATTGTTGAAAACTCCATGAATATGATCTGGAAACAACATTGATTTAGTTTGCATAGTTAGTGTTAATAGCTATAAACACTACTAGGAGGAAGCACAAAATACCTTTAAAAAAATTCTTCCTTCTCCAAGTAACAAACCACATCGTTGACCTTTTCATTCAAGTGCTATCTACATAAGTCACACATTTCCCTGCAGAGCGACTGATTTCAGGCTAGGATGTTTATTTGAATTCAAACTCATTTGTAATTTAAAACTGTTCATAACCATACTTAGATTATTTTATTTACTGGATGACTGGAAAGTTAATATTACAACAATAAATTTCCTGATGTAAACTGTTTCCAGGATAATAATCACAGTGTAAAAGCCTGAATATGAGTGTTTTAAAATATGTGTTAGTGAAATTCACAAACCAAGACAGAAGCATATTCCCCAACTTCTCTGATAGGGAGAATTTGTTTGTGGTATTAGCCTATTAAAACATCAGATTCAGGTCAAACAAAAAGAGCAGCACTAGGAGTCAGGAATTCCCGAGCTGTCCTTAGCCTACCTTTGCCCGAGCCTCAGGAGTGTAATTGGTATTTCAAACACGCAGAGTACTTCAAGCACTTACTCCTGCAACTATTCATCATAGAATGTTCTATTCTGAAGTAGTAGAAGAACAAGGATTTATTAGTATTTTATTCTGAAGATGTACAGGAGTGAAGATTTTGCTTGTGAAGCTGGCATTCCAGATCTTCTGATAAACCTAACAAAACCGTGCAAGTCCTTTCAAAAACGTGCACCTTGATAAAGGTTACATATTTAACCTTCACAGCCCCATCGGTGGAAAGGAATTTAGTTGATGAAGATCTTGAGTTCTGGATCTTTTAAATTCAGCTTCCTTTCCAGTTTCCGTCCCATCTGCTCACGGCATGGACAGCCAAGGCATGCTGGTGGCTGCATGGCAAGCGTATGACTTCCTTCCTTCAAAGCCTCCCAGCTCTGAGCATGTACTCAACTCTGCAGAAGCTGAAGAGACTTTTCTTCTTTTGACATTATGGACATGCCCACGTCCAATTTTCCAAACGCCTGTGCTGAGCTAGCCAGCTAAAAAGTTGTAACATCAAGACTGGTATTAGAGTTCAGAGGTTGATTTGCTTCGAAATGCAGAACTCCCATAAATAGCAGAGCCAGCTGATGCAGCTCCCAGTTCCTCTCTCTGCCCTCCAGTCTGCCGCTGACAGAGTCTGGGCAGCTGCCTGGTGAGCTGGATTAGGGAATTGATCGAGCTCTAAAATAACACTGCAAAAAGCAAAATGATTAATAAGCAGGGTTGGTTCACAGGCTATTCCCAAACGACTCTATCTCTGACTCACTGAAGCAGTCCCAGGGGCTGGAGGTGGACAGCCTCTGACTCTGACACAGTCCTTTGTGCCATTCCGATAGCGGCACAAAACACATGGGCGTTTGCAAAGCAGCACAAGGGGTGCCCAGAGTTCTGATAAAGATCCGCAACTGAAGTCCAGAAGATTGTGCTAACAGCTCACCAGTTCCTGGGAAAAGCTCATTTGACCAGATCATTTGCCCGTGTTGCCCTGAAATGTCCTCATTTTGGGGTGTCACTAGATAGAGCCTTTCACATACTTTTAACAATCTTCCTGTACATATTCTATTGCTACCCAACAGAACCAGCTAATTTTTGCTACATCCTACTTGCACATGTTTTTCAGTAAGTGGCAGCCAGATCCACATGAGTCATCCTCAGAAATTATCTTTTCCAACAAAGCTCCAGTGGGTACAAAATTCCAGTCATCTCATAACAAATGACCCTGCTGATTGAGTCCATCTGGTAAGTGGCATTGCTGGTTGCTTCAGCCATGCATGTGGCAATTAGTAATGATGGAGAAAAAGCCTTTTATGCACAACTTCCAGCCACGAAAAGATTAGCATGGCTGCCATGGACTGTATCACAGAGTGACTCTGGCTCTTGGCTGAGCCTACTGACCCACTGCTTGTTTCCCACTCCACACATGGGAATCACAGAATCACAGACTGTTAGGGGTTGGAAGGGACCTCTCTGGGTCATCTAGTCCAACCCTCCTGCCGAAGCAGGGTCACCTACAGCAGGCTGCACAGGACCTTGTCTAGGCGGGTCATGAATATCTCCAGAGAAGGAGACTCCACAACCTCCCTGGGCAGCCTGTTCCAGGGCTCCGTCACCCTCAGAGGGAAGAAGTTCTTCCTCA
>Ga0065711_1046827_pt1 | contig 12675 bp, 12 predicted proteins | sample Hoacrofraction12_FD_59098 | JGI IMG/M metagenome (GOLD analysis project Ga0065711, IMG submission 59098) | Hoatzin crop microbial communities from Cojedes, Venezuela - Epithelial fraction 12 v2 (version 2) | ecosystem: Host-associated > Birds > Digestive system > Esophagus > Crop | place...
GAGAACAGTACTCCCAAACTCAAGTCAAGGGTCCAGGAGAACATGATCAAGCCTATTTTTTAGTGCCTGAACATCTTTACACCTTCTGCTGGGATTCATATAAACAATACTTGTTATCCACGGCGTAAGATGGAAAGGGACAGGTAAAGACCGAGACGTTAAAATCCAGCACTGAAAGAAATCCATAAAGCTAACATTCGTGATGAATGATAAGTGATGAATCCCTCAGTTCACTGAATCATAGCATGGTTTGGGTTGGAAGGGACCATGACGATCACCTAGTTCCAACCCCCCTGCCATGGGCAGGGACACCATACACAGAGCACATGTTGAAGCGCCCAGGAAGGCAAAAGGTGAATCTGAAGGAGCAGTGGGTCAACAGCAAGCAAGCAGGCAGTTCTCTCTCTGCATCAACAAACACCCCAAGTCTTCGTGAAGCTGAATTCTACTCCAAACAGCAGCCTCACACCTGGAGGCACAGCATGCCACCTCTTGGTGAGGTACTTGCCTAAACAGACGACTTGCTAATTTCATTGAGCCCTACGATGCTCACAGCAGGTACCTGCATGTCCTCCTCGAGAAGAGACCCAAATCTAGGGCAGTTTTGCCACTTCTTGTGGGCTTCATCATTTAAAATTTTGCCTCTCAGCATCTGTAGGTGTCTTTTGCTTTCTAATGACGTGTGGGCCTGCTACTGTAACTGCATACAGCACAGCACGTGCCATATTTCAGTGAGGCAATGATTTATAACTTGCTGTTGGAGCTCTTCTGCATGAACAGTCAACTCTCCAAGCAGCTCAGAGACCAGCTATTAATGGTGGGCAGCATAGGAACGAAGCATGAACAGGAGCTTTCACTGTCCATGCATGTCTAAGCGATCTCCTGCTGCAGATGTGTAGAAGAAGGACCTGTGGGAAGGTGTGATGCCATGAGGACAGAGCCGTCCCCCCTCACCCCGGGTGTGGGGTAGCAGGAGCAGTGCCTGCAAGTCTCCCTGGAGCCTCCAGACCCTGAGAACCCCTCCGGTACCAGTCTGTGTGCCACTCCTAGTCTGCACCCCTGAGTCTGGCTGGACTAGATGATCTCCAGAGGTCCCTGCCAGCCTCAGTCAGTTTGTGATGCTGTGATGTGTCACCTCAGTCTGTGCCCCAAACTCTCAGGGCCTCGAGAACACAATGTACAGATCATAACAGCCCCAATCCACCTCCATTACCCCCAACCTAGGTCCCAGGAGCCCACTTAAGCCCAGGACAGGGCCCTCAGTCCTGCCGGACCTCCATCCAACGTCCCAGCCAAGCCCAGGACCTGCCCTGTCACCTGCCTGGCCATCCCAACACTCAGACCCCCCTGGACCCTGCAGCAGCAGCTACAGCAAAGGGTCTGGATAGGTCACAGCTAGATGAAATTTTGGAAAGGCTTCAGGAAGAACAAGTGATTCCAACAGAAATCTCAAAAAAGGTCTTAATTTCCTCACCTGACTGTTGACCACGAGCTCTAAAAGGTGCAAGAACTAGCCATGAAATACACGCACCATTCTCCTTAGTAAGCTGCAGGCACTGGTGGTTAATTTACATGATATATAAGTTTTAGCAATAAAGAATTCATGAGACAAGGGTTGAATCCCTCCGCTGCCAAGCAAATGGGAACATTTCCACCACCGCAGGCTAATGATTAATTTATGTGCAAGTACTGGGACAGCAGACAAAAAGTCCCGTTTATTGTCTAGACAGGAGCCAGTTCCACCTTTCTTGCCCTAAAGAGCATTGTCATTTCTGAAAGTTGAGCAAAACCCATTAATAATTCTTCAGGAAAAGCATTAAAATTAACCTGCCAGTCCAGTTATACAAGACAGGAAAGGCTTGGGAGGGAGGTTTAGCTGTATGCAACCACATATTAGCTGATAACTTCAGGTCTAAAGATAGCAATGGCCCTATCACAATCCCCAAACTGTGTAAAATCCTAAAAAATATCTCTGAAAAGAATAGGTGTTTGTGACAAGAGCAGTTCTTCTCACATCTTGCTCGTCTCCAGCCCCGAGGATTGTCTCGGTGATGTTTTGTCAGCAGTGGACTCTCCTTGCTCTTTCCTCTGTGGTGCTGGGGGTGGCTGCAAGCTCACCCCATGCTTCGCTTCCCTTCCCAATGGTCTGCCACCCCCAGCCCAGCCAGTGGGGCTTGCTGGTGGGGGGTCCCCAAGGTGCGGCAGGGACATCGCACAGGCCAGGGCATGCAGCAGAACACCAGGGAAATGGTCTCTACCTAGAGGACCAGTGGCAGATGGGTCTTCTCAAAATATTTGCTCAAGTGGATTGGGAGAACTCTTTACTTGTCATTAGAAACCGGGTGCCTGCAAAAACTACACAGAGCAGAGAGAACTCTTGGTCATATAACGTACAGTTTTCAGGTCAACTTGCTTGCTGCCTGTCTCGCGACCCCTCTTTCAAGCACTGACTAGCGTTGTCTCTGCTTAATTTGTGGGATTTGAGAAGCTCACAGCCCTGGATTAAAAACATCTAACTCTGACTACATATTTCATAATTATTTGCAGGTTTGGCATTTCTGGTCTAGGGGAAATATGCAGAACTTTTGTTAAAATATTGTTTGGGTAGAAAGCCAGAAGACTTCATGCTGGGAAGGGACAGAGAAAGGGGAATTGAAATCATGTTTATTAGACTAAGAGCCACAGTTTCTACCCACGTTTTCCCAAGAAGCCCCCCACAGAGAAACAAGGAGGATGCCACCAACGCTGTGCTGTGTTGCTCACACCAGCCATGTGTTACTCACTCATTATCCAGACACAGCTATCCATGGAGCACACGTGGCATTTGGGCTGATGACCCACAGCAGGACAAAAGGACCCTACATGCTGGCCTGTGGAGGAGATGAAGGATGATTCTGGGGATGAAGGCAACCAAAAGGGAGCAAGTCGCACAGCTTGTCATCTCTCCTCCAGCACAGCCAAACATTTCAATGGCAAAATAGCAGAAACAAGGTTTTCCTCTCGAGCTGGTGCCTTCTCAAGTGCTTCTGTGCACCAGCACCAACCCACTCCTTCCTGAGAACAAGGATGCTCTGACTGCTAACACTTCATGGCCTCCTGGATGTGCTACCTCCATGATATGACAACTCTAAGAGTAATGTGACAGTGACAGCTAATTAGTGTTGTATGACACTGTAACGATGTCATTCCTGAAAGTACTGCTGTCCAAAATGATGAATTAACATGGTGGCTCTTGTACGGCAAGAGTCTAAACAATGACAGCTCGGTAGTCAAGCAGGCCACCACCTGCTTGATGCTCTGGTGCTCGTTATGTTCAGTGGTACCTTGCCATTTCAGAAGAGTCAGGCTCATTTTTTTGTTCATAATAAATGACGTTCAAAAGCCATGGAGTTCATCGGCCTGCCTAGGACAACTATGAGCATTGCCAGGCATTTTACTTGTCAGGCTGTTACCCTCAAAATGTTTTTTCTGCATAAAAATGTTACAGCTTGAGAAATGCTGCTTCCTAGGTGTCTGTTTCCAGGTGAGACACTATTATTTATATGCCCACAACACGTGCCTGGAAATTAAAATACATTCACAGAAGTGACCATTGTGTGCGTGATGCTGCCAGCGCGTCTTCCTTAAATTTTGTTTGCTCTTAGCACGAGCAGTAAGTACAATTGTGATTCATTGCTTTTCATGACTTCTGGTGATTCGTCTGAATTTCCTTTCAGTCCCAATAATTCTGCATGATATGAAACTTCAACATGCACTGAGCAATCAAGAGGGGCTCTGCCTGACAGTGAGACCTTACTTTGTCCACACTTCTGTGCCACATGGGTTAGAAATTCATGCATTTGTGTACACGTAAGGTAGGTATCGCAGAGACACCCCCCCGCCTCTGCCCTGTCCACGGGGCTCCGTTGGGGTGCTGGCAGCGGGACCCCCAAGGCCACCCCTCGGTGTCCTCTCCGCTGCAGCCTGAGAAACACCACCGCTCTTCTCCAGCCCTCCGGCCACTGCCAGGGAAAAGGTGTTCAGAAACAAACCCCAGATGCAGACAGACGAGCAGTCCGAGCAGTGCATCAGGCTACAGCCGGCGGCCGGCTCCATGCCACAGGTGCTGCAGTAATGGCCAAGGAAACCAGTAAAGAAGGGCACCCCAGGCTCCTCGTGCTCTTTCACCTCCTGACTCTCCAGCCCCCCATGACGAGCATGCCGCTCGCACGCTTGCAGCAGGCATCCCCATCGCCCTCCTGAAGAGCAAACCTTTTTTATCTCTTCCTTTGTGAGCTAATAATGTTTTTTTAATTGAAACGTGTTTGGTTTCTCCTTCTTTCTTCTTGTTTCAAATAAGTTCTGCCTTTGCCAGCAAAATAAGAGCCTGTGTTGCTGGGTTTTTTTTCAGAAGATGCGAGGGCTTTTTCTGCCTCTTTTTTTGCAAGATTTCTACTCTTTGACTTTGGAAAAGAAATCATTGTGGAGAAAGTATTTCTTGAAATGATGACAGAAGCAAAATTATATTCCTTTGTAGAAAACAGGGACATTTGAAGAGAGGCTTAACGTCTTTGTTCTTTGTTCCGGGAAGTGTGAATTCTCAGGCTCCTGGACCATTAAGCCTTCCCCGTCCTTAGTTTTTGAAGATGAACATTGCAGAGAATGAGGCATTGTGCTTGAAAGGTCTTTTCAGAAAATACCTTTTACCTCCACAGTGTGTTCTAGTTCTCTGATAATTTGCAGGATAACTTGGCAATTTGTGGCTCCTTCTCATAAATATTTATTTTCCCAGGAGACCCCGGTGTGAACGGGCTCCCAGGGCTGCTGCTGGGGCGGCCGCCATGACCAGCCTCTGCCCAGCGTTCCCAGCAGCGTGGGCTCAGCAGCTGCCCCGAAGACTGGCGGTGCTGGCTCTTTCCCGAAGGCTTTGCTCTGCCGGAGGATGCTCCAGCCGCGGCCGTAGTGTCGGCAGCTGGGGAGCAGGAGGTCTCCTCCTCCCGCTATGTGCCCAGTCTCCTGAGAGTGACACTGGTTCCTCCCCACTTGGGATCGGCCATCTTTTCCTCTGTAAATATTATTCCTACATTCATTTTCCTCTGCATTGCTGGCTCCAACATTTTTTACCTAGAAGTTTTCAAAACCTGCTATCATGATGCTCAGGAACTTAATTTATTGACTCCCTTAGCAGCTTAGCATGAATATCAGATGAAACTAAAAAATGTTTTCCACATTTCCTTTATCAGGTGCTGCTGGTAGGGCAACTTTAAAAATTCTTCAAATACATCTACTTTAATCAAGATCTTAGGGAAGACACTGATATTTCACGACTTTCAAGTCAGCTTTCAGTTTAATTTATCCCATTCTTCATTTCTACTGGATCTGCTTTGCTTTGCACAGTTATTCAGTCCTGGTTATTAGTCCATTCTTTTTTAAATACTTACTCTGCCTCCGACATGTTACCCATAGATATTTTTAAATGCCGCCACCTTCCTCTGGAAATGCTACCAAGGTTGTCCAGACTGGATGTTGCTCCTGCTTAGAAAGGTCTGGTTCCCATATGGAAAAACTCAGGCCCCACATCACAAACATGACTTGTTCCTGGCTTATTCCCAGGACCTCGGCAGGCTGAGGGAAAGCTGTGTGAGTCCACGGAGGTTTTCAGCAAGTTCTGGTGTCACCCAGAGCTTTCACAAAACTGACCATCAAAAGAGAAAAAAAAAAAAAAATGCAGGGAAATGTGGAGTACTTTTAGAAAGCCTGTGTTTAGGTTTCATTCCTGTCTCCAGAACATTTTCCTTTAGAAGATATTATGCAATTCTTCAGTCAGCTTGAAAAAATTTTGGCTTTTCTATGAAAAAAAAAAGAGATTTTTCTGGATTTCTTTTTGGTGATCTTTACTTAAAATTTTCAATACTTCTGCAGAATCAGAAGCCCCATCTTCAGCAGAAACTCAGGTGCGCTCTATGTGCAGTAGAAAACCAAAATGGGCAAGGAGCCGCAGGCGTGGTGCCGAGTGCCGCAGCCGGAGAGCTGCCCAGAGATCAGACGCAGCGCCCAAACTACAGCGGGGCGTGTGATTAGTCTTTTCTGGAGGCAAATTCTTCACTGCATAAGGTGTTGGGTTATCCTACTCCTCACAATGGGTTTTATCTAAAAAAAAACAATCAGTGAAACAGAAAACACTCCTGAAGCTCGGGAGCGGTGGCGGGCTGTGCGCGCACACCGCGTTCAGGGTACGATCCCGCGCTGCCGGCTCTGCAGGGCGAGCTTCTGGACGCGAGGAAATCGCGCCTTTTGTAAAACCTGCCTGTAGACCCAGCGACAATTTCCCTGCATGGATTTGCAAGATGATCTGAAAGAACTTCCGACTATTACTGAAATGAGTTTATTTTTCTGTTGATCTTTCCATTTCTATTTGTGTCTCATATTCTCTTTTTCCTCTATTATCATGTTTCTTTCTTTTCTCTACCTGCATAGATATTTTTGGATAAAACTCATCCTTTACCCAAATTTTTCAGGGCTTCCATGACTACAGCTTCCTCGCCACGTTAAAATTATGATGAAACCATAATATTGAGATGAAGATTTTCCCCACACCTATTAGAAACTTTCTCATTCCTTTTCTTAGAATATTCTTCTTGTCTAATCTTGTTATGACTTTTTCTTGTCTTGATTTTCTTTTTTCATGGAAAGACTTAAGATCCATTTTCCAGAGGAGCTGTAATGATGTGTTTTAATATGGAAGACTGCATATTTTCACAGTTTCGTTCTTCACCTGCCTATGCTCCACTGATGTCAAATATTTTCTCCAAATGAAACAAATTCCCAAAGGTTTCCATACAGAAACCTTTTCTGTTTCCATACAGGGTTTATCCAGAGCTATCAGAAGCATGTTAGGGGATGCATCCAGCTCAGGTTTATGGCTCTGCAAGGCTCACGGTACAAAAACCCCTTTATGGGATTTTTCCTCTTGCCCCTTTTAACAAGGGGACATGCCAAAATCACGTACCAGCTTTATGAATGCATGTGAGCACCATACGCGCCTGGCTGACAGAGCTTTTCTGCAGGTAATGAACTCGCTGGTGCTAGGGCAGGGCACTGGCAGCTTTTGCACCCTCTGTCCTTACACAGCCCTCCGTCACCATCAGCGAGGCGAGAACCCCCAAGACAAGCAGACAGCATGGACAGCACCGGAAACACTGGCAGGTTCTGCTGCCCAGCCCGTACTCTCACATGTTTTATGTTATTGCTCAAAGTACATTAACACCAGACTACAACACATGTGGAAGTGTGAATCTGAGGACCACTCAACGCTGTGAAGTTTCCCACTTTATCGGTTACAGAAGCATCTCTGCTAACTCTGTGCTGTGAAAATTCAGCGCTCGATACGCTCGCAATTTCTCAGCTCTTAAATGGTGTGGAGCGGTCTCAACGAGGGTGTGCCGCGCGGGTACAGCAGTCCCCTCTCACCGCGTCTCCGCGCATGTGTGCACTGTCCGGCGCGGGCTGCTCCCTCCCTCTGTGCCGGCACTGCTCACGGGCCAGTCTGTGCAGCCACCTCTAGAGAAGACCTAGGCCTGGACTTCTGAATACCTCAGTTCTCCACTTCTGCCAGTGGTACACAGCATCTGTGAGGGGAATTGCACGCTGTAGACTCCCAAAATGCCACTCATGATATCTGAAGCAAATACAAAATGTAGGAATAGTAACAAAAAGGCACATAGCAAAAAGCACAAAACCAGAAAATCCCTTCTACAAAACCATCAAATATGTTTCTTCACCAAAGCCAACAAGTTTCATCGACACATAGGATAGCCGGCAAAATTTGCGAGCAAGTATTACATGCCTCCACTCATTACAAAGAAAGATAAACGAGATACATAACCAATGTAAAGCAGAAAATGATGCTTATAGAAACACCAGGACCACCCCTGGAATATTCATGCCTCTTAATTTTAGAAACCTCACTAAGGTATCAGCAACGAGATTCCAGCCTCACTGGGCTGGTGGGTTGTTGGTTTGGAGACGGAGAAGGCTCCTTCAAAAGGAATTTCAGAGCCACTGGGCAAGGTGCCAGTTCATATATTTTATTCAGTTTTCATTCTAAAGTGAAATTACAATAAAGTCCAAAACCTTCACTGTTTTAGCAGAACAAAACTATTCTTTCTTGCAGCTTCATGCAATGCTGATGAATACACGTTGAAGGATCTTGCAGCTCCTGATGTTTTCCAGACTCAATCTCTTAACCTGAACAGCATATTGATTTCAGGTTTCACATCTGAAGATTTTTCCCAGCCTTTTCCTGTGTGTTAATGAACGACTTCAAGGTCTCAGTTGCACTGAGAGGAAATAGATGACATTCGATGTCAAACCCAAGCCAAATTTTTTTCTACATAGTTTTAAATAAAAGGCATCTGCACCCTGGTCCTATCTCCTGCACGCCAGGGAAACGTGCCACAGAAGCAAACTCCTGCCACAATGGCAGCACGTGGCAGTGCTGGCTGCAGCAAAGCCGATGTCTGGGGTGGAATCCGTGTCTTGGTGTCATCACAGAAAACACCGCCACGAGCTTTTGTTTCTTCACAATGTGGAAACGGGAAAATAAAACCTGGGTGCCCTTCAACTTCCAATACATGCATGATGAGTTAAAAAAACCTGAAGGCTGGAGCCTTCTGGAGTGTTAGCCATACTGCACTCACAGCAGATGTCTTGTTTATTTTATCACGTGTTACTTGAATAAATAATGAAAGCTATACCAGCAAAGTCCACTGACAGCAATGAGATACCGTGGAGGCTGGGCAGGGCAACACATCCTAAAACTTACAATTTTATAAATCTCTGTATTTAAAACAAAAAATCAAGACACAAAGTATGGCTTTAGCCCATAAATTGCCCCAAATAAAGATTAAGTAGAGACCAGCTTCTGTTTGGGACTTCTTCACTAGCAGCAGCAGACATTGCAAATAGGAGTAATTAGGAGTGCAATTAGTTGCATCAGTGCAGTTAAGAACAGAATTTTGTGCCAGGCCTTTGTCTAAAATCATTTGGACTTACAGAGCATCACAGCATAATCCAAAATCTTCTGAGGAAGGGCATAGACCATCAAGCCACCTGAAGTACTGGCCATAAATATTATTTAAGTAAATCTTCCAATTACCCAGCACATAATGGGGAAAACTTGATTTTTTGAGGCAATGGCTCCAAGATTGGCTGACTTCTCCAAAGCTTTTCTGAAAGAAAAAAAAAAAAAAATCAAAACACCCCCATGATCAAATCTGTGCGTTGCTGCCAAATTTGATTTGTTTCTCCTCCTGAAAGGATCCTTTAAACCACAGCTAGGCAGGAAGCGAAGAGAAAGGCACCACACTGACATCTAAAGACATCAATATACACACGGCACAGCACATAAAATCCCTGAATGGAACGAACCCACGCATCAGCCCGTGCACCTAAAGCAAACCCCTTCCGGCTCCACCAGTAGTGGGTTACCCATCATCTCCCCAGCTTCGGCACCCCGACACGCACCCTGCGGCTGCCGGCATCGCTGTGGGGAGGGGAGCCCCCTCCCAGGGCTCCCGCAGCCAGAGCTTCTGGGCGCTGGGACACGGACAGGCACAGCAAAGCCTGGAGAGCGAAGCCTGAACTTGGCTGCAGACCGCACCTTGCGAGACAGGGACTGCACTGGTACAGTCGCGGTGCTGCTGGAGGTTGACCCAGCAGTTACGCACTTTATCCCACTCCTCCGGATGTCAAAGTCTTCTAAAACGGCGTTTTGGTCTGTGGTGTCTCACTGTGGTCATAGCTTGGCATCTTTTTATCTCCAGTTTCAAAGAAGAAAATGAATCTACTATGATTTGTTAGGACTTGGGTTTTTATCCATCAGATTTTGCACACTGCTCATCCGCACGTCTTGGCCGTGACGATCCCCATGAGCGGCACCACCAGCACCAAGCTGGCAGGAGGGTGGAAGGGATGGGGAAGGTGGGCTCACGCACCTGAGAGCTCCGCTCTCCCTGGGGGACAGACACTCTCCCGAGGGGCCCGAGGCTGGTGGTCCAGGGCCATCAGAGGGGCCCTGCCACCACGGTCCCCATCCCCGAGGGCAGCCAGCACTGCGGGGGTCCCTGAGCTCCCCCAGGCAGGGAGCCACCAGGAAGCTGCACGAGGGCACGCTCACACCCAAAATTATAGCAAGGAAGGGGCTGCAGCTGGCAGACTTCACCTTGGTCTGCTCTGAAAGCACAGACAGAACCTGGCTGTGAAAAAGTCCAAAATCCATGCAGCTCAGGTGCTACCCATCTCTGCCCAAACCTGACAGGCAAGCTCAAACGGAAGGCAAAAAATGACAAAAATTTGTAGGAGTTTAAGGGAAAGTGATTACAAACAACACTAAAACCCCAGATACTTCAAGTATGACATCCTGAGGGAACTGCTGAGGCAGCTGGATTCTGCATGAAGATTATTTTATGATAATGCCACCAGGTCAGGCAGCTTAGCACAATTCACAGCTCTGTCTGAGCACTGATAATTTCAAGAGCAGAGCTCACAACATCCTCACTTGGCCCGCTGTGACAGCTGAGCACTGAAGAGGAGATGTCAGGCATCAAGCGGGCAGCACAGAGACAAGCACGACGCAAAGGGCTGCTGCAAACCTAGGACCCTCTGGTTGTCCTCCCTTCTCCCACTTTCAGGGCAGAGATCCAGGCTGCGGAAGGGATATACATAACGCCAGCCTCTGCTTCTGAAAATTTCAATATTACAACCCGACTCAATGTATTTATTTTCTAACATTACAGAATTTGAATTTTTGCGTCTTACGTTGTTATACTCCAAATAGGATGTGGGATGTAAAACCAACAACGCATCATGTTTTACAGTCTCAGTGAGGAAAATACTAATACCTGGTAGGTGCTGGAGACAGAGGAGGACCCTTCTCCCGCCAGCGTACTCTGCACACCGGTCTCAGCGGTGGCCCTGGGACCGCAGCGGGAGGAAGCGCCCGCAGAGACCCCTCAGAGCTGCTTTGCCAAGCACCGCTGTGTCACAGCACACCCACAGCCACGGGCACCAAACATCGCCATGCCATGGGAGGTATAAAGTGCAGTTATGGACTAATTACACCTTGGTATTAAATCCCCACAACAAACGAGGCAGAGCATGCATCACCTTCACTGACCACGACATGGAAAGCGAACCAGTCCAAAGCGATTTTCCAAGCCAGCTCTTATTTATTACCTACCAAATTTGAAATGTAAATACAGGCTTATTTGTATTGCACTTCGCAGCTCTCCACTTGTCTTCTTTCTAGCATTTCAGTACTCCTAAGTTTGAAGAGCTAATGTCAAAAGCCTTTTGAACTGGTTTATATCTATGACAGTTGTTTGTGTATGTGTACAGAACTACGTAATGGTTTACAGTAGTACCTGCCGCTACCCTCTAGTTCAGGCTCTGTGGAAAATTGTGTTACAGACCTGTGTTTTTAAGGGTTTATGGCTTAACTTCTATAATTTGCCTGGATGAGACCTGACAGTGTGTTCTCAGCCTGGAAATCCTCTTATACAGCCCCTCCCCACCCTCAGAACAAACAATGCAGACTGGGCGCAGGAATATACAGAACCCAACGCAAACACTTCTGGCTCTGCAAACTCACGCAGGTGCGTACTGCACGCAGTGACACCGCGGGTTGCACCCCGCGAGGGGCTCGAGCGACCACCGCGCCGGCTCTCGCTGCTCGCTGGCAGATGGACCCTGACAACGGGAACGCAGGGACAGTGTGCGGCGTCAGCCGTAGGAAGTCACTGCATCTCTGTAGCAGAGGCAGCAGCGAGCAGCTTGTCTGTTTAAGCAATTAAACAAAAACGAGTTCAGATTCGAAAAAAGGAAAAGCAAGACGTGGTTGAACATGGCGGGGGTGGGGGGAAGTTATTTCCTGTGCCACTGAAAAAAAGAAACAGTCAGTGTTATTATAAACAAATTTTAAAAAGTCATCATTTTCTCCTGTGTCTTGGGCCCCTGATTCTGGCATTAGATATGCAATCTTAGCACCATATTGCTCATAACATCAATTTAATGATTACTTTCATGCTTGATCACACCCTCCTATCATTATTGACACTGACCCTGTGCAAATACAGCAAATATTAAACGCTGGAGATTATTTGAGCATATTACTTCAAGGCTGAACTTTCAAGCTGAACTGCCACTAACCTATTGGGGTGCGTTTTTCTGAAAAAAAACCCAGACAGCTTATACTCTTCAGTTTATAGAACACAAACAGGAACTATAACATTCAGGAAGAGAAAGTCAACCATAGAATACCGTTGGCTTTGCTTGTCCTTTTTTCCTTCCTAGGGTAACTAGCTCTTCTTGCTGTTTATTGTATGGATCGTACTGTATTTGTCACACGTACGCCTGCTCTGGAGCTCCCTCCCCTCTGGGACTTGGCTGTGCAGCGGGTGTGGAAGCCAGCTGTGAGTGCCCCGAGACTCTCCAGACACACACAATATTTCACGATAAGGCTGTATTTATTTAAACAAGATCTCCCATATGCCACACCAAATAATTTATGCTGCTTTCATGTACTTGGCTTTGTGTACAGAATCACAGAATAGTAGGGGTTGGAAGGGACCTCTGTGGGTCATCTAGTCCAACCCTCCTGCCGAAGCAGGGTCACCTACAGCAAGCTGCACAGGACCT
>Ga0065711_1012119_pt1 | contig 12674 bp, 11 predicted proteins | sample Hoacrofraction12_FD_59098 | JGI IMG/M metagenome (GOLD analysis project Ga0065711, IMG submission 59098) | Hoatzin crop microbial communities from Cojedes, Venezuela - Epithelial fraction 12 v2 (version 2) | ecosystem: Host-associated > Birds > Digestive system > Esophagus > Crop | place...
GGGGGGGGGGGGGGGGGGGGAATAAAGCAGCCAGCGACACTTCTGACCCGTCTGCGCCCAAAATGTGGTCCCCTAAATCTCCTCCCTGTCCCCCCCGAGGGCATCACCACCACTAATCCTCCCCTGCCTTCTCCTGGTGCTGGTTTTTGCTTTGAAACTAAAGCCCTGGCTGGACCCCTCCCAGTCCAGCCACATCTTCATCGCTCACCCTCTTCCCCCGCACCCGCCTCGCTGCGCGGCCCCGAGTTGGTTTTCTCCCGTTTCCACGCTCCAAATTCGCCCAAACTCCCCTCAAAAAAGACGGGACAGGGGGAAAAAAAAAAATGCAATATTGCAATTCTTCCCGAGGTGTCAAGTTGCTCCCGAAGCCTCCTCCATCCCGGCGCAGCCCCGACTTTGGGGCTCCAGCAAACGAAAAGAAAGCCTTTCACCTCCCCTCCTCCCCGAAAACGCCAATTCGCGAAGTTTTAGGCAGAGAAATAACGGGCCGAGCCGAGCGGGACCAGCCCGGAGCTCCTCGCAGCCCCTGCTCCACTGCATTCCTCCAGCGCGGCAGTAATTCAATTATTTGCCTTTCATTTGCTTAGATGGGAAGGAAAGAGCCTGGGAATAAAGTTGAAAATTAAATGTTTCTGCTCTCCCAGCACCGGGAGAAGATTAAACTAAAGAACCCGAGCCCGGAGTCCCTGCCTTCCCTCAGCTCTAGGGTTACCTCGCCGGGAGAAAAATATCTCACATCAAACAGCATTTGTTTTCCCTCGGCTCCCCCCTCCCTCCAATTGGGGTAAGATTTGACACTTTCAGGCAAAAAAAACCACAAAAAACCCCCAACACCAACTTCACTTTCTCCTCCAGCACTTGCTGCCAGCTGCGGGCAGCCACCAAGCAAAGAGCTACCTTCTATTTTTTTTTGGTATTTATTTCTATTTAAGCGGTGCGGCAGTACGCGGCAGTAGCCCCTAATTTTGTTTGAGGGGGGGTGGGATGAGGGGTGACAGGGGACTGTCACAGCCGGGGAGGGGGACACACAGACTCCTGCTGGAAAGCAATTTCACAAATCATTTTTCTAACAATTAAGGAGTGTGCAGGGGTGAAATGGCGATTTCACATGCAGAGCTGGGGGCCGGGGGGTGTTACCTGCGCACCCAGCTGAGAAAGGAGGAACCCCTTTTTAATTTTTTTTTAAAATGTTTTTTTCCCCCCCCTTTTTTTTTTGCCCAGTGCTCTGCTTCATTACCCATGTTCACAAAAGAGAGACCCCTTCTTTTCTCTCCTGGGAGCAGCGAGCAATAGATTAAAACAAGCATCAATCAGGAAAGGAGCAAGTAACTGCTTAAAGGAACAGGGGCAGAATTCCTCCCCGCTTCCCCCTTTCCCTGCGCATCTCCATGGTTTCCTAAGGTATGTTTCTGGTTGATAAATGCCGTATATCGCTATTCCCTTTGGAGAAACGGCTTGTAAATCAGCGCTGAAAGCCAACTCATAAGCAGAAGGGAATGGAGTTGGCTTTTTTTTTTTTAGTTATTTATTTTTTAGGAGCCTCTCTGGCCCCCAGCATCCATCCCCTGCATCCTCCAGGAGAGGAAGGGGCTTTTGAAGTGCGAGGTGTCTCCTTGGAGGGGGCTAACACAGCCAGGCTGGGGGGAAAAAGGGCCGTATATCCAATTTTCGACTTGAAAGAGACGCACACAGGTTAGCTAAGCCTGCCCAGAAAAAACACCGGGGCACAAGTGCTGCACCGGAGGCAAGCAGCCCCAGTCACCAATTATTATTAATTATGATTCTCCTCAAAAACAAGTCCTGCTCTTTTATTTTTTTTCTGGGATGCCATCCCATTTCTAGAGCAATGTGGATCTTGAAATGAGAAATCTGCTTAGAAGATAAGCCAGGTGCATCTCATCTGGTCAACCAAAACCTGAAGAATTTGGTCGAGATTTTCCCCCCCCAGGCAGGATGCAAAAAAAAAAAATCTGCCTGGGGATGAATTATTTAATGAAAAGTTGCTACCTTCAGCAATTACAAGAAGATTACTAATGTGGGAAGGTTTTCCATTTGAGATCTCGGAGTAATAAGCATTATTTTTTTAAGCGATTATCCAATAAATCTCTCTTTAAAGGGCGATAAATCCACCTTGAAAACTGGGGATTTAAAAAAATATTTCTGAGGGACTCCCACATTTTTTAAAATGACCATTGAAAAATCGTGAAAGGAAGAGTAACCCATTCAGCCTGAAGTGTTTGTTTTCTCAGAAAACCCAGAAAGTGGAGAAGGAATATTCGCAGCAAAGGCAGGCTCAGGAAAAACGGGCTGCTTGGTTAAAAAAAGGTGGCTGAGAGCTGGCAAAGCAACTCCTGGGCCAGGGGAGCCGAGCCCACTCATCCTCAATATCACCAAAATTATTAATTTTTCTCATTTGCATTAAACCCCAGAAGCTGCTGAAGGAAGCAGATGGGATTTGGGTGCAAGTATTTGGTGCCTGATCCCACTCGAGCCCCTGGCAGCATCCCTGACCCATGGATGCAGAAGTGCCCTCCCATGTCCCAGGTCTCAGAAGACCCCAGGTGTCCCCAGGTATCAGAGGTCCTTGGGCAAGGCATCCCCTCAAAGGGAAAAGAAAAAAAGAACTGCATTTCTTGCTAAGATCTGCTGTTGGTTGCAGGCGGGTGAGAAGAAACAAAGACAGGGTGGGGAAGGGAAATTTAAGGTCTTTGCTTGGTTCCCCAGCTCCAGAGCATGGCCCTGAAGTTGCATGGAGAGCATCACACTGGTGCCCAATTCACCTCCTCCCTCCCCTTTCTTAAGGGAGGCAAGGCTCTGCTTATTTGCCAGAGATGCTCTTAACTTCATTGCTAAAGAAGGGAAAAAGTTCCATGCAATCAGACCATGGGGTTTTTGAAGCCCTAAAGCAGCCAGAATACAGTTTCCACTTCCAGAACTATTTCTAAAGGAAAAGTTTGCATTTTTTCTAATGCAGAGTGCTCCTGCACCATCAACACTGACCCTACAGCTTTGCAAGGAACTGGGTTATCCATGCTGTTAATTTGTACATGTAACAGGAAGTAATTTCCTTTTTTTTTTTTTTCCTCCCAGGGAAGGCAAGACCCAAACCCAAGAATAAAACTCCTCCAACTCTGCTCCCCATCAGGATGCTGAACAAAAGATAGAGTGCCACACCACCACCGGGCTCCTTGGATCTGCCTCTCCACTGGGTCAGGTTTAATTTGCCCAGAGTGCGGTATTAGTAGGATGTAAGCTGCGCCCTTGAACAATTACCTTATCAAAGCATAACATCTATGGAATGAGCAGAGTATTTTCATTAAACAAATCAAAATAATAAGGCTGGCAATGGCCTTGTTCCTTCTTTGAACCTATAAGTGGCTTTAGAGATATTCAACAGTACCACACCAACTTCTATTCCACTGGTAGTCCCTGCTTAGTTTTTCTAAAAAAGATTAGCTACTCCTTGCTAAAAGGCTCAGTCCTACCTTTGTCGGGGTGCACAGACTAATTGGGTTTTCCCTGCATACAACAGGATTCCTGTACTCCTGCTACCAGTATCGCTTCCCATTTCATGTGGCTTTTCAAGACAGAGGCAACACTTTGTGCATTTGATTTGTTCAGTGTTATGGATTAGAAATAACACTCTAAAATAGGACCTGAGTGTGCAAAGAGAGCAATCACTTTGAGATGTTGCTGGAGCAGAACAAGGGTGGAAGCAAGAGTTTTCCCAACTTGTACCTTCTTGGAGTTTAGCAAAGAATGTGTTTTCAAGGGAACAGGCTGCTGGAGAAGGTGGCAGGGGACTCAGCTGGTCCCAGGGGAAATCACTGATGCTGGGCACTGAGGGGCCAACGTGCTTTAAGAAAGAGGACAGCCTGGGAGCAAGGGGGGGGTTGCAATTTTAGGAGGCCTTTGTTTTTGGGACCCTTGGCTTCAGGCATGCCAAAGATGGATTTACGAAAGAGAGCAGAGCACCTGCCCTCAAATAATTCAAGCTGCCTCCGCACTGGATATAGATCCAAATCCCTTGTTATCTGGCTCATAACTCACCTGTTCCCAGATTAGTCCCACTCCACTACTAAAGGCCAGAACATTTCTCACCCCCATAAAGACATCACTCTTCCTTCCTTACAATGGGGGGTAAAGAAACTACACCCAGATGCCTGTATCTAACAGCCCAGCTACTCTCAGCACTTCCTCAGCTGGCTGAATTTTCTGGGAGCTCCAGTCCTTTGTGCAGGCAAGGGGGGGCATCAAGCTTGATGAAGCCCTTGGAGAGCCAGATAAACCAGAGCACAGGGCTTGGATCTCAAGCCTAGCCTAGCCCCAGAAGGCTGCCAGCATGGAGGAGGTCACGGCAGCAGCAAGAAGTCTGAGAAAAAGTCATAAGCACAGAGGGAAGAAAACACAAAGGGTTTGGTTTGGCCTTTCTTGGAGTGTAAGGAATCGGATGGAGCCAAGCTGCATATTTGTCTGGGTGAATTAGAAGCACAATCCTCTCTTCCCAGAGGGAGAAGTTGCTTCATATTTATACATTTAGTCTTACAGGTGTAAAATAGCTTTCCTTTATGCTTATATAATAATTTTTTCATTTGAATTTCAAGGCTTTATTCCCTTCTTTGGATTCAAGTCTCCTACCTGAGCCTTATTCTCCATATTGCCATTAATTCCTTCATCACAGAAATGAATTCCATTTAATTCTCTATAGCAGTTGTTAAGGTAGATCAAAAAGTGCATTTGCAAAGGTTCCTTCCCCTTCTCCCTTATGGTTTCCAGCTCACCTGTGTCCTGGAAAGACTTGAATTTGAAGCCATAGCACTACTCACCACCAGTTCCTCTCACTGCAGAGGAGGAAAGGAGGGACAGGGGAAGCCCTTTTTCTCCCCTTCCAGTTCACAGCTGGGGTACTTCAGCCTGACTGGCATTAACGAGGTTAATTATTGATGCCAGCTGCAGATACAGCTTACCTGTTCCACCAGGTGAGTTATAATTAGGCAAGACCTGACCCCAGTTAAGTTGGAAAGCTGAGACACCAACACAACCCAGGATTTCCATTAGGAAGAGGATGAAGTCAGGAAAATGGAGAGATTTCAGGGAAAAACCAAGCAAGCATGCAGATTTCAGCAATGCCAAGCCTGCTCTCAGAGGCACTGTTTCAGCAGAGCATCTCTAGACAGCTCACGGTGGTGGCAGTGAGAAGCCAAGCAAGGCTCCCCTGACTGTATCAGATGCTTCCCTTCCTGATGGAGAAGGGCTTTTCTGAAGGAAGGAGGAATTAATACACAGACAGTGACTGAGGACAGCTAGTGAATGAAGAGAGAGTCTCAGTACGGTGCTTTTTCCCATCTATATATAGTGCCGAAGGTGACTGTAACCTTGTGGTACCCTGAAACCAGCACCTCTTTATGCCATTCCATAGGGAAACACAGCAAGAACAACCCAGCTGACCAACATACTGACAGCAATCCAGCACTAACAATAGTAGAAGACTCACACAGACAGCCTTCAAGAAAAAGGACAGAATTATATCAGGCTTGCTGCTGTATCCCCAACATCATCCAGATGAGTTACTCCAAACCTCCTCATTTAAAATTGCTTGGCATCCCAGTACGAAACCTGCTTTTTATTCCCATTTCACTTTAGGTCTAGTATAAGTAGAGCTACTTTGTTGCCAAATATAACATTGCACAAATATTTTGCTACAGCACTGAAAAAACAAAATGTATGATGGCTAGAAACCCTCTTCTAATGCTTAATTGTAGCATTGAGAGTTGAAAATCCCACAACACGCCTTCACAGCTTAACAATAGCCAACAAACCCCAGGATTATAATTATAACATTGTTTTGCTTAAATACTTGATGATACAGAGTAAAGCACGTACTAAGGACTGGAAACCGGGATGCTGCCCAGGCCTGGGAAAGGGAATTTGAGGAGTCATGGAGTTTCCTACGGCCAGAGCCCTCTCTGGAAGCCCTCAGATAGGGGGGGGCACGGCACACCTGGGCTGAGTGAGCTCCACCTGCGATCACTTGGGGAGGTACTCGGGGTTCAGCTCAGTTGCTTTGGAGCTCACAAGGAGCACAAGCAGATGAAGAAAGCTCTTGGAGCGTGCTTAAAATACTTCTCAAATTTATTTTTGAGGCTAACAGAAAGTTTAGGGAAAAGTGTCTGTAAAGCAGCAAAAATGATGAAGCCTGGCAGGCTCTGGAAAGCTTCATTTTCTTCTGGGCTGGCTTCTACAATATCAAGGTAGGTGCTGTGTAATTGCTTATTTTTTTTCTTTCAAAAGCTGGTAATTATGTAGTTTTGCTGTTTGTATTCTTGGTCTCTGAACTCAAGACAGACTGTGTATAACAGTGCTACTAAAGTAGTTAAAAATTAGTGTTTCTTTCAAAAAAGCCTATATTATTTTTGTTATCCTTAATTTTATGCGGCTGAGCTGGCTACATGTTGCTCTCCCTTTCTAGGGGTTTCTGAGGTGGGTGGTGGCAGGTTAGTGTTGGCAGAGCAGCTCAGGTGAAGGAATATGCTGTAGTAAGTAACCTTGCAGTGAGTAAAGTAGTAGTAAGTAAGGTGAGGTCCCTGTGGGTGTTTTCAGACAGGCAGAAGGGCTTGCTTTGCTCTGAGCCCTGGCCTGGGGGAAGTCTGGGAGAGGATGTTCCTGAGTACCAGCATTGCAGATAAAGGTGTGGATGTAGGAATAGACTGAGCTCCCTGGGGGTATTTCTTATATCAGCTACATATTTCTTTATGTTCATCTAAAATCACTGGGTGAGTAGTGTGAGCCTGGAACAAGCTGGTTTTAAACCAATGCAAGCTGTTGTTGCTGAACATGACTGACTTCTAAGGAGGCTGGTTTGCAAACTTTCCTTGCAGTGGCAGGAGAGACAGTCATTCTGGTTGAGAGACTTCACTTTATCTTCAAAATAACTTATTTAATTCTTCCTTTTGCTCTAGATTTCTTTATTTGACTGTGGTGAGATGTTTTGGTAAAAGCAGGGTAATATTTCTGTTATGTCCTCGATATCTAGTGTGTGAGCTCTGTAGGGCAGTGATGGTTTGCAGATCCTCCCAGGGGCTGCTCCAGAGTTTCCAAAGAGTTGTAATTCTGCAGTTTCCCTGGTGTAATTTGCATGAGGCTACGCATCTCTCCCTGAAAGCCAGTTTAAACTTGGGATGCTTCCATTGCTGAGGAAGGGAGAAACAACAAGCACAGGGGAAGAAAAGGTTAAATCCCACTGAGCAAACCTCCAATTCCCCTCTTTCATTCCCACCAGGTAGCTTCTAATTACTCCAAGAGGAAAAAGGTCAGGAGGTGGGAGGAGGCTGTCACAATAGGGAGGAAAATGTTTTATTAGCTACTAAGTTAAGGGCTCCCACCCCCTGCCCAGGCGTACCCCTGCACCCCGCTACTTTCTGCAGGCTTAAGACTCTCAGCAATGCTGAGCTATTTCTTGTGGGTGATACCTTTGATGGCCAGGTATTTTTTGAAGTAGAAAAAAAAAAGTACCTATATTGATTTTATGTAACTTTAATGCTTGGTTGTGATTTCCATATGAATTTAGATTAATGCAATGTCATTAGCTTGGGCAGCATTGCATGGAGAAGAGCGGCTGTCTCCACTTTGGAGCTCTTGGAGCTGCATTTGGTTTTACTAATGGTGCCCATGGAGCCTGAAAACTATGTCTCCGTCTCTGCCCAGAAGTGCTTGGGATGAGGGATTGTTTTCTTCCTGTGCAGGCCTTGGCTGTACCTCCTGCTTCTGTATGATGCTTTCTCTGAGTGCCATTGTAAGATCTTGCTAAATTTGAGATGAAGCTGTTTGCTCTTCCAATGTGAGACTCTGTGGTGTTTTGTCTTCCTTTTAAAACATATTTTTCTAGCCATTTTTTCTCATCCTATAATAGTGATTACACCAATTCACAGTGAGACAAAACATTAAAGGGGAAAAAATCCTGGTCTAAGAAATGCATATTTTTTTGTCTGAAGGAGATAAGTCTTCAGACACAGAAAGAAATTTGCACGCGGCTCAGTCTCGTAGTGCTTAATCTCATGTAATAATCACTGCTGCTTGGGTTGGCAGAAGAATAATTAAACAGATATTAAAATTGCCATCAGCTGTCACTGAGATCTAATAGGAACCCTGGGTGATCAACATCTGAACTGGTGTCTGGCGGAGTGGGGTCAAGGGGAGCCTTCCCTGGATGGTTTTTCGCCATCCCTGGTGCAACAGCCTGGATGTGGAGTTGGAGAGTGGTGGTGGGGTTTGCACGGGCGCAAGCTCTGCAGCTGTAGAGTCCATAGGGGCCATTGGTAGGATAAAAATCTCTTTAGCCGTCTAAAGTCCATATATACCAGTGGTTTGCTTGGGTGTAGCCAAACAGGGACGTGAGGTCTCTGTCATTGTACTGCTGTACCGCAGCTCAGTGAAGACGCTCCTGACATAGTTGAGCCTGGTGCTGGGATGCCAACTGTGTACAAAGTCCATAAGAACTTTTGCAGACAGGCTTTAAGTCTGAAAAAGGGTTTGAAAAGCAGCAAGAGAGGGAACATTGTGTTATATTTAACGTCAAGGAAGCAAAGGATCGAGTGGGGCTCAGAAGAGCCCCTTGGTGTGCGGCTCGTTGGGGCTTGCTTTAATGTAGCGCTGAATTTTAAATATAATTTCTTTTAGTTGAGCCCAGTTCAGGGGCCTGAGATGAAAGACAATCTGGACACTAATGCACCGTAAAGTAGCGAGGGAAAAAAATCCACTGTCAAACCCAGTAAATAAGGCAGGAGGATATTTTTTCCAAGAGTCAATTCTAATTTCCTGAGTTTTCATTAGAAAGGAGGGGAGAGGTTTTCTTCTTTCCTCTCAGTTCCTCTCCATAATCAATTGTTTTGCTGTAATATTTGACATAGGTGACAAACTGTTGAAAGTAGGTAATTTAATTGTTTTGCTTTCAATATGCTTAAGTATTTGACGTGCGACCTCCTGTTTCTGGCACCGTTAAAGCCTGTGGAGATGTCCATCCCTGCGCCAGGAGAAGTAAAACAGGGCACAGTAATACCTGCCTCTGTGAACAGCAGTGGTGTGGGATCAGGTCCCCATAACGCAAACATGGGAGGAGATTTTGATCTGAATTATTTTGGCCAAAATCCAAAGTAACCCGTTGACTTCAACGCAGTTACTCTGGCTGGCTGGATGCCCGGTGTAATGGAAAGCAGGGTTGGGGGCCCTCTCTGAAAAGCAGATATTTAACGTTCACAAGTTACTTCTCAGCATTAGGAAAAACAAATTAACAAGCCTCCAAAAGGATTTCTTCTCCTGGAAGAGTAAAATTGCTATTTTTTTTTTTTTCCCCCTCTTTGTCCTAAAATCTTTCCGTCTTCAAGACACGTTTTTGGTTTTTGGATTTTTTTTTTTGCAAGCCATTACCCATATAATTTTTTAAGCCCATGGTTATATTAGCCTTGGATGATGCAGTATCTGTAAAAGAAGGGTCTTTTGCTCTAACGTGCCGGCTGCACTTGACTGTTTCCTATTGATAGGAGATAGAGCAGCATGGAAAATAGCCTGCGCAGGGCCAGGTAAAGGGAGGGAAGTTAGCAAGTCTGCTCAGCATATAAAACCACCCTTTCCCTTATCATAATCCATAGACTCACTTTCCTAACATCACCTCCACTCTTGTGGGGAGAGGTGGAGCTATCTGCCCAGGCTGGAGAGAGCTAGATAGTAGACGAGCTGCACACTTATCGCCCAGCGCAGCGGGCGTAATGGGAACTGAAAATTACTCAAAAATAAAGTTGCTGGGGAATTAACTTCTAAAGGGTGGAAATCCTCAGAGAAGGGGGGGGTTGGGATCTGTACAGAATTAAAATCAGGCTTGTGTTTGGTCTTGGTCTCTTCCTGGGGAGTTTAAAGCCTCAGGTTGGCCAAGTTCTTTTTTCCCCTGAAGACTTAAAGCTTTTGTGCGGTAGCTCTGATGGATCAGGCCCTGGAAACACATTCTTAATGCAGGTGAGAAAGGCAGTGTGGTGCAAAGCTATATCACAATGCCCTGGCTGCTTTGGAGTGTGCCTTTGGGCTGCCCTTGCTGGGCTGTGCCAATGCAAAAAGCACCCAGCACCTTGCTGTGTTCGTCTCTTGCTGAGCTGAAACCATAGGGCAGGTTTAAACTGAGCCTTCTAAAACTCATTGCTGGACTTTGGTGAAACCACGTAGACCTTGCACGGACTCTAGAGACTTCTGCCTTCTCCCCGTGCTGGCTCAGCAGAGGGTTTTGCCTCCATCCCTGCTCAGTCAGCAGTCGCCGGTGCCTCCAGGGTGTCCTCCGAAATTCAGGGGAATTTAAACTGTGCTTAAAGCAGTTTCGATGGATCGGGGAGGCAGCCCCGCTGGAGGTAGTCAGGTGTTTTGTGGCTGGAGGGCACGAAGAAGAGTGCTGCTGGGAGGAGGCAGTCATGTAGGCAGACCAGGGCACTCAGGATAGCCAGCTGCTCCCTGTAAATCCAGTTTTTTTTTCCAGGTTATTCAATCTAGAAAGTAGGATTGCTTTGTTATATGTTGGATTGGCTGTCTTGGAGCCAGAAGCTGACTTAGTCCAGCATTCCATCTGCTTTTCTTCCCAAGATCAGGCTTGGAAATAAGTCCAGAAAGGCATCCTGAAGTGCAGGCTTAATTTACCCCACCTCCCTGGAAAGATGATTTCCTGAATGGGACAAGACCTATTGGGTCAAAGAACAACAGCTAGAAAAAAACCCAATAATTTGGAAGTACATTTACCATATTGTAATCCCAAAGAGGTCTCGGGATAGGGCTGGTTTCAGCATGGGTGTTGCTGTGATGTTCCTTTCCCCTACAGCAGCCGTCACCCAGCTCCAGGAAAGCCAAAAGATGTTGTTATAACCAGTGCATTGAGAGTGGAATAGAAAATAAATTGCTAATAAAAACTCTAGGGGATGCCGTGTGACTGGGAGTGGAAGTGGAGTCTGGCATCCGTTTTTATTGACTTCAATGGCATTGCATCATGTTGTCCCCACACTTGCTTTTGGTGATAAATTACAGTGCATTTCTGACAGGGGTGGAATGATTAAGCTCAGATGTCTTATTAAGATCTTTCCTTTCCAAAATGTCATGTTGCCTTGATGTTTAAAGGTCTCTGTTGTGCAACAAACACAGCATTGTGGCGAGCAGCAGGCTCGCTGGTGCAGGCAGGCAGGGCCCACGCGGTCCCGCTGGGAAGCACGTGGAGGGGGAGGATCGGCAGCTCCCCTCTCGCAGCCCGGGCTCTTGACTGCTGGGGTCCCAACCCCACCGATGGCCCCAAGAACGAGGGGAACGGGGTGAGCGATGTGGGGACCTGGGGTGAAATTTTCTGGTGCCTCCAACCCTCTGTCTCCTGTGCCAACCCAACCACAGGTGTCTTCAAATGCACCCACCAAACTTCTCCCAGCAGGTTGGCAGTCTCTCGCTATTTAACATGACTGCACACACCATCTCCAGCTTGGTGTCCTTGCCCTGTCCCCTGTTGCCACCTAAGGGATGCTGCCCTCGGACACAGCTCTCCATCAAGGGGTGGAAGAGCATTTGAAAGCCTCCTTGAGCCTCCCGCCCATACGGCCAGCCCTTTGCAGAGCCTGGGACAAACGTAGCTGCCATATTCTCGCTGCTGGTCATTGAGCAGTGGGAATGGGGCTCCAGTTCAAGTCCCTCTGTAGCATTAAGAACGCGTCAGTGTCCTTTTAATGGTACAAGCTTAGCATGTGGTGAAGCACCTGGGTACATCAGGAGCTTGGCAGCAAACCGAGTCCGAAAGGGCCGTACAGGGCGCAGAGCAGACCAGGGGCTTGCTTACCCTCCTGGCCATGGTGCCTTTGGCCCTGCTTGCCCATCCGCAGCGAGGAGGGGGTCCGGGAGCCCTTCGGGACAGAGGGGTTGTCCCACGGGGGTCATTAGCATGTCCCCTTCACCCTGCCAAGCCCCCGCACCGCTGGAGCTGCGAAGGGATGCTCGTCAGCGAGAGAAGACCTCCTCCCGGCTCTGCCAGCACTTTGTCCAGCCTGCTCCTGGGAGCAAACTGCTCCTGGGCTTCTCGCGTGGGCAGTTTCCTGGGGGGGACACCCGACCCTCGCAGGGGCTGCTCCCGGCCGGGCGCCCGGCTCCCTATCCGCAGCCGCCTGCTGCCACCCCGTGGCCTCCGCCGGGAAGCTCCGGGCTCCTCCCGCCTTCCTCCCCGCCATCCTCCTCCTCCTGGGCAGCCCCATGCTGGGCCTGGGTGGGTGACGGCCCCATGGCTGGGGCGCAGAGGTCTGGGGGGTGCTGGCTGTGGTCCCCCCAGGCGCGGGGAGTCCGTAGCAGTGAACAAGGAGATGTCTGGGAGAAACGGGGTTTCGCTGAGTTGCTGGCGTCTCTGGAGCAGGGTTGGGTGTGTGAGCTGGGTTTAGAGCTGAACTGCCGGGGGGTCCTCTGTGAACCAGCTGCTTCAAGGCTTAATCTTGTACTTCTGCTCCAGGTGATTCCTGCAGTCTGGCAAACTCGGAAAAAAAACAAACCCAAAAAACAAACAGGGAGGGAAGTAACATGGTGGTTGTTTTTTTTTCTTCTTCTTCTTCCCCTAGAAGTTTACTGTGATTTGGAGACTTCATTTACTCCAGACTGATTGAGCTTTTCCTTCTGCCTTCTGGCTT
>Ga0065711_1046828_pt1 | contig 12674 bp, 4 predicted proteins | sample Hoacrofraction12_FD_59098 | JGI IMG/M metagenome (GOLD analysis project Ga0065711, IMG submission 59098) | Hoatzin crop microbial communities from Cojedes, Venezuela - Epithelial fraction 12 v2 (version 2) | ecosystem: Host-associated > Birds > Digestive system > Esophagus > Crop | place...
CTTTAAGGGTTTGTGTCAGGAGGATGGGGCCAGACTCTTTTCAGTGGTGCCCAGCGACAGGACAAGGGGCAATGGGCACAAACTGAAGCACAGGAAGTTCCGTCTGAACATGAGGAAGAACTTCTTCCCTCCGAGGGTGATGGAGCACTTGAACAGGCTACCCAAGGAGGTTGTGGAGTCTCCTTCTCTGGAGATATTCAAGGCCCTCCTGGACAAGGTCCTGCGCAGCCTGCTGTAGGTGACCCTGCTTCAGCAGGGGAGTTGGACTAGATCATCCAAGAGGTCCCTTGCAACCCCGAACATTCAGTGATTCTGCCCTCCACCCCTTATTAAAGTTTAGGTCCCATTTGTGTCCAAATGCTGATTTTGAGGGAATAAACTTTTTATCAACAGAGAATTAAAAAGTAATTATTAAAAAGAAAATATAGTTTTTGGCCTCAATTCTTATGTCACAGTGTCACGGAAACACAGGTTGCCATTCTCCAAAGCTCAGTTCTTATTATCACTCTTCATCATAATCTTCTCAAGTGGAAAAATTATCTCAAAATCATAGAGTAGAAATTTGCATGACCTATTAAGTAACCAAAGCCAGGCTCTGTATTCTGTATTATATCTGTGTTTAGAGCCTGCAGTAGCAATCTGGGCTTCTACCAGCAAAGAAAATGAGGTGTGGCAATGCTCAGCTCTGTTTTCAGTATTGCAGTTGCGTTCTTCATTAGTGTGACTGATGAAATAAATACACTGTCTTCAAAGCAGTGCCCCAAACCATGTCATATCTTGTCTCAGGAGAGTTATAATGTCAGGGTTAGAATAATTGGGGTTTTTTTAAGATTTCTTTCACCACCAGGAAGCTTTCATGCTTTCTGGCACATAGCCTGAAGCAGAAACTGAAGCATTACTTCAAGCACAGGCTCACTTTTTCTTATTTTTTTCTCCTGGAAAATGCAAGAAGTAAGTTTAAGCTCTAGTGGGAGGAAGAAAGTACAGAAAATGGAAGTTAAATTCGTCTCACATAAGTTTAGATAGCTGCAACACAGACCTCTACATTTGAGATACTCAGGCTCCTCTTATAATTGATGTAGTTTTATACATATGGTCAAATGAGTCCTATTTCAGATTTCACACCTCTAATTCCTAGGCTATGAACTAAAAGGTGCTTGTCACTGAATCAGTCATAGAATTATAGAATCAGAGAATGGTTTGCATTGGAAGGGACCTTAAAGATCATCTAGTTCCACTTCCCCTGCCATGGGCAGGGACTCCTTTCACTAGGTCAGGTTGCTGCATCCAACCTGGCTTTGAACACTTCCAGGAAGAGGGACAACCACAACTTCTCTGGGCAACCTGTACCAGTGCCTCACCACCCTCACAGTAAAGAATTTCTTCCTTTTATCACTTCTAAATCTACCCTCTTTCAGTTTAAAGCCTTTACCACTTGTCCTATCGCTACATACCCTTGTAAAAGTCCCTCTTCAGCTTTCTTGTAGGGCCCCTTCAGGTACTGGAAGACTGCAATAAGGTATGCCTGGAGCCTTCCCTTCTCCAGGCTGAAAAACCCCCGACCCTCTCAGCCTTTCCCCACGGGAGAGGTGTTCCAGCCCTCGGATCATTTTTGTGGCCCTCCTCTGGACCCGCTCCCATGGGTCCATGTCTTTCCTGTGCTGAGGGCTCCAGAGCTGGACGCAGTATTCCAGGTGAGGCCTACCCAGAGCAGAGTAGAGGGGCAGAATCCAGAATCCCTTGCCTCGACGTGCTGGCCACACTGCGTTTGATGCAGCCGGGGATTATTTCTTCCATTTTTTCCTCTCAGTTCTGATTTTGAATTAAAATCTGTGCAAGATTTAATGTGTGCTAGGATTTGCTTAACGCCAGCTACTAAACAGGACTATAGTGGCCTGCAATCCTGTGAAGATAAAAAAAGAGACAATTTTTACCTCATTGTGAATTAGTGATGGAATTCAAATCCAGACTGTACACACTTTAGTGTAGATATTTGTATGTGAGCTGGTTGTTGTAGCTTCCATTAAATAAGTGGATATCCAATCAATATACTGGTGGACAGTAGAGATCTTTTCAGCTGGTCAGTTTAATGAAGATATCAACATCAGGGAAGATGAATAGTGGTCTAGACTTCATTAGCTGTGTTGACTAGATCTCCACTGTCTAGAGTGGGAACTTATCATGTCATATGTGGACACCGGTCAGTAGACAAGTGAATTTAAACATCTGCAATATAGAGATGCACACCATCTCTGACATCTAAACTGCATGAGACAAAAGGCCCAGAAAAGTGTCCAGCATCTTTTGAGATGCTGTAGAGCACTTGAGACACCCACATGGCTGTGGCAGATACAGTGCAGGGACTGTGGGAAAAATACAGCCTTCTGGGTCACAGATCTGGAGGGATATACTGCAGAATTCCAAATTACACTAGATATCTGTTTTCAGGCAGTTGAGTTCCTCACAAATTCTCCTCTGGACATGGATCTCTATCTCACTGCACCAGAAAAAGACTAAACTGAATGCCTGCTATATTTACTTTATTTGAATAGAATCCTTATTCTTCTTCCATGGTTACATCATGTTAAGGAGTGAAAGAAACCTTTAACAAACAGGACATAGATATTCAAGACAAGGTAGAGATCACAGGCTTTCACAGGTTTGAATGCTGTGTTTTTTTCACTTATTGCTTACATTGGCCAATCCATTAAAACTGTTATGAAACAGTAAATATGAATGACTAGATGTCTGCATTCCTTTGAAATAACCAAACACCTCAGATCAGTGCATTGATTCAATTACAGCTAAGAGTAACTTGATGTCCCAATGGACAGAAAGATATTCAAATCCTTAAATATTACAGTATTCTTTCAGAGCTCCTGGAATGTATAACTGGAGGATGAACTAAAAAAAAAAAAAAAGTTTGGAAATGTGTATGATAGCTACTTTTAAAGGAAGTAATGTATTCCAAGGATTGGTGTTTCCATGTTAATTTCTCTGCCTAATGAAGGAAACAACAAAAACTGCTGAAAGCATGACAGCACGAAAACAATACACTTTTTTAACTATCTTGCGTATTGAAATTGAAATAAAGGGAACTAAGTTGTTTAGTTACTGTAGCTAATTGATAAGATACAAACTTTTGTTTCTTTGGGAAATTAATTTTCAATATAAATTTTCATATATTTGTTTACTTTCAGTCAAATTGAGTTTTATGACATCATCTGTTGCTCAGCTTTTTGAATATCACAAACTTTAAGTACCAGTGAAAATCTTAGCAGAATTTCTGTGTTGGAAGGTATTATATTTTAGTGAAAAATTATTTTAAAAAGGAAAGAATCTGACTATACAGCAGTTTACTAGAAGTTTGACCTTAAATAGTAAAATATCATCTGAGATCATTTTTTTCAAGCTATTTTTTCTCACTAATTTAAGCAGAAGAGAAAAAGCTATTGTTTTGATCTGCTCCAGGATGCACAAAACATGCAACAACAGCATAAATACTTAAAGGAGCTGTACATGGAAAATATATCAGCATGAAACTTCTTAGGCATTGCACTAATATACATATCTACATGCTGAGCTTCAGTCTCCCTTGCTGAAATTTTCCTTTACTGTATCTCTCCAACATGTTTTTATCTACCAAGTTAAGGTTGTGTTCAGGCTAGTGGAGGTGCAAAATACTCAAAAGATTCAAAGTATTAATAGGCTAGGAAATTTTACTTAGACCTTTCTTTGTGTGAAGAAAGTAGAAAATAAAACTGGATAGCTTCAGCAGTAATAGTAATTTGTTATTATGCATTCAATAGCTGTGTTTACATTACATATAAACAAGAGTCATACTCAAGAAAGAAGATCCAAAAGATGAATATATGTTTTCATCTGCTTGCAATAGTTTTTCCCAAAGATGACAAGGTACCTTGAAAACATAAAGACAGAGGGTAAAAGCCTAAATGTTATAGTTTAGCTGCGGCCGGCAACAAACGGGCCAAGTGGCTGCCCCCCTCCCTACTGGGGTGCAGAGGAGAATGGAAAGAAACAGGCAAAAAAAGCCTGATAGGTCTGGATAAAGGCAGTTTAACAGAACAGCAAACAAAGGGAACAGTAACAACAACGATACAGATAAGGAGAAAACAACACAAACAGCAGAACGCAGCTAGCAACTCTCACTGCCCACCTCCTTACACTCCTGAGCAGCAACTCCTTCCCACCGCCCAGCTGCCCCAACCAGAACCCAGCATGACAGCACATGGTATGGAATACCCTGCTCTGTTTGGCCAAGTTGGGTCAGCCCGCCCGGCTGTGTTCCCTCCTGGCTCCTGGTGAAAATTAACCCTATCGTGGTCGAACCCAGGACACTGAATCACCAGCTTATTTTTGTAGATAACTGCATATTAGATAGTACAACTCAACCTGGAAAACTGCAAGTGTTACATTATGCTTTATCTCAGAACGGTCCTTAATTAAAGTTTTCATAAGGAGCATCTCTAACAGCTTATGTCTCAGACCACCTACACCTCTTTCAAGAGAAGAAAGTATCAAGGTAGAGCTCACTTAATTTATATATTTGTGGGGAAAATAGAAGGAAGGGGATCAGATGGTGATGCCCCTGATACACAACTGTCCAGAGATTAAGCCTTTGCCAAGAAATAATTGGAAATGTAGGTTTTAAATCAGTTCCAGACTAAGATGTTTCAATCCACATTTTCCATGCATCAGGACATCATTAGGGAGGAAAGAAACTAAGAAATATAAAGGCAAAAGAAGAATAAGTTAGAGGAAGTATGTATTTGGCTTAGTAGTTCTATCAGGTTCAGCAAAGTTTTTTAATTCTTGCAAAGAAATACATGTTATCACACTGTTTCTAGTGAAATGGAACTGGGCAGGTCCCAGGTGTACTTAGCTAGCTCTCCTTCAGGTTTCAAAATTATGTCGCATTCTGTGTGTGTGCACATGCACATTTGTGATGACCAAGTAAGCATATATTTAAATATTAGAATCCAAATAAAAAACTATGTTCTGGGGCACATTTATTGATGTGGCTCTACTTCTGTTGTCTAGCAGAGGAAAATACAAAAGAGGGTTTTTTTTTTTTACTGCCATCTGTCCTTGACATCATTAACCCTGATAGGTAAGAATCATTTTATCTCTACCTCTTAAGATAAATTTACTGTTCTTCTCTTCCTGTAGTACTGCTAGATATCTTGTGTATGCTTTTTTTTAGCTTTCCCCTTGCTTGATCTGACAGATCCTGAATCATTAAACAGAGAGAGAGAGAAAAAAAAGGTTTTTCGCAGGAACTCACATGCACAGGTGTAATTTCTGAAGGTTTTGGCTTTTTTCTGGTCAATTGCTTCTAGTTTTCTGTTAAGCAGCAAGTAACTGTCTTTTAACAGAAAGAGTAATGCTGATTATGTTCATAAGATGTTGTTCCAAACATGGCATGAGGCATGTTATTTAAACTTTCAGCACCAATACTTTCTCCAAAGAGATACAAAAGGTACTTAAAAATATGAAAAGGTTCTCTGGGTTTTCGCAGTCAGAAAAATGATGATACACACAGAACCTTTACACACCTTTGTCTGATAGTCCTTATGACTTTTTTTTTTTTTATTTAGATGAAGTATACAGAAAATAGTGTGAGACAGACCCATTCTCTGTTACACAAGGAATAACAATCACAACCCTTCCCACTCCTAGGAAAGCATTGGCATTTCTGGATTAAAGAGACATACCTTTTGCTCACTGACTGATTTCATAAATCTATACGCTATTCCTTTGCAGTAGCCTAGATTTCTCAGAAGGCTGGCAAAGTACCTGATTTAAACCTAATGTAGAAGGTGTGGGTTAGAGCATTCTTCTCGCAAGTAGGATTTGTAATTTGTCAAACCGAAGAATTATTTGTAAGTGTACATTTTTTTTATTAAGGAACTTTTCCATCTACCAAAGCATTACATAAAATCAGGAATAATTTCCTGCTCCATTAGTATGATCTGTGCAGGTCCAATGTGTAAATTTATTCAGAAGAAAGCTTATTGTGAGAATCATAAAATCTCGACAGGGAAAATCTTCTGTGCCAGAGTGTTTGCAGAGAAATGGAACAAGATGTTTTCTCATGAAAGCTGAAATACCTGAGTTGATCGAGATGACTAAGGAGATTTTCTTTCGAATTGCTTTAATGAAGTTAAGCACCAAGGAGAAACTCAGACACCTTTCCGACATTTTTTGAATGAGTTAAGTGATGTCAGGAGCATGGCTGCCTCCTCCAGCCTCTCTGTCCCAGGACCCTCCCGTCCGGCCACTGCAGTCCATCCCCGTACCCATGATCCTGGGATCTCTGCCCAAGATGCGGCTTCCCATTTGCAGACTCAACCTGTAGCAAATCTGAGTACATCTCCCAGAGACACACAAACACACTCGGAGAGCACTGACATGGCTGTCACCGAAAATCCGGGAATAAAACCTCGTAACACCAATGTAATGTTAAAAGGCAGGCATTATTTATTGCAGTGTTGGATGCACGCGGGATAATTCCACCGAACATGCATACCTCATACCTTTTCCGTGAAGTTTATGTAGATCAAAAATATACATATTTATTTTATTCATGCATATTTAGTATTATTCTCTTTGGCGATTGGTGTAAACTTTTCTTGCTTCTTACATAAATTGTTGCACAGACTCAGTTACCCTCTTCCATTGTTCCTTTTTGAGTAGGTGGTATTACTTGAGTAGGGGGTCAGTGAGTCGGTAGTTGCGATCTCCCTCTGCCGGAATTACCTTCTGCCTACTAGGCTTGCAATCTTGGCAATCCTGATCAGTTTCTTCAGTCCGCTTCACAAAACCACACTCCATCATTTCTCTTGACAAAAACACATTTACCTACTATGGTTAGCGTTAATGGTTACCTAGAGAATAGACCCTCAGTTCCAAGACCTGATGTCCAGGTGGGTAGGGCTGTACCAGGAACATAGCAGCACTGTTCATGTTTATGGTCAACTGATTCTATCACCCTGGTTACACGGCCACGGCTGTGGCTACACAGACAGCCACAGACAAGGTGCTGCTTTCAACAGCACCCGCATACAGGACTCAGATTTAATGAGATTTTGTAAAATGTAAGAAGATAGGACTGACTGCAGTGAATTAGCATAGGGCTCAGTCAGACAAGTGTGTTTACTGGCCCTGTTTTACACATGACCAACCCCTTTTATACTAGTTTCTGTCTACCCCCATCCTTTGTTCCTCTCTGCTGCCTCTTTCCCTGCATGTCCCCCTATGGGTCTGTACAGCTCTATCAATTCCTGCACATCTTCTAGTGCATATCTCCTCTGGTTTACAATCTTATGAGTTGCAAAGTCTAGGTTGATCTTCCTGGAAGAGATGCCTGTAGTTTCTGGATAGCCCATCAATGAATGTGACTGGCAAGGTCTGTGTCTTGACATTGTCTCCTTAAATGTTTTGTCAGGTCTGTGTCTCTGTGTATTTTGTTTCTGCATTCCCTTTTTTCCTTTTTTTTTTTCCTTATTTTCCCAATTGACAAGATCCCCAGTCAGATAACCTTGCTGCAATAAACATTCTCACACTCTTACATGCCCTCTTCAGTTACTATGACTGACCAGATTTGGTTCTTATCAGTGCCTCCCCTACCACTTGTCGATCAGGTTTGTGTCCCTGTATGTCCTTATTTATGGCTTCCTCCTTTCCCTATTATCCATTGTTGCAGTGAAAAAGGCCCTTGACCAGATACCCTAAAAAGAACAAAGTCTTCTTCCTCATAGCCTAGAAAGTTCCAGGAAATATGGGAAGCTAGGACCCAGCTTAGATTTAGGAATTTCTAAGTAACTTAAAGTTAGATACAAAACACTCAGCAAGATCCCACTTTGTGGTTATAGCTTGAATCTGATTGCATTCCAGTGTTTCAGAACTGACATATAGATTTGTTCCTCTGAGACAATAATACTTTGCATTTATAGAATGCCTTTCATCCAAAGATCTCAAAGGACTTTACTAGCAACAATAAAGCTTGAACTATTTAGTAACAACCTCTTTTCATTCTGGATATTGTTTTCTCATTCCTCTGTATCTCATGCCAGTTATTAAATTTATGTATGTGATTTTGTTTTCCTTTACAAGCTGTATGGACCTGATCTACCTGACTTAGAGTTTATTTCTCTTTTCAGTATTAATTTCATTACATGCACACATATGCACACATACAATCTAAAATACTGCCTCACTCTATTGGATTCTTTCCATCTTAAATCAATAATCTCAACAGGATAATAATAATAATAATAGAAAAATGCAAACGAAAATAAATATTATAGGAAATATAAAAGGAAGAATAAGAGTGTCAGAGTATTTATTCTGTTAAGAGCAAGGAAAGGCGAAGGTAATCAAACTGCTGACTACAATCTAGCCAGAGGTAATAATCCCCATTTCATCAGGTACATTTAAAAAACCGTGTTTCACATTCCTCTAAAGCAACTTTGCACATGTCACAGCACAAATTACTGAAGTCTAAATTTCAGCTCAAGGCTCTATGTGTCATTTAATAGCATACACTTGCTAACTGTAGCCAAAAAGCAGGCTTCCATCAGGGACCTGAAACTCTTCATTTACATAAGAATGGGAAATTAATTGTGCTACAGATATTCTGGCTTCCCCAAGGAATTAATTAAGCATGCTGAACTTGTTGAGAATATACCTTAACTGTCATTTCTAGGAAATCAGGGAAACTCATTTTCAGAAACACCACCAAGAGAAGTAATAGAAATTGTTTAATATTAGTTTGATTCAAACCTTTTTGGACTGTGTCTGGAACACTTACTACACCCTCATTTTTGGAGTGATTTTCTAAGTATAAGTAGTTACTCATAGTAACTATTTCTTCGCTTTTCAGTGCAGGATTCTGAGCTGGTTTTGTTATGTGACAAGAGGATTTACATTTATGTTTACCCCTTAGAGATTAAAAAATGAAATGTAGGCTGACATTTTGCTCTCATACACACATCATTGTGAGTCAGCAAGTAATCAGAGTATTTATAGTAAAGTTCAAAAAAATCTTCAAGACATTTATTTTAGTCTTAAATAACTATATGAGCTAGTGAAAAAAATGCTCGTACAGATAACATGCAATCTCCAAAAATAGTGGTTCTTTTATCAAAAAAGAGTTTCATTGTGAAGACATTGCTCTCACAAATCACTCTGCAAGGGCTGTGGTCAACTGAAATATCTAGAAGAGATTCCAGTGTAATATTTTTTCTTTTCTCACACAGAACTTTTTTTTTTTCCTTATAAAATCTACTTTTTTTTTCTTTTTCAATTTATATTAGACAGAAGCAAAACATTTATTAATTGTGGAGAGGGCTCTGCTTACAAGATACAGGCATTTTAGTTAATTCAAAAAATACTGTATTTTGAAGGTTTTTAAGGTTTTGATTTTGTTCTGGATAATGGAGAAACTTTGAGAGCATCTTATTAATGATCCATTCTGACAGAGAAACAAATGAAGAAGAGAGTTGCTAACTCATCATATCATGCAAACTCTGGGGTTGCAAGGATGGAAGTCAAACCACTGCACATTGTCTTCATTTGCCTGTGTACGGATAACTCTGGAGCCATTTAATTAGCTCAGTACTAACACATTCAAAAAGAGCACATTGGATAAACTTGAAATTCAGTCCCAGATTTGTTTACATTTAAGCTGGGAATGTCATAGGGACTTCTGAAGCTCTATACTTTTAATTAAAAAACACCCCAAAACATCAAAACCCAGGCATTCTAAAAAATAAGAATATTAAAAAATAACTAAAAAATTCACTATAACATAATATGCATCATGTTTCCAAATAAGCTTTAAACAAACTTACAATAAAACACACACAAAAGGTAATTTTAAGATTAGGAGAAAAAATTTTCAAAATTATCATCCTTTCCAAGCCTTGCTCTAAAGTTTGAATACATAAATATTTTTTGTTTAAGACAACGGGCTGAGACCCCACCTGGAGTACTGCGTCTAGTTCTGGGGCCCCCAACAGAAGAAGGACATGGATCTGTTGGAGCAGGTCCAGAGGAGGGCCACGAAATTGATCAGAGGACTGGAGCACCTCTCCTAAGAGGACAGGCTGAGAGAGTTGGGGCTGTTCAGCCTGGAGAAGAGAAGGCTCCAGGGTGACCTTACAGCAGCCTTCCAGTACCAGAAAGGGGCCTCAAGGAAAGATGGAGAGGGACTTATCACAAGGGTGTGTAGTGATAGGACAAGGGGGAATGGCTGTAAACTGAAAGAGGGCAGATTTAGATTAGATGTTTGGAAGAAATTCTTCAGCATGAGGGTGGTGAAACACTGGAACAGGTTGCCCAGAGAAGCTGTGGCTGCCCCCTCCCTGGCAGTGTTCAAGGCCAGGTTGGATGGAGCTCTGAGCAATCTGGTCTAGTGGAAGACGTCCCTGCTCAATGCAGGTGGGGTTGGAACCAGATGATCTTTAAAGTCCCTTTCAACCCTTGCCATTCTATGATTCTATGAATCCTTCAGCATAGACGGCATAATTTAATTTGTAAACTGAAATGCTAACTAAATGACAGTAACAGTTGTGGAAAGTTGTTTCATGTTTGTTTCTAGAAACAGTTAATGTTTGTAACTAACCTCAGATATTTATATTGTGTAATAGACTGAAGTACTTGCTATGCCTGTTTAGTCTGAAATGGGTTTGGCAGCAAAAGACCCCAGTGGATCTATGTTAGCAGCATCTGTGTCCAGTCAAGTACAATTCAATGTAAGTCCTGTCTCTCCTCAGAAAAAGCAATATATTCTTAGAAAATAAATGCCAGGATGATATAATATGAATGCATTGTGCATTATTTCCTAGTTAAATTCAAAGTGAGATTAGTTTGCAACTTAACATTTATTACATCCTTGACTGGTTCATGTAAATCATTAACATCTAACAAATTTTTCTTTCGTTGTGCTTATTAATATATTCACAGTACCAAAACTAGTTATGTTTACATACGTTAAAGAGTCTTTACTTCTAGTCATTTAGATTTATTTTATGTATGCCCTTTCACGGATAACAGTTTCTAATCAACTGAAGAGTTTTTCCTATGTAATACTATGAAGAAAATAGCAGCATTTTTTTACTGTTACTCCTTGCAATAAATTTGATTTTTTTCTAAGAACAGATGAGACATCAGCTTAAAACTATGTACTTCGAATCATAGAATCATAGAACCATCATTAGGGTTGAAAAAGACCTGTAAGATCATCACGTTCAAAACGTCAGCCCAACACCACCATGCCTACTAAGCCATGTCCCAAAGTGGAACATCTACACTTTTTGTGAACACCTCCAGGGATGGTGACTCAACCACTTCCCTCGGCAGCCTGTTCCAATGCCTGACCACTCTTTCAGTAAAGAAATTTTTCCGAATATCTATTCTAAACCTCCCCTGATGCAACTTGAGGCTATTGCCTCTCATCCTGTCCCTAGTTATTTGGGAGAAGAGACCAACACCTGCCTCACTGCAACCTCCTTACAGGTAGTTGTAGAGAGCAATAAGGTCCCCCCTCAGGCTCCTCTTCTCCAGACTATACAGCCCCAGTTCCTTCAGCTGCTTCTCAGAAGGCTTGTTCTCTAGACCCTTCACCAGCCTTGTTGCTCTTCTTTGGACACATTCCAGCACCTCCGTGTCCTTCTTGTAGTGAGGGGCCCAAGCAGAATCACAGAATCACAGAATCACAGAATCACAGAATCACAGAATCACAGAATCACAGAATAGTAGGGGTTGGAAGGGACCTCTGTGGGTCATCTAGTCCAACCCTCCTGCCAAAGCAGGGTCACCTAGAGCAGGCTGCAGAGGACCTTGTCCAGGCGGGTCTTGAATATCTCCAGAGAAGGAGACTCCACAACCTCCCTGGGCAGCCTGTTCCAGTGCTCCGTCACGCTCAGAGGGAAGAAGTTCTTCCTCATGTTCAGACGGAACTTCCTGTGCCTCAGTTTGTGCCCATGGCCCCTTGTCCTGTCACTGGGCACCACTGAAAAGAGCTCCAGGTGTGGCCGCACCAGTGCCGAGTACAGGGGCACCATCACCTCCCTACTCCTGCTGGCCACACTATTCCTAATACAAGCCAGGATGCCATTGGCCTTCTTGGCCACCTGGGCACACTGCTGGCTCATGTTTAGCCGGCTGTTGACCAACACCCCCATGATCCTTTTCTGTCGGACAGCTTTCCAGCCACTCCTCCTCAAGCCTGTAGTGTTGCATGGGGTTGTTGTGACCCAAGTGCAGGACGCAGGATTTGGCCTTATTGAACTTTGTACAGCTGGCCTCAGCCCATTGATCCAGTTTGTCCAGATCTCTCTGCAGATCCTTCCTACCCTCAAGCAGATCGACACTCCCACTCATCTTACTGTCATCTGCAAACTTACTGAGGGAGCACTCAACCCCATCATCCAGACCATTGATAAAGACATTAAACAAGACTGGCACTTGGAGGAAAAAAAAGAAAAAAATGCAGATGGAGGGGACAACGTTGGGATGACTCTGCTGGTTGAGTCTGCAATTGTCCCCGTTCACGTGCTGAGAACTGTGTTCTTAGAACAAATGGGAAGAAAAGCCTTGTCTAGGGCCGGGGGGTGATGGCCAAGTCTTTTTTTTTTTTTTTTTTTTTT
>Ga0065711_1046829_pt1 | contig 12674 bp, 5 predicted proteins | sample Hoacrofraction12_FD_59098 | JGI IMG/M metagenome (GOLD analysis project Ga0065711, IMG submission 59098) | Hoatzin crop microbial communities from Cojedes, Venezuela - Epithelial fraction 12 v2 (version 2) | ecosystem: Host-associated > Birds > Digestive system > Esophagus > Crop | place...
GGGGGGGGGGGGGGGCAGATTTCCACCAAGGGTCTTGAACCTCAGGACTGAGAGGCTCTGTGTCCTTCACGACACTTTCAAGAGTCCACGTAAGACCCCGTCAAGGCAGTATCAAAAAACAGCACACAACTCCAAAACAGTTTTACTGAAGCCAACTGGTATTTCCGTATCCTTTAAAAGTTTACCTTAAAGGGCTGTATTTTCTCCACAACCCAGCAATACCCCGATCTGCACTCCCCCTGCCCCTGGAGACCACCTCTCGGCTGTGAAGTCTCCACAATGCCATACAGCCGAGTTGTCCAGGGCTGTGAAAGACTGCAACAGCCGCAGAGCACGTGCTACAATGCTGGCCGATGCAAGAAACAAGTGGTATCAACCCAATTTTTATATGCCTTTGTTTTTTAATATTTAAATTGCATTAAAAGGAAAGTTCCTGTTCGTGATCTTATCACCTTGACTGAAAATTCCTGAACTACTGTTACCCTGTCAGTGCATCAAGGAATGATTCATACTTGGGAGTGTTTCACATGCCCTGAACTTCCATGACTTAGAAGTCAGGCAAAGGGATTTCTGCCCTGTCAGACTGCATTTCACATTGCCTGCCAAAAAGTCAAAAGAAGTCACCTAATGTTTTCCAGACGGTGCTGTAAAGTGAAACACTAAGTCAAACCGTTAGAAATAAAATGATACCACCTTCTCCTTACCTTAGCACGGACATTTTCAAAGGAAGCGGGACTCACAAGGGAAAAGCAGATTAAAAAGACATCCTACAAAACAAGTTGGCAGAAGTTAGCCCAGCAGAGCAACCACGACAAAATCTCAGCACCACGAGCAGGCTGGTATCGCCAGCATCTGTATCCCACTGCCATCCACCTCACACTTGCAAAAGGGGAGGTCAGCAACACCGCTGCACATGGCAATCAGAGGTAGCTTTCCCAGTGGGAAATCCATCGCCAGGCAGCTACAAGCAGACATGAAGGGGGGGAACGAACAATAAATAGATTGTAATGAAGTTTATAATCAGTTATTGCAGTAGCCAGCATCCAAAACACTAATACCATTGCACTGCAAACTTTTTTACCCCTAAACGTCATTTCTTCTCCCTCACTGACGTTCAGAAACTCCCCCAAAAAACACCCCATACTTCAGATCCCTGACAAACACGGGAAGCCATGGATGGGCTTCCTAACAGGGGCTGGATGCTCCCTGCAGACCTCTGAGTGACTGGAGCCTTGAAAGACACATAACTCATCTGCAAAGGATGCTGCAAAGTGGCACCGTTGGCACCAATTTTCCAAATACAAATATACTATTAATATACTAAAGTAGTCTAAGGCAAAGTATACAGTATGAAAAAAATCATAAGGCGATAATTTCTACAATTATTACTCCCGTGCCCCAGTCAGAAGAACCTTGTAGAACTCAATGTCCGTATAAAAAGATTTCAGAATTGCTCTACAACGAAATTAGGATTGAGAAAGGTATTAAAAACCTCAAAGCTCCCTCCTCCCCCTTCTAAATTATGAGAAAGAGAGAACAGTGGGTGATTTCAGGGATCTTGCACATCTCACTTTTCAACTGAAGGCAAAAGAAAGATTTTTAAGTAAGAGCAGGTAAAAACATTTTAGAGCAAATGCTTACACTGACTGTCCTACAGTATACACTTAAAAACCCAATGAGCTTCATACATGACACACTGTAGTCTACAGGCATTCAGAACAACCACAAAATCAATTTTCGCTGTCCGACCAGCAGACTGTAGTCTTGCTGTATGACCCAAAACTCAAGAAGCATCTCTCACACAAGCCCAACTTTCCCCAACCTACCTCTGTGTCCGTACTTATTCCGGTACCAAACGTGTTAAAGAATCAGGGGTTTCAGAATGTTAGTTGATTGTGCTGCATTTCAAGGCATTGTGTTAGGCCAGCATCTGACATCTGCACTGCTAAGCACTTGCAACCCCATTGCTCATGCATCACCCCAACGAGTTTCCGTAGCAGCGTCCCAGAAGAAGAAAGAAACAACATCAAATAACATGATACTATGGCCACTACTTCTGTTTTCCAATTCGGCAGGGTTGTGGCGATTCAGTTCTGCACATCATGCAGACTCTCTCCTTTACTAGCTCCAGAGATTAAAAAAAAATTGGCGTAGCCATGAGGAATTATGTGAAGATTTCAGGCGTCTTGCACACTACCAATCTTAATAAACAGGAGGAAAAAGCTGTTTATTTGCAAGAAACGATTTAGTCTTAGCAAGTCATATGGAAAGATTTGGTAACAAGAGTTCTCAGATGTAGCAATTTGATAGTTCCAAGAAAAGTAGTTGTTTAAAAAATAGGGGCCAATTTATCACTGTCGTAAGCAAGACAAGATGACAGAACTTGGAACTGAAGTTTATTTAAAGTTTTACATACGGCAATAGGTTGATCTGTGAGACTGGAAGATATATTCTTACCATTGGTTCCTCCAACCTAATAACAGCAGGAGATAAAGTTACTCCTCAAATGGATTTAAGGGAAAACCTTCTCTCAGTCAGTGATTTCCCAAATATTCACAACGTGGCTTTTCTTCCAAGAGAGATGCTGCCCTGCAATTCAGCACCACCAGCTGCCTCCAGCCAGCGCAGGCCACCAGACCTCCCCATAAACCTGCGCGTGCCCATCTGCGTTGTCAGAGGAGACTTGCAAGAGCAAACCTCTCGTGAAAAGCATCCTCCTAAATTAATTTTCTTTTTGGTTTGGTCTCCTGGGCAAACAAGGTTAACCACCTTTTCTTTCCCAACTTCCTCCTTCCCCAAATATTTTGAAATACTGGTAAAACTCATTCAGGAGAAGGTATTAAATTCCTGTATAGTTTAAGGAAAAAAAAATAAGAATATAAATACGGGAAAAAGATACAAATGAATGCCCCCATGTGACAAAGCCCTTACTGTGAAGTTAGCAGCTGTTGAGCTGCTGGGTGGCTCATGAAGGTACACATACAGGCCAAGGAGTCAGCAACACCCATGCTCACCTTGCCCAGAATGTCGTTCATGTGCCTGTACAGAGCCACAAGACCATGGGAGGGGCGAGTTTTACACAGCACGGTGAAGGAAGGGGGAGGCCAAATGCAGATCCTAAAAAAGTCTGGATTATCAGTACCACGGGTCTCCTCCTCGTGTTTTTTGTTGGTTTGGAGGGGGTCTTTTTGTCCCTTCAGTGATGATGAATCTTACATATTGCACACATCTAAATCTGAAGACTGCTTCATAAGAAGGTCAAGGCTTACCACCCCATTTCACTTGCTGCCGTAAAACCCAATCCAATTAACTGGAAGCACTTCAGACCTTTACTTAACAGTTATACGTATTTGTACAGAAGAGAATGTTTTCCTCAACAGGTGTGCTTAGCTTGCCACGGAATTCTCTTCCAGTCTATCAGAAAGCCACAGTTATTTTAACAGGCTGAAGACATGCACGTGCATTCTGCCCCTTTGTCATAGCAGAGGAACGATATTCTCCCTCACAACTCCACTTTCTCACACCACTGAGCGACCTTTCACAACCTACCTTTTTCTACTCTTTCTACTTTTTTTTTTTTATATATTTTTACAATGTTAAGCAAAGCTGAAGTTCTAAGTATCCTATAAACCCGTGCTAGAGTAAGACAGGTTTCCATTGTCTCTCTTCCCAGGAAGGGCAGGTATTTCTGGCATTTCTACTAGAGTTGCCCAGAACTGGCAAGTTCATGTCCATCCTGGTATCGTAGCTGACAGGAAAGCCTAACTGCAAGAGTTAGTGAGCAGTGAATTAAGGAAAATTGTGAATTGAGACAGTTTACTAAAAGAAGCACCAGAGTTCATTAATTAAGAGTCACATTATTCAAGAGAGTAGTTATGCCGTAGAGTAACTGCAACAATTTGACAGTTAACAACAACAACAGTAATCAATTCCAAGAAACAGCTGCAAATTACCACCTTTCTTTACTTATAGCACAGCTCCATCCAGCTGCTCTAATGAGGCTAGAAAACAAACCTCTACAGAGATAACTGGAGCTGAAGTCGCACTGGAAAGCGGAGAGCAGAGCACTTCGGCATCTTCCTTGTACCAGGACAGATGCAGCATGCAGACAGGATTTAACCAGTTGCAAGCATGGAAGACAGAAGTGCATTTGTATTGACGTTATAACACAAACTACAATAAATAATAAAATAGCCATGGGCTCAAGTACATTCGAAAGCTCTGACACAGCCTCTGTCAATATCCGTAATATTTTCATTCAGTACTGCCTCTTTCATGGTGAGAACATCTTCACAGAGACCAAACAGTATAAAGTGCTTAGCAGTGACAGTGTCAGGTTGCAGCCAAACACCACGCCTGAAAACGAAAACAAACCCTGCTTTTGGCAGGCTTGCTAACCTTAACATCAATGGACTAGCTGACGGGACTATTCAGCCAGGGGGTTTGGGGTAGTTTTTGTTTGTTTGTTTTTTCTTGTTTTAAATCAAGCATTCTAGCCCATTCTGAGGCTGCAGCTACACAAAAGCCAACATGTACCAGTGCACTTAAATACACAAGCATGTAAATTTTAACATTTGCACAACTGCACACACATCAGGATTACAATATTACAGCTACAGCAGGGAGGATGAAGGAAAGTAGCTTGCAACACATCACTGGTACTCATAAATACAACCCCAGATGTGACAACGCTGGCCTTATGTTCAAAACGAAAAAACCTTTATGCCAGCCAAAGCTGCACAGATTCTTTCTTGTTTCACACTGCGGTTCTTACTGTTTGCGGATAGGAGAGTGGACGTAGTCTGTCATAGTCCTCTTGACCAGCTGTATCCCACAAACCCAGATTGACTGGTTTTCCATCAACCATGACATTAGCAGAGTAGTTGTCAAAACTGAAAAATAAAGAAGGAGTTAGCTGCATTAGCTTGCAGTGAGATAGTGCACCCAAGGACTTTTTCCTACAGAGTCCTAACTGGGAACACTACGAAAGGAAACATTTTTATCGCATCCTCCTGCTCCCCAGAAACAGTAGAGTTGTTCTTTAAATACTGAGCCTGGTATTGGGTCACGGAAGGAAGATCCATGCACAAGAGTCTTGATCCAGCCTGAACAGAGGTCATCTTTCTCATTGCTCTTCCGAAGGAAGTGTTAATCTCAGTAAGTACAGGAAAGCAGGTGATGCACTTAGCAAGCACTTTCCAGCCTTAGTGGGATATGCAGCAAGTTAATCTGTCTCACTTTGTAAGCGTTAGACTAGGAGACAGATGAGCAACAACAGGAATCCTTAATGATAACAGTAGGTAAGGAAAAAAGAACACTTACTAATCCTGCTAATCAAAAACCCCTCCAATGAAATATCAAAATTAACAACCAGGGGCCAGTAGAGGCCTGATTTTTATCTCCTGTACGCGCAAAGGTTTTAATGACTTGTTAGGGCTAAACTATGTTCCCAGTGAACAGAAGCATACCACAATATAATAATCTGAATTTAAGACCAGAAAAAGGAAACAGGAGTAATTAAAACAACAAGGCCTTGGAAGGGTAATCTGCAAATCTCATTAGAATGTATTGTGTTATCTGAAAAACTCATGAATACTTCCGGAGAGCAAGATAGCCAGATAAATACAGAGACATGCAAAAAGGCCAAAGAAGCTGCTCGTGTATAAAACACCTCTCCCCAACAGGCCCTCAAAAAGAGAACTACACTAATACTGATACCGACAAATGCTTACACGCAAGAAAATGGGAAGCACCAAAATAAATGAGCCTGAGGAACACCCAGAATCTCGCCTGAGGAGCTACAGAGCTGTGGCTGGCTTAGCACAGGATTGGCAGCAGCACAGGAAGTGGAAGGAACAAATGAAAAAGAAATCTCTAGTCACATAAACCAACTATTTCTGACCACGATATGATGTTTTACAAGCTGTTCAGCCTTGGGGCTGCTTATTACGAATATTAAAGATAGAAATAACACTATTTCAAGAGGAAATGTTAGTAAGTGTTAGTCCCTAATAAGCTCGGCCTAGAAGGCAGGGAGAGGCAGAACTGACTGGGCATGAACAGGGGCTGGTATGACTGTGCCAAGCAGTAAAGCCCGAAGTGCTTCTCCTTCTGCACACCTAGATACTCCGTTAAACATTCAAGACGAAACTGAGGGGTGCTTGCAGCCAATTCAAACAATCCAAATAAAGAATCTGGAAGGGCAGTAAGCACAGAGGAGTTGACATAAACGAGTTCATAGGATTTTGTAAGTACTTACACAGTGGGTATATATTCTCCAGGAAATGCATTGGTTGTGTAACTGATGAGTAGGCATGTTTTACCTACAGCACTGTAAAAAGAGAAAGTTCACATGTAAAACACATTCATCTTGAATAGTGAGAAATATATTCCTTTTAGGGAAGAAGACTGATTACATCCAGTCATCTAAGGAACAACCGAGTGTCAGTAGTCACTACTGTGCAGGGAAACAGCTAACAGACTGTAGCCTTGAGATTACCGGCAATGAACACACACCCAGTACAAACATCCATTTTGTGAAGTGGTCAATTACCAGATTTTGTTAATCTTCAGACAAAGAAAACTCACAAGTATTAATAAGACTACTAACATCTGCTAGACACCTGACTGAACGCTCATCAAGACCGCCTTACTCCAACTCCCTGAAATTAAAAAAAGTATTTCCAGATACCCTTTACACAATTCCAGAATTGTTACCTTTTCCAGAAAATGGTATACTTTCACATAAGTAAAGTTTGAAAAAGCTTGAAAAGCATAATTTCTCAACACTGTTACTTTTGAGTATTTGAGGAGCAAATACAAATTATAATCCTCACAATATTTATTACTATTGCAAAATAACTCCCAGCATGAAGTTATCAACTACTCAAACATTCCATGAACTGATTTATAGATAAATTACACTCCGGTATTGCAGAACATGGAACACCGAACCTTTCTGCACCGATCTAATCCTGAACAGCCTCAAATGGGGACAGGACAACATTCTGTTCCAGGTTTCTTTCAAAACTCTGGCAGCCAGCTCCTTTCCTCTCCACCCTCCTCCCCGTATCTTATCTAGAGTCAAACATTAGATTAACACCACCACTGAATTTTTATTAGTTTCAGTTAAAGGGCTGGAAAACATGGAATTGCACAATATTTCTTTTTTTAAAATAGACTCTGCAAAGAGCGTTTCTGACACTGTAGACTGGTTCCCAGGCTGGCTTCTCACCGGGAGCACCTCAGCCTTTAACAGCGCGAGAGATTCCCGAGGCAAGTGTGCAACTAGTCCCTCAAAAGCAATAATGCCCAGACAGCCTTACACTCTTCCCAATCACTCTTCTCAAACTCCCAAGCAAGGAAAACTGCATTGTCTTGCAGATGTTTTATCACTACAATGATTTGCACAAAGCAAGTCAGCAGTAACTTTGAAACCTTACTGTACTTACACATATAATCTTGCCATTAGCATCAGGTTTGATTCATCAGCCTCCTGAACTAAGTCTTTCACAAGCCGAAGGAACTCAAAGTTTTAGTCCAGAACTACACTTAATATTAAAAAATCCGCCCAAGCCAAGAACCAAATGGTATTGCTAAAAATATCCTATTATCCTTTAGCTTCTGCAGAAGAAAAAAAAAAACTCACAGAAACAAACTTTAGTCAAGGGCTTACTCGCTCTCCAGCTGCAAACATTTCAAGGCATTCATATCTGAATTTTACTATGCATCTTCCACTTAAATCATTCCATTGCTCCTCCTGGTTTGGAAGCATGTGGATTGTCCCTTCACTTACCAAAGACCGTCTTCAAAACATTATCTAAAATGATTTAACACTCAACATCAACACACCAGCCATAGCTAGTGACTCACAATTTCAGGCAGGTTAAGTAAATTTGAGCTTGGTCACAACCATAAGTTCCCGTGTATGCTGTAGCTTAATCTGTAACAAGTCCCTCCATTAAACTGCAAGCAGTTCCACACTGCTTTAGCCCAAGAAGTTATTTGATAGCAGCCTCTGACAACATTATCTTAAATGCCTGTGCTACAAAAGTCACTTCAGTGTGCAAAATCATATACGATTTTATCCTGCATGCTCACTGGTTAATTGTAATTTTCTGCTCTTGTGCAGACACCTACCATATCATCCCACCTGCTGCAACTCTCTGACCATACCATGCAGTTTGCCACACTACTTTCCCACCTGCTTCTATGGAAACAGGATGCCAGCTCCTTGCACAGTCTGAGATTTTTTTTTTTTTCTCCTTTCAGCATGCACTCTCTTTTACAGAGCTATAACAACAAAAAAGGGGGCATTTAATTCTATTCTCAATAAGTACAATCTCTCAACATTTTCCTGCAGTAACAGGCTTGAGATACACTTGTGCTCAAAAGTAGGAGAGGGATTTACCCTTCAAAAACTTCTGTGGGAAAGAGTCAGGGAGCATTACGACAATGCAGCTAGCTGCTAATTTAACAGCTGTCAGAAGAGGAGATCCCATCTTATCTCTTGCACTAGCAGTCACTGACTCTGTAGCAAGCCAGAACAAGGAGTTAAGGAAAGCTACTCACTCCACCTCCCCCTAAGGACAACTTGCTATTGTAGCCCCCTGAGCTATCAGTTGGATCAGTTTGAATATATTGCTGAATTGCACTCACATCACCATAAAGCAGGTGACGCTGGTCCAGCTTACAAAGGACAAACGTGAAAACCTTCAAAATACAAAGAGAAGCAAAAGCTAGCTTCTCTGTGAAATTTCTTGAGGCGCAGAAGGCTACATGTTCTCATGCTTCTAGAACCTGTTTGGTCTGACGCTTCACTTTCCCATAAGTTCATTACAGGTAATTTAAACTTCTATCAAATTAATACTGAACTCAAAATTTCCAGCAGTGGCTCAAGAACTTGTCCCTGCACCCAGGCTCCTTTGCTCACCTTGCACTGAAAACTGGTGAGTCTGCTCTGGCTAATCAAAACAGCGCAGGAAAGAGGTGGTGACAGATTTCATTCCAAGCTTAGAAGTGCCTGCAGTGTGCTTCTGCAGCACCAATCAGCCAGAGTCACTTAAACAAGAAAAAACACGTTCAACCACCCTGTTTCAGACTTGCTCCATCTAGGTTTCCTGCTTTCCTTGCCTTCTGGCTCACTGCCCTACGAATCAGATCATTATGGTTGCCAGTCTTAAAAACAAACACTAATGCCTACCTTCATAAATAAAGTACATCCTCCAAGTACTTTATCAACTTTTTTAGACTTCTAACTTCTGTATTAGAGCAATTCCCCTAAAGAGAATTCCAACTGTTTGGCAAAATATAAATCCTTGTACACAAAGGCTGAGACCAAGAAACTAGAATAACACCAAACCACGATTAGTCATAACAAGATTTCTAGCAACTACTTAATCATAGCTCTGTCCACCCACTGTTACATAAATGAAGCTTGTAACATTTGACTGTAATTAAAAATACGGCCTACAGAAATCCGGCATTTTAACCACTTGACAATAAGTGAAAGCCTTACAAAAGACAACACTGGGTCCCTTATTGCTTCCAGGTACCATCCACGAATCAATGTATTTATATAACCACATACGTATTAAGTCCTGAAAACAAAACACGTCATCTCTTTCCTGGCCTTATCTACACTAAGAAGTTTTATGAAGTTTCCCCACCGCCCCAGAGCTGCTTGGAGCCATGTTATACGACACGCACTGAAAACGCCATTGGAGGACCCGCACCAGCACTTCTTCCACTCTCAAGGCACCGGAGCTGCACAGATGGTTGAAAGTCTCCTGCTTCCCTGCAACTAAAATCCAGTCGCGAGGATTTAATTCCCATTTGCAGCCATGGCAATGGAGGCCAGCTGAAGAACTTGCTGGCTGAATTCCGGAAACACTGGTATCTGCAAACAGGCAGCAGCCTTCACAAAAAGCTTTGATTATGTAATTTCTTTCTTTCTCTGATCCACATGAGCCACCTCCCTAGCAGACATGATGCACAACAGCCCAGGTCTTCATTCAAACATCAAAGAGTACCTGAGATTTCTGTAGGACCATCCCCAGACCCAAGTCCAGTGTTTTTGCTATAGTAGGTTTGGTTACACAGGGCTCTGCCAGACAAGCTGTTTTACCCCCTACCACACACCCTCTCCCAAACATGTTGTTCAGCACCTACAATACTGCTACATTTTTTTAAATTTAGAAGTTCAGTAACACAAGTTACTAAATTTCAATTCACTGCACTCTCCACAGATTTTATCTGAGCCACCCGAGGTGTTCGGCATCCTACACCAACGCTGCGCTCTGTAAGAGGTCAATTACCCTACACACCCTGCCTCTCGACAGGCTATTGAATCAAATGCAGCACGCCTTTAGCAGATAAGGCCTCAAATTAAGCAGGATTCCAAACAGGGCCTCTTAATTCACTGCTCTTCTTACAATATTTCTACAATTAAAAAACGCCTACAAAAGAGCACGAAGTGTGACCATTTCCGTGACATCTAGTAATCATTTCTCCAACATGCAGAACTTCCCCTAACATTACACGACTTCACTGGAGACTTCATACCACTTACCAGCTGCCTTTTTAGAGTGAAAACAAAAGCTGCTAAAAATAACTTACACCAATGCTTTTTCTCAAGTGTCAACCAACAGCAACTCCTGCAGTCACTCCAGTGGAGTGCTCTTCCTCTGTCCCGCACATTCCTATCCTCTATATCATCAAGAAGTCAAAGCAACAGTGGCCGTTTATTTTTCTGCAAACAATTCTCACAGCGAATCAAAAAAAACATGGGCAAAATACGACAGCACAACATACATGCCATGTTTTTCCAGTCAAATGAGTTGTCTAAATAGATACTAGTCAAAGCTCAAAGAACAAACATGAGTTAACATGAGGTAACAGAAACAGCCTAATCATTCACAAATTAAAAAAATAACAATCACACAGGTATTTCTGCAGCTTTGTTTATTTTGTTCCTAGCAGATCTCTGCTGAGGGTACACTGAACAATACCTAACTTTGCTATCACATTGGCAAATCTTTAACTTGCATTGTTTTACAGAAGCACTAAAGCTTTTGCCTTATCTAAGCGAAACACTACAAATTTGCTAGAACACCTGTAATGCCTCAACTTTTGAAGCAGCAGCAAAACAAAAATAGTTCAATATTTAAAAAAAAACAAAAACAAAACACTGAATGGAGAATGATACAAAGCTACCAAAAATGAGCAACAGTACCAGCTGAATGGAACCTTAAGAGAGATTTGTTTCTAACTCAGGAGGAAGGAAAACAAACTAAACTACTGTATTTGTTCACACACATGTACAAAACTCTAGTAGAATTACACCACTGATTTCCAATACAAAAAGCAACAAACATGTTAGGAAGTGGGATGGTTTATAAAGCAAATGCTGAAGAGAACTGTTTGTTGAATGCACTACAGAACATTATACAGTCTGTCCGTGCTGAACTCTCAGATCTAATAGAGGAAGTAGACCAAATTTTTTTTCCCCACCTGAACATGATGCATCACATTTATTTACAGCATTGTCATAGGCAACACAGTTCAGTTTAATTAAAAAAAAACCACAGAAAAGCAATTTTTGTTTTAAAATCAATACAATCAAAAGAACTGTCCACAGTTGTCCTACCTAGCACCAAAGAATTACATTAATACAAAAAGCCTTCATTTGTCAAGATACCACTTTCATGTTCATATTTCTCAAAATCTTACACAGCAAGGCAAAACATATTTGTCACAAAGAGTAAATTTGTCTTTCAACTATACTTGGCTGCCTTTTTATGGACTGATACCCATATCTACATCTTAAAAACCAAAACAACTAAAAAAACCCCAGACAAGTAACTTGAAGATTAAGCTACCACTTGAAATTACAGATAGTGGCAAGACCGTTTAGCTACGCTTCACTCCTCTGTCAGCTACAGAAGTTTGCTGTGATACCAGTTATGCTCAGCCTACACTGGGATTTTTGTTTCTCCCAAGGGAAAAAAAAAAAAGCCCTCTCAAACTGCATAAGACAAGTCTTGTTTTCCAGCTGGCCTGTGATGTTCCCCTGAGCTCTGACATCCACCCAGAGAAAGAATGCCTCCAAGTTGATGGGCATAGCATCACGGAGAAGAACATTCAAGAGTAGCAAACACATAAACTTTTTCCCCACCACAACCCCAGCATTCCTCACACTGAAATCCAACAGCTAAACCTCAGAGTTAACTCGATGCTAAAAGGCATCCTCACGCTGCTTCACTTGTCAGGAACACCGCGTTAGAAAGCTGTAGGTGTAACAGCTCCTTACAGACAAGTGTATCCTGAACTATCTGCACGCCCAGCGCTTCGCCAGCCTCCTGCGGACAGGAGCCGTGCAGGACGGGATGCAGGCGCGCCGGGGAACGCTCTGCTCGCATGCACCGCTGGGCTGCTCCCGGCTGGCACAGCCCCCTCAGCTTTACTGCCAGGACCAGATGTCAGAGATCCCGCTACCAACAGCAATCAGTCTGTTACTCTCACAAAAGAGATCTCAGGTAAATACTAAACTTCCCACATCACCAGAAAAACTGTAGTGGGGGGGGGGGTGTTCAAACACGCTTGAGCTGCTCCGCGGCGCCCCGCGCCAGACGAAGCCCGGGAAGAGGAGAGCGCTGGGGGGGGAGCCGGGCCGC
>Ga0065711_1009418_pt1 | contig 12673 bp, 6 predicted proteins | sample Hoacrofraction12_FD_59098 | JGI IMG/M metagenome (GOLD analysis project Ga0065711, IMG submission 59098) | Hoatzin crop microbial communities from Cojedes, Venezuela - Epithelial fraction 12 v2 (version 2) | ecosystem: Host-associated > Birds > Digestive system > Esophagus > Crop | place...
GGTTACACAAGAGCTTGAGAATAATTTGGTAGCTGTTGTTACCACCATAGTGATTGCAGAAGATCTACAACTTGGGTCATGCTTAATTTCTCCTGCTGTATTTTAATGTAGAAAACTCCAGGTAAACCAACCTCACCTACAATTATTTTCACTGAAAATATAACTAGAAAACTGGTGCCTCCTCAGACAGCCCCGGGGTTATTTTCCTCTTGGATCTGGAAAATTGCTCAACTCCTCAGTTAATGGGGAGGGGAGGAAAGGAAGCAGCAGATGAAGGAGGCACTGGGAGGGCAGGGGGCACAGAAAAAGCATTGCCAGCGGTCGGGGGTGTGTGGTGAGCGTGCGTCAGGCGGTAATGGCAGGGGCTGGTGTGGGGTGTGAGGACTTGGGGGTGTTTAAGGTCTGGGGCTCAAGGGGGTGGGAGTTAGGTCAGAGCGGTCAGGTTTCTCAACAGAAAAATAAAACAGCAAATTACTGTTTATTCCTGTGTGACTCTGTTCCTGCTCAGCAGGGAAGAGCAGAAGTGTAGGTTAGCGCTGATGAAAGAGGGAAAGTTTAACGTGAGAAAGCATTTAAATACGGGTTTTGGAGAGCTGGGAGACTGCGGGGCTCAAATGGATGGGGCTTGCTTAGGGATGCTGAAAGAAAAAGCAAATGCCTGGTTAGTGCCTGCACGCTGTGCAGCCGGGGGACCCAGAGGATCTGGGTTATTGCCTTCCTGACCTGGCTCCTCTGCCTCCTCCCTGACGTTGCCTCCTTCCTCTGGCCTGCTGAGGGCAGTTTACGCTGAGGTTCAGGCTTCCCTCCCTGCTCTTGCTTCCTTCCATGCACAAAGCACAATTCCTACACTTTCACCCGGCTGGAGCCCATTATACAGAGAGTTTTATCGCTACATCTATGTCATGATCAGGAATTAAGCTAATTGGAATAACATGCTTTATTTTCCTACGCTGCCTAGGCATTTCAGCAGGTTATTTCTGTTGCAACCTTCTTTATTGCTAATTCATTGTGACATTAAGAAGTGTAATACATCAGCTTTTCCCTAATACATGTTTCCACTTTTTTACATGTTAATGAGGACATTTAACGTATTTCTTCAGAGATAATTGGATTCTAAGGCTCCCTGTGGTAATGCACTGAAAGCCAGCTAGCAGCCTTTAATATCTAAAAGACTCTTTCTGCATTTGAATAATCCCACAATTAAAATTAGGAATTAATCTCTTGGCTGAAACAAGGTTTTTGAGGATACTTTTCTTGTTTTGAGACAGTTCTAATACATATGTTAACTATATTTACGGAGAAGTTAATTAAGCCCTTCCTTTGCATTCGTACCCCAGAACTCACAAAGGGGCACAGGTATTTCAGATTATCTTGTTCCTCTCGCCCGTTGATCCTCCTTGTGAAGGCAGGGTTTTTCTGTGCTTCCTTTGCTCTGAACTTATCCAGCCAGCTGTTTGAATTCAAAACATAGAAGCCATCATTGAGTAAATTATATTTTCTGAAGGTGCAAAGGAACTCAGAAGTGCATTTAAACAGCTCTAGGTCTGGGAAAGGATGATATGCAGCTAGCCAGTGCAGAGAGAGCACATGTGAAATTCTGTATCTCATTTGAAGCAAATCTTTAGCAAGTAGACGAAGAATAAACCAACCAAACATGGAAATGGGGCAGGGAGGAAGGTGAGATGAGATGATCCCACATTTACTGCCGTGAAGAATGATTTCGCCTCCCTCTGAAGGCACCTGCTTTTCCCTGTAAGGAGAGGGACTCCCGGCGAGGCAGCGTGCTGTGTGGCAGTCCTTCATCCCAGGTATTTGGGAATGCTGTTAACTGATGGATGTTCAAGACAAAATGAATCACGCAGCTACTACTCGTTACCTCCAGCCCAGAAGACTGCAGGTCCTGCTTTTTAGCTGTCATCAGAAAACGAGCTCTGACACTGCTTCTATGTTCCTTGCTTTTGAACTTCTCCAAGCCCCGGCAAGACATGTCCTCCTGCCTTCCCGTGCCGTGTACCGCCAGAGGACGCTGCGGGTGTGCATGCACGGACACACGTGTGCGTGCGTGCTGCGGTGCCCAGGCCAGGCGCCTGCCTGCACAGACACACGGTGTGCGTTTGGTGTGGGCAGCTGGGACGCCATCCCTCCCGCCGAGTCTGCTGCCCGCACCCAGACGCGCTCCCGGAGCCAGCCACGGGGTTTAGCTGGGGAAAATCGGTTTCTGGGCAGAGCTCTGACTGTAAGCCAGGTTTTTGTGGTCATGCTCAGAGGCTGGGCAGGTGTAGCAGCCCGTCTGCGAGCACTCCTCTTTGATTTTCTTTCCCTGCTGTATCATCCTGAGCTCGGAGCCATCGCCCCTACCACGTGTGGGGACAGTGGCTGGGGATGGAGGCAGCGGCAGTTGGCTCCTGCTGCCCGTGGAGCTCGCTGCCTCATCCCGGGCAGTCAGAGGAGGTGGGCTGGGACGGGACAGGGCAGTTGGTCAGTTGTGGTCTCTGATGGCTTGCTCCACTTGAAAGCTGAGGGTTTGGTGGAGACCTGAGTCACCTCTTGTGGCTGTGGTGGCAGTGAGTCACGGGCAGCACTCATTCCGGCTGCTCCCCTTAGTGGTGGGGAGAATTTCGGTGCCTTTGCCCGTTAGCTTCCTCACTGCCCAGCATACCAGTGAGAGACTTTCAGTGCCTTTTGCTCACTCGTTTTCAGAGGAAGCTGCAATTTTGGGTGATGACTTAGTCTCAGGTTTAGTGTCTTCTCTGGTTGGGGTGGAAAGCTGCCTTCTGCTCTCCTGAAAAGCAGCTCTGGCCACCAAGGAGTATCCACAGGAGCACTGAGGGCAGCTGAAGAGAAAGCGATTAAGAAGTGCTCAGAGGTGGCTGTGCTGCAACAACGGGAGCATTGTCTAGAGCAGAGGGTGGAAGGGGGCAGAGAGGACGTGTTGGGAAACACGACCTGATAGAAACCCCACCAAAGCCAGGCTGGCAGTGTGGTGGATCTGGCTGGGTAAGGCGCTGCCGGGGAGCAACAAGGCGTTGTGTTGGGCTGGCAGCCGAGGACCGGAGCGGGTGCTCTGGGGCGAGACAGAGCTTGCCTGGCAGGGACACGTATCTTGGCAGCCGTACGGCAGTGCTCGGTGAGCTGAACAGTGCGGGTCTGGAAGCTGCTCACGGCTTGGGAAGGCTTGGGCGGTGGCAGCAGGGGGGACAGCCAGGCTGATGCATCTTGTCCTGCACTGTGCTGCCTGCGCTGCCTGCGAGAATGCAGCTCCTGCCTGCCCTGCCCGCTCCTTTCCTCTTTCCCAGAGAGATGTACAGACAGGGAAATCACCTGCTTCCTTTTTTTCATAGGGGTTCATTTTTCTTTAGCCTGGCTTTCCAAAGAAGTAAAGCCTCTAAGCTCCCGCTTTTAATATTCTGACCTATTATTTGCAAGAAAAGTTGACACAGTGGCATGGTTGAAACAAATGGTAAATCTCTACTAGTTTCACGAAAATTGGTAGAGACCTGGTTAAGCTGTTGTAGTAGAAAGCACTGATCGGTTCTCCCTTCACTGGGCTGTTGGACACAGGACGGGCGGTGGAAACCAGGCTCTACCAGTTCTGCCCATGACCTGCCTTGTTAAAGAGCAACGTTTCTGTTTGTTTAGACTGGGAAGGTGTGCTGGGCTTTGGCAGGCTCCCAGCCGTTCTCAGAAGCTTCTTGCCTGGGTGTACATTTGTGCTGAAGTTTAGAGCTGTGCCCTGCTCAAAACGGAGCCAGTCGCAGCCCATGGGCAAAAGTCACCTGGTCCTGAACCCAGCAAGATGCTGGATGGGAGCCTGAAAACCAGAAAGGGAAAAAATGGGATGAACAAACCAAATTTGGAGCTGACGTGGCAATGGCTGAACTTGTTATTTTTGTTAAACGCTTCACTTAGTGCAGCTTGTGTGTGTTTTGAAGAGTTACCTGGACGTGCTAAGCGGTGCTGACCTCTCTGTGTTTAGTAAAGGGTGGGAGATGCTCATTTTAACTGGACTTCTCAGTCTCTTCTCTGTGCCTGGAAGACTGTCTGGAGCTGGTGAGTCAGGCCGGGGGAATGCGGGCTCCAGACTGGCACCGCTCACAGGGCAGACCTGCAGCAGTTGACCTGCTCTGAAGGATTGGCTTCCTAAAATGACTGACCTGGCTCCATGAAATAAGCAGTAGCAGCCCTGGGATACTGCTTATGGTCCTTCGTCTCAGTGCCAGCTAAGATGTCCCTGCGCCAGCTCTCAGCCTTGTTGGCCATGCTTGAGAAGTAAGGTCCTCAAGTTCTGTTTGCAAACAAAGCTTGGCCAAACCCGGGCTGGATGGCATTTTGTCTTTCCTTCCTCTCTGTAGGAAAGGGATAAATTACTAGCTGATGTGAGGAATGCCACAATCACACCTGGTGCCTCTTCCAGCTGTACCAATTACACTCCACCCTGATGATGATGAGGTGTCACAAGGCAGGAATAATGACAGATGGCCAAGGGGAGGAGATTGTGGCAAAGGGAACATGAGAACCGTCAAAGGAATGAAGAGCTGGGGGAAGGCAATGAGCAGGCTGCTCATGAATTCTGAGATGAAAACACAGTACTTCCCCAGATAGCAGAGACCAGTGAAAGGAACTAGCTGGCTCTGGACCTCTTCCTGCTGTGCTGCTTTACCACCAGCGCTGCAGGCCTGGGGCTGGGATCAGGGCACTGCAGCCTGGCCACAAAGATCATCCCTGCCCCAGATTGCTCAAACAAAGAAACGCTGAAGTGACAGTCGATGCACCTAACAAAAAGGACAAGTTTTTCTAGGTTTAGTTTTCGTATAAAACATGACATACTTATGGCGCTGGATGGACTGTGGAGTCCTTTAAACAGCTAAAGAAACCTTCACCTTGGTCTTGATGAACACCTCCAGCGTAATGACACTTGAGAAAAGGAAACTCGCTGCCTGGGCTGCTGTGCTGGAGGAAACGGCTCAGTCTCCAGGCTTTATTTTATTGGAAAGCACCCAGGATGATGCCAGCACAGTCTGAGCAGCAGCAGACGGGTGTTTGGAAGTCGGATGTGCTGGGATGGGGCGCACTGTGTTGGCATAACCAGGAATGTTGGGGTTGGGAGGGGAAGTGCCAGCCAGGGCGATGCCAGTGTGTAATGGGAAGTTCTTTTTTGTAACCGAGATGATGTGGGAGAACACAGTGATTTGTAAAGGACAGCCTGGTAATAGGGTGTCCAAAGAGCATCTTCTAACAAGGAGCGGAGCTTATCTTACTTTGCAAGGGCATATTTGGTACTCCAGTAAGCAGTGTTCCTCTGCTTATCGTCTTTGCTGGTTCATTTTAGTTGTCATTTTTATGTTCCTATAGGCGATCTTCACTAATGTTTGATTTATAGGTGAATCTAATACTGCAGATCTAATCTAACTCAAAAGAATCTCATTACAACATAATGGGTGATAGATGTAGTTTCAGGCACGGTAATCTGGCATAATGTCTGGAGAATGATATCTGTTGATTTATTTACTGGGCAAAAAATGGAAACAGCTGACAAACTTTTCAGGTTCATCAAGATTTATTCCCTCAGTCTAATAAGCTGCGATTGTTGCTATGCTATAAAGACTTGTTTCATCTCTTTGCAAATACACAGAGAGCGCAAACGCATGGAGATATTTTATTTGAGGTGCGTGTGGAGGCAGAAAAATCCTTTCGAGCAGAGAATGTTGAAGACCCAGCAAACAAAGTGCCATGATCCAACAAAAATGGCTCTCACTGAGCAGCTGTTTACGGATGCCTGGGCTGGTTCTTAGAATTTTTCCAGGCTGCCTTGAGCTGGGTATGTCTTCTTGCAGTGGCAGCAAACTGCTGTGTCAGCAGAGAGCAGCTTGCGACCAAGGGCCCCGGGGAGTACGGAGAGCCTGGGGTGCTAGCACCGAGTCCGATAGGGCTGCTGGGCGAGAAATGCCGGATGATAGATCAGTTACAGGGCAGGCAGCTGCCGGAATAATTGGCATATCCTTCTCCCCCTGCTCTTTCTGTGGTTTTAAAAAAGCTTTATCCACCTACTGCATCAGGTTGCTGGTAATATTTAAACATACAACTCCGGTTCTGGGGAAAGCTGTTATGTGACGAAAACTTTTAATTCTACAGAGTTTTACCCAGCCTTCAGCTGGACGTTGTGCAATAAAACTCCCATTTCTCAGCGTTACTCCTTCTCCTGGTGTTTTCTGCAACTTCTTTCTGTTCAGTGTTTGCTCTTCCTTCACCCTAAATGCTGTCATTTTGTATCTCCTTAAAAGACCTTTCTCCAGCTATGTTAAAATGATGCCTTTGAGCTACTTTTCTCAATATTCTCATAATAATTTCAATCTAAAAGACCATTAAAAAAAAAGGATAGAAAACCCAAAGGCAAAATCATAACTGAATTTAAGACAGACTATGAAAGTTGTTATTTGTACGTGGGTAGTAAAAAGGTTGAAGATGACGAAATGGGTCTCTGTGAATGAAATTAACACTTGCATTGCACTTTTGCCATTAGTATTGCAGTTAACATTAAGCAATAAAAATAAGAGCCATAATTAACCAATGATTGAAAAGTATTTTTTTTATTGAACATGGAGCAATTCTCTCTCTTGTTGTTACACATGAGAAGCAGAGAGACTCACCAGAGGAGGTCTCGTTTATGCGGGGAAACCTCTTCCTCACTGCGTGCCCACTGCTGTCGCTCTTATTTCTTGCCCCGCAGCCAGTTCTGACACCTGGAGAGGCACCGCTCCACGATGGCGGCGGTGCGGCTGTTGAGGCGGAAGGGTGCTCGCGGGGACGGGCGGGCGGCGGCACCCTTGGCTGTGCCCTTGGTAGAGCTGGTGTCTGCGGGTCCCGCGGTGTCCTGGGGCACGCACAGCTCCACGGCGCTCTGCGGTGTGCGTGTCCCCGTGGGTTCTGCGGCGCTCTGGGACACGCATGGCTCCGTACAGATCACGCTTTGGGATGTGCAGGGATCCACGCGTGTAACCGAGCACTGATCAGGGCAGGGATCACCAATAGTCACACCCTGAGCACAGCAGGGCTCCTCCGTGTAGGTCTCGAGCACCTCAAGGGTGCAGGGCTCCACAGATGAGATCGGGTCCTGCAAGGGGATGTTTTCCACGCAGGTCCCAGCTGTCTCAGGGATGCAAAGCTCCACCGGCGAGACTGGAGGCTGGAGGGGAAAGGTCTTCACACAGGTCCCAACTGTCTCGAGGGTGCAGGGATCCATTGCTGAGGTTGGGTGCTGCACGAGGAAGGTTTCCACGCAGGTCCCAGCTGTCTCAGGGATGCAGGGATCCACTGGTGAGATTGCGTGCTGGAAGGGGAAGTTTTCCACACGTGTCCCAACTGTCTCAGGGGTGCAGAGCTCCACTGGCGAGGCTGTGGGCTGGAACGGGAAGTTGATCCCTCCCTTGCTTTGAGGAGGGTCACAGGGGGTTGCTGCTGGGCACACGCAGGCACCCACGCATGGAGGTGCGCAGGAGTCCAAGGCAGCTGCCTGCTCAAGGCAGCAGGCATCCCCAGGCACGGGGACAGCCGGAGGTGGGCAGGTTGGCCCAACCTGAGGGCAAGCATCCAGGCAGGTGACTGCACCCTGACGCGGGTAGGGGTCCATCTGGACAGTCTGCTCAGGGCAGGGTTGCATGTCCTGCACGGGGCAGGCATCCAGGTCCACCACAGCACAGTGCGATGGGCGAGTGTCAGCGTGCGCAGCCTTCCCCGTGCAGGCAGGAGGAGGCAGGCAGGGCAGCTTGCACTGGGAGGACATCTTTCTGCACTGCAGGCAAGCCTGAAAGAAAAAGAGCTATTTGGTGTCTACTAACCCAAAGCATCAGACATTTCACTCTTGGCTCCTGGGAATTCTTTAGCAAGACAGTTGCTATTTATGCCACGATTTGGTAATGAAATAAGGAATAGAGAGGAAATTTCCTTTTTTTGCTTTTCAAAATTCTGCAACCACTCCTTATGAAAAGAAGTTTGGTCATTCTGTTTTTCCGTATAAACTTCCAAACAGCTTTTCTTATTAAAATCTGTTTTCAGCAAACAATTTCACCCTAGCAGCATTTTCTAGGATAAGGATAGCAGTGGGTTTAATTAACGTTTTCAGCAGGTTTACAAACTTCAAGTTAATCACTTCTGTTTTCGAGACATTTGCTGCTTGTCCTGAAGCTCTCTTGCAGGAGAATACCCATCTCGCAAGAGGTGCAGCTATCACTGTCCTACCTTTACCGTGGCTAAAAGCAGCAACAGGCTAGACAGGTAAAAGACAGACGTAGTTGTTCAGGCTTACCCTGATGCCGGGCGCTCTTACCTGGGAGCTTGGCCGCTGCCGTACGCGATGCTGCAGTCGCTTCACCGCTTAGACGAGAGCTACGTGTGCAGCAGTTGCGGCTCCTGCCTGCTGTGTTTTAGCCCTCTAAATCCAGAGCTGAGACAACTGGAAGCGTTTTGCAGAGCATCCATGGGAATTACAGCAAAGTAAGTGCGAAGGAAGAGGATTATTACTCTTTCAAACTCTTATCAGCAGGGAAGTGTGAGAGCCAATAAACAATTTCCTTTACACAGCTGGTGGCAGTAATCTATTCCAGCAAACACAGAAAATTCACACCAGTAATAGGCTTAGATCTATACAATCCCGAAGATACTTACCCAGCTCAGTATCAGCAAATAAAGGCAGCGAGCAGACACGGCAGCTTTAACCGGAGATCTGCCTTGTATATTCAAGAGCCTGGCCTCCAGAGGTGAGGTGCCCCAGGCGCACAGACAAGCTACCCTTTGCTATCCCAGACCTGCTCCGCCTCTGCCCTGAGATGGATTATTTGACTAATTATTTTTAATGGAAACCGGCTATTTCCGTGGCTGTAGCATAACCTCAAGTGAGCAAAGATGGCCTGCGAATTCACGTGTCCTCTCAACGGGGCTGACGTCAGAGAAGAATTTGGGAAATGAATGGATTCTCGACCTGCTCTCAAATAGTTGCCCAGTCATGGGTCAGTTTTTCTGTGACGGTAGAACATCCTCCAGCCCAACACATCATATGGGCCATTAAGGACAGGATGGCACGTGGGATCTGGGGGATTCTTTTATTTTTAGCCACATTTGACCTCTTTCTGTCACTGCCCCTGTCCTGTTCACGCATGGTGCTGCTGGTGGCGATGTCCTGATGTGCTTCTGGAAACTCTTATATCATCGCTCGTCTTGTGATGTTTTGCATTTTCTGCTCAAGCTCTGACTCAAATAACCCAACACTGTTCCGTCGCCATGACGTTGCCTTTTATCTTCATGCACCCCTGAAGAGCAGAAGAGTGATACGAGGAGTGACCACCACCCTTTTCCTTTCAGCCCACTGGTTTACCAAAGTCAGCTGAATTATAGTAAAGGTTAATTCAAATCGCTGTGGTCAGCAGCAAACTGGCAACCCAAGTGGTCACGATGCCCACATTTACTTATTTCCACCTAAATAACCAAAAGCCGGTACACTGGTCACCACTGTGCTCAGCGGCGTGGACATCACATTGAAAGGGTAGCGTGCAGACACAAGAATGTGCCTTCGTCTCCGGATTATATATGCCCTCGTCTCTGCATGCAAGTAATACTGGTCCGATGCTTGTGTCACCAGGTGACTTAAGGCCAGTTTGGAGTGAGCAGAGAAGGAAGCTTCAAAGTCTTTGATCTCTCTCAGGCAAGGAAATTGTTGGCTCTTCCTTCTCTCTTACAATGAGGGATTTGCAGAAGAGAAGATTTTTACTTGACTGCAATTGTGGGAGGCAGAAAGCAGCAACTCCAGGCTGCAGCAGCCATGCACAGTTCACTGTCTTTTGTGATGGGTGTATCTCAGTCTTGGTTTAGCCCACCATGTGATCGAAATGTGCACGGCAAACCGAAAAGGGCCGCTACCATGGACGCTATGGTCCGAGCACCGAACGCAGATGGTGCATCACCCTGGCGCGTGGCTGCATGGAGATGGGCCACTGCAGGAGAAGTCCTGGAAGGAGCTTAAGTGACACTGAAGATCTTCACACAGTGTGAAGCCTTCCCCGGCTGCCTAACTGCTAAAATCATAACAAATTTTGGCTATGCTGGCATACTGTACTTAGTTGAGGAGCAGAGGTGTTATGAAGCTGCCCAGAAAACTTGGGTGTTCCCAGGTACTGGGCTGCACTCTCCAGCATACACCAGCATTTATGGAGGGTGAGTGCTCCCCTCCATCTGGCAGATGTGAGACCACATCTGGTTGCTGTGTCCAGTTTGGGGCCCACAGTGTAAGACAGTCTCCAATAAACTGGGGTGAGTCCAGTGGAGACCATCCAGATAGTCCAGGGGCCTTGAGGCGATGATGGATGGGGAGAGGTTGAAGGACCTGCTCACCCTGGAAAGGAAAAGACTTAGGGGAGATCCTGGGGATCAGCTATCTAAAAAGTATTAATGGAGAGGCTCTTCTCAGAGGTGGGCAGAGACAGGGTGAGAGGCAATGACTACAGACTGCAGTAAGGGAAATTCTGACCAGATTATCGGGAATAAAATTCTCAGAAGGAGGGATATTGTGTGCAAGGAAGAGCAAGTAAACTTGCACAGTAGGACAGAACAAAACCGCTTACAGAGTCCTATCCCATCTGCAGTCGTGGTCTGTACAGCTGTCTCAGGGTGCAAGAATACATACCAAATTAATTTTTATCAAAACAAAGTTTAATCCCGAGGGGGATTGTTTCCATGCTGGATCATCAGTTCTTTGTTCCCTGTCCCCCGTAGGAAATACACGGATCCGGAATTCAAGCTTGCAGGCAGCAGTCATAGAGTCGCATGTACCACTTCAGTGGCTAGGTTTCGTTAAAAATTATAATGTAAGCAAGTAATTTACGGACTGGAGGAGGAGCAGGTCTGGATTATTAAAAATTTTATTTCCATACCCCTGAGGTGTCTCACTTCCGGAGACACGGACACTGAAATCATATAAAAGGATTCATATTGTAGTGTTTCTTAAACCATTTTGGTTTCGTTTGCCAGTTGCTGGTGCTGAACTGGGTAAGTCTCTCTTGGCTTACTGGGAAGCAATGGAGTGGCTGGGGTTATTTAATTTTTTAATGTTATCTGCAGAAGCAAGTTAGAAGACTTATGAGTGCTTCTGCTTAGCGAGATTTGTTTATGGTATTTATCAGGCAGCTGAGCTAAGGGTAAACATTCATTCCATCTTCTACCAGTCTTTATTTGCTGTATGTTTTGCAATTGCTGTGCTTTCCCCATCAAGATGTTTCTCAGGGTAGTTGAGAGTGGACTAGCCTCTCTCTCTCCTCAGTGACATTGGTACCCTGTTTTAACCAGGAAATTATTGGGTTTGCGAGAGATCAAAAGGCAAGGCTGGGACTTCAAAGGAAAAAAGTGGGAGGGAAGATAAGAAGTGGAGACTTGCAGGCTGCAAGGGTAAACAAAGCCTGGAAGGAAGGCTGGATGAGAAGAGCTAGGACTTCTGTGGGAGAGGTGGGAAAGCAGCTGCACTGTGTCAGGTTCTTTGCTTGTGGAAGTTTTCCGGCACGACGCCTTGACTCACGTCCTCTAGCTGAGGACCTGCGTGTAGACAGGGCACTGTTGGAAGCCTCGTAGTCTCCCTTTTGTGTGGAAATAGGGAAGTAATGTCAAAGAGTTAATCCCAAACCAAGGGGACTTGTGAAGAGGTGGGGGCTGTCATGGCTTCAGATCCTGGGGTATAATCTAGCTGAGTCCAAATAACACCACTTCTTTCTTTTTTCCTGTTTTGAGAAGAAGTTGTTTGAAATGTATGTGCAGCCAGTAGCTACAAACTTGTTTAAAATGCTTTCAGGTGGAGTTAGAGCCGTGCAGTGGATTTCAGGCTGTTTGACCAGTATATTGTTCAGTATTCCACCGGAAAAAACATAGTTCAACTCACTGTATAAAACAGCTTTCTGAAAGCTGAATGTCTCTGTTTTCCACACAGTATATTCTTTTCCTGCTTTCAGACATTGTCCCTCCCTCAAAGATGCATTGCCAAAATGATTGCCAACTGAGACAGATCTGCCTTCCACCTCCCACCATCCTGGTGAAGAATTTTCCTGTCCGGGTGGATCCCTGTGGCCTTGCCTGCAACATCCAGTGCTTGGCTCCATGTGTGGATCCCTGCTGCTATGCCAGGATTCCTCAGGGCACCACCACTTACGTGAACCTGGGTAATCTTGGTGTGACGCAGACTGCCAGGAGTGTGGATCCATGCTGCCTCGGGGTCACCACGTGTGTGCCTACGTGCTGTGAGGAAGTGACCAAGTGTACCACCACGTGTGTGGATCCCTGCTGCAAGGAAGTGACCAAGTGCACCACCACGTGTGTGGATCCCTGCTGCAAGGAAGTGACCAAGTGCACCACCACGTGCGTGAATCCATGCTGTGAGGAGGTGACCAAGTGCACGACCACGTGTGTAGATCCCTGCTGCAAGGAAGTGACCAAGTGCACCACCACGTGTGTGGATCCCTGCTGCAAGGAGGTGACCAAGTGCACGACCACGTGTGTAGATCCCTGCTGCAAGGAAGTGACCAAGTGCACCACCACGTGTGTGGATCCCTGTTGCAAGGAAGTGACCAAGTGCACCACCACGTGTGTGGATCCCTGCTGCAAGGAAGTGACCAAGTGCACCACCACGTGCGTGAATCCATGC
>Ga0065711_1010373_pt1 | contig 12673 bp, 8 predicted proteins | sample Hoacrofraction12_FD_59098 | JGI IMG/M metagenome (GOLD analysis project Ga0065711, IMG submission 59098) | Hoatzin crop microbial communities from Cojedes, Venezuela - Epithelial fraction 12 v2 (version 2) | ecosystem: Host-associated > Birds > Digestive system > Esophagus > Crop | place...
GCTCTTCAGAGGACATGCCTGCCAGCCCCTGCCCCAGCTTTGGGGCCCTCCTCGGGACGTGTTCAAGTACCTTAACGTCCAGCACCTCCAGAGCCCTTTCTGCAGGGCTGCTCTCCAGCCACTCCTCTCCCAGTTTAGACTGGTGTCAGGTGTTACTCTGTCCCAGGTGCAGAGTCTGGCATTTATTCTTGTTCAGCTTCATGCGATGCATGATCTCCCAGTGCTTCAACCTATCCAGATCCCTCTGCAAAGCCTCTTGTCCCTTGAGAGAGTCAACAGCACCTCCTGGTTTGGTATCATCAAACTGGCTCAGGGTGCAGTCAAATCCTGCCTCCAGATGACTGATTAAAAAAAAAAAATTGAACAGAACTGGCCTTAGAATTGAGCCCTGTGGAATACTGCTGGTGACCGGTGGCCAGCCAAGTGTAGCCCTGTTCACTGCAACCCTTTGAGCTCTGTCGTTCAGCCAGTGCTTCACCCAGCGCAGCGTGAACCTGCTCATCCCACAGCTGGACAACTTGTCAAGAAGGATGTTGTGAGGGAGAGTATCAAAAGCCTGACTAAAGTCCAGAGGAACTACATCCTCCACCTTCCCTTCATCCAGGAGGCGGGTGACCCTATCAGAGAATGATATCGTCAGTTAAACAGGACTTTCCCTTTGTGAATCCATGCTGACTGTGCCTGATGATTGCACTGCTCTTCAAACATCTTTCAGTAGCACCCAGTGTGATCTTCTTCATGACTTTTCCAGGTGTTGAGGCTAGACTAACTGGTCTGTAGTTCCCTAGGTTTTCCCCCATGCCCTTCTTGTAAACTACAATAAGTTGGCTAGCTTCCAGTCAGTGGGGACCTCCCCAGACTCCCAAGAGCTTTTGTAGATGATTAAAAGAGGTCCTGCTGTAACGTCTGCTACCTCCTTCAGTATTCTGGGATAAATCCAATCAGGCCCTGTGGACCTACATTCGTTCAACTGATACAACTGGTCTCTTACACTTTCAGTGTCCACAAATGGAAAGATAGTGTTCCCGCAGTTGTGGTCCTCCAGCTCGGAGGACTAGGCAGACAGAGGTAGCTTCATGGATGTTAGCTCTGGTGCAGAGAGGGCAACGCTACTAGGCTTAAACGTTGGATTCTGCCATGGCCAGAGAGAAGAGGAAGAGCATGAGGCTTCTGCTTGTTGGCCGAGTGGCAGAGGAGACGTCAGGGATGCCCAGCAGCTGGGCCCAGTGCATATGGACACCAAGGGCAGGGACAGCCCCTGGGTGTCCTGGGTATGGGGACTGCCTCAGGGCCAGCACCCCAAAAGCCTTCTTCCGAAGGATGCTGGGTGGGGGGGCAGTGGGTGGGGCCCATCATCCCTGTGTCACAGTGCCACCGCCCGGCAACGCCGTGGTCACAATGACCCAGGGCAGGATAAAAGGGAGCAGCCTCCTCATCCTGCTGCCAGAGTTGGCCTGGGGGTAGCTTGAAGACATCCCAGAGGAGGTCCTCGAGGAGCCGCTGGAATTACCTGGCAAGGGCTGATGGAGGAAGACCAGAGGCTGGATGAGGCCGCTGCAGCTTCTCCGCTGCAAGGCCAGCTCCTGGGAGGGCTGCCTTCAAAGCCCATCTGATGGATGGAAATCCTGCTTCAGCCTTTGGGGAAGAGCTGCAAGCCCCTGAGGAGATGAGAGGCACCACCAATTCCTGGAGGTGCCCGAGGCCATCTGGCCTTTTCAGCTGGATAGCAGTGGCAAGACCAAGGCACTGCCTTCTTGAGGAGCACTGCAGAGCTCGCCGTCCTCATCCCCTGTTGAGTCAGGGGCAGCAGCTATAAGAAAGGGGTTGCAAAGATGTTAATAGAGGTCCTAGGGCTTTGGAGCACCCACTGGTGTCCCACCAGGCACAGGAAGGATTCTTGCTGCCAAGGTATGTCAGGCCAGGGGTATGTGGCCACTCTCGGAAGCCCCTGAGATGGCTCCAGGGTGAGAGAGAGTAGGGCTTGGGCATCTCCTGGGAGGTGTGATCATCCTGTGGGACCAGGAGGTATTGAAAAGCCCTGGAGATGTGGTGCTTAGGGGCATGGTTTAGAGGTGGACCCTGCTGTGTTAGGTTAACGGTTGGACTTGATGATCTTTAAGATCTTTTCCAACCAAAATGATGTTATGATTCTATGATGCTAGGAAGGATACTGGGCAGAGGGGTGGCAGGCAGGGCTGCGCAGGGGGGCCATGTCACCCCCATGTGACAGGGCTACTGCCCGGCAACGCAGCAGTCACAGTGCCCTGGGACAGGATGAAAGGGACATCATCATATGTGCCATGGACGACCTACCCAGCACACACTGCAAGGACATCCCAGAGGAAGTCCTTGAGGACCTTCTGGAGTTACTTGGAGGGAGGAAGACTGGAGGCTGGACGAGGCTGCGGGAGCTGCTTCACTGCAAGGCCAGGTCCTGGCGGGGCCACCTTCAAAGCCCATCTGATGGATGGAAATCCAGCTTCAGCGTTTGGGGAAGAGACACGAGACCCTTTGGAGATGAGAGGAACCACCAATTCCTGGAGGTGCCAGAGGCTATCTGAACTTTTCAGCTTGATAGCAGTGGTAAGACCAAGGCACTGCCTTCTTGAGGAGCACTGCAGAGCTCGCCGTCCTCATCTGCTGTTGTGTCAGGGGCAGCAGCCATAAGAAATAGGATGCAGAGATATTACAAGGGGTCCCAGGGCTTTGGAGCACCCACTGGTGTCCTGTCAGGTGTGGGAAAGATTCTTGACCCCAAGGTCCATCAGGCTGGGGACACTTGGCCACTCTTGGAAGCCCATGAGATGGCTCCACGTTGATGATGAAGGCTAGGGCATCTCCTGGGAGGCGTGACCAGCCTGTGGGACCAGGAGCCAGGTCTTGCTCCCATGCTCAGGGAATAGCCGATCGCCAGCACTGGGGTCAGGAAGGAATTTTCCCCCGGGGCACATTGGCACTGGTCCCCGGGGGTTTTTTGCCTTCCTCTGCAGCATTGAGCACGACCACTTGTCACAGCTCCTCTTGTCCCTTTGGGCCAGGTTACTGCCTGGTTCTCGTGCACCACCAGGATGGCCTCTTGTGCCCTGCAGCTGCGGGGAGGAAGGCTTTTTTTTTCCCCCACCGTGGGCTAGCAAGTGTCCCTGGGGGTTTTTGCCTTCCTCTGCAGCACTGAGCATGGCCCTTGCCAGGGCCACTTTGCCCAGGTGCCTGCTGCTCGTGCTCCACGAAGGTGGCCCTCGTGCCCTGCATGCGGGGAGAGGAAGCAGGTTATTAAAATTTACTATGTGCTTTTGAGATGGAGGAGATGGAAACTGGGATTTCATATGCAACTCAGCAACTGGAGACATGAAGGAAATATGCAGGAGACCAATATTTTGGGGTGTGTTCACTCTGCTCTTCCTAATATCCCCACTTGGCTTGCTCTTTGGTTGCCACTGGCTGTTGGGGAGACATTTTTGAGAACTGTACATGGTGACTCCCAGGTATCCATCCTCAGAGAGCTACTTTAAAATCTATCATCTTTGAGTTACTGCTTTGGTTTTTATTTTTTTCTTCTACTAATGAAATCAGGTGAAAACTGAATAGTTCCCAGTCACTGGAGAAGGTCCTTCACAATATGTTAAATGTGAAGCGGAGTGAAGAGCTGACTGAGTTCAGATGGAAGGGGCATACGAGAACCATCCAGTCCCACCGCCTGACCACTTCAGGGCTGAATAACATTTAAATCATGGTATTAAGGGCATTGTCCAAACACCCCTCAAGCACTGGCAGGCTTGGGGCATCGGCCACCTCTCCAGGAAGCCTGTGCCAGCGTTTGGCCACCCTCTCGATAAAGAAATGTTTTCTCCTGTCAGGTCCTCCTGTTGAGCCGTTCCCACCCAGCACTGGGCACCAGGAAGAAGAGCTCAGCACCTCCCTCTCCACGTCCCCTCCTCAGGAGGCTGCAGAGAGCAGGGAGGTCGCACTGCAGCCTCCTGCTCTCCAAACCAGACAGACCTAGAGTCCTCAGCCGCTCCTCAGAGGACATGCCTGCCAGCCCCTGCCCCAGCTTTGGGGCCTTCCTCGGGATGTGTTTAAGTACCTTAACCCATTGTCCAAATGCCTCTCAAACACTGAGAGGCACGAGGCATTGACCACCTCCCCAGGAAGCCTGTGCCAGGGTTTGACCACGCTCTCATTATCAACACAGTTGTTGCTGTCACAACACTTCAGGAAACTCAGGTTTGGTAAGGGTTGTTTCTTGAGTGGCTCTTGAAAATCCAACTAATGTGATTTTTTGACATTGAGCTTCTAGTCGGTAGTATATTTGGTTTCATCCAAAAGTTAAAGCAGTGAATACTCCAGTTTGTGAGAACTTTGGTGGCATAACTAGTGTTTAAATTATAAAGGAGGAGATTCCATAAAGGAAAAGATACTCACCTACTCGTGGAAAGCAAATTTGGTGATTCTGTACAGATCATGTGTTCTGTAACTGATGTCATCTCTGAGGCAGGAGGTGGGTGTCTGCATACAAGAACATATTTGTGAAAGGCAAGTTACGTGCATTTTACTTGTGCTGACCTACATGTAATGTGATTATGTGGTTCTAGCAACCTCAGGTTCATAAAAATAAATTACTGTCTAATGATTTAAACATTGGCCCCACGGATGCTGTAAAATCTAGAACACTGAAGTCATTACAGTATTATGACAGACCTCAACATTTAGGGCCCTGCTGGCACAAGCACACACTATCAAGAGGCAACCTTATCTCTGAAGAGCTAACTGTTAATCTCAGAGTTTACCAACAGAACCAATTAGAATGCAATAATTTGTCATATGAATGGTATGATCTAAACTATGCAGCCCAGATTCTTCTATCTTCAGGCTCCAGTATAACAAAAACTTCAGTTTCCCTTTTTTAAAATTTCTTTTTTCATATAAATTCTAGAAAAGAAAGAGTGCGGGTGGTCATCTGGCCCATTCTTCTAAAGGAAAGCAGAACCAACTGTACTTAAAATTATTGCTTAGGAGTGATTTTCTCACCAACTTTTTTATGTATGTAATGGTGAAGATTTTGCAGCTTCCCCAAAATGATCTATGCCATTGCTTAGGCATCTCCAGTCAGAAAGTTCTCTTCTCACTTTATGTAAGTGTTCTTTTTTGCAGTTCATGCCCGTTGTTCCTTGTTCTAGCTTTCCTTGATGTAGAAGAGCGTGTTCTTTCTTCTTGCCTCAAAATACAAAAATGGTTTTCCTCTCACATCAGCTTTCCGTATGACGTAACTGGAGTTACTGTATGACCATTCCAACCAGGCCAAATAGTAGTTATTACTAAACTATTGATCGCCTTCAATTATTTTAGTTTCTAATGTACAGGTTAGAAGGTAGAGGTAGATTCTGGTTATCTGGGTGCCAAGCCTGGAAGAAAGGGGAGAGCAAACCCCCAGGGCTCCTTCCTGTTACGTTCTTATGTGATGTTTTCCCTGTTGTGTGAGGGAAGGTAATTCTCCCGTTCAAGTTTTCTGCCCATATGTTAACCATGATCCTATGAGTTACTATGTAATACACTTTTCCCCGTTGCCACTTAGCTTCCAATAAGTCAAGAAAGTGCTGTTTCTTCAGTTCATGGGGATCTGTATCTCCATGTTCACTGACCAAAGCAATATTAAGATCAAAGTGACCTCCTCCTCTGTTCTTGCTTGACAATCTCATCTTTTAATTTTTATTCTTTCCTATTTCCTTTTTGGTTCTTGAGCATGTGTCCATTCCTCTAGCGTTCTCTCTACACTTTGCTTAGATGCTCTGTTTAAAATAAAATTTTAAAAAATGTGCTGCTCATTTGTTGGGCTTGGCTCTGGGCTCTCTTCTTCACTACATCTTGCTCCTGCAGCTGATCCTCTGTCTTGCGTTGTTGTTCTGAGACCCCATGTTTCTGACCCATGGTCTGCCCCATGCTAGCCGTCAGTGGGGCCATCATCAGTGGTCCGCAGCCACCCGCAGTGCAGTGCCACCTTCCTGCTGTGGCGCAATGAAGAGTGTGACTTTAAGGGCACGTAGTGAAGAGACGTAGGGGTGGTGATAACCTGCATATCTGTAAAATCCAGGAATTCCTGGTTCAGATTGATCACCGGCGCCTGCCTCCTAGAATAGGATGTGCTGCTGGCCCCTGGTCCAACCAGCTGCTGTGGACGGTGAGAGCGAGAGAGCAGTGAGTGAGGGCAGGAAAGGGGAATACACTTTATTTTTCATCTCAGTAGCCCAAGTCTCCTGCGCTGGCTGGGAGGAACTGTGGAGGAGGCCACTCAGCATCTGTCATAGTGAGATATTTCAGTGTGGATAAATGGCAGAGAAAAGCAGGGGCAAGTGTGAGGTGGGGGTGAGCGTGGAGGGGAGAGCAGCATGCCTGTGCCCACCCTGCCTGCAGCAACTCAGCACGGCAGGCCAGGCTGTGGGGAGCCCCTCTTACTGGCTCACCAGGCAGTAAAAGCAAGTGTGGGGTAGCAGAGTACCGAGTTTGGGAGAAAATGAAAATAAAGGGTGAAAGATGCTATTTAATGCTTTTTTGCAGTTGCTCACGTGAAGAGGACCATAGCTCCCTCAACTCACCTGGGAGTTGGCAGGGGGATTTTTTTCACCTGCCTAAAATATGCGCAGTGGGGTTCATGCCTGCCAAAACCTGTGATCAGGCAGCAGTCGCTGCCTGCTATGCCAGTCCTCCTGCTCACCTCAGGGACTGCAGAGCATGGGGAAAAGGGGTAGCAGATGGCTCTGCTCCTTCAACACGGAGAGCGTTTTCCCTAGGGAACTGTTGTTTGGTTTAGTTCATTAGGCTCTGCTGCAAACTCAGCTGCTTGGAGCCTCCAGTCTGAAGTGTTTCAGGTGCTGGGTTGCTCTTCCCAAAGTGTTCTGCAGCATCAGTGCTGTGCATCACTGAGCCTTTGCTGCTGTTGAATACAAGATAATCTGTTCCCGACCTAATGAGTGACGAGTTAGGCAATAGTTGCCAGAATTATAAACCAATGACCAACTTGGAAAAGCAATTGTGTCACTTTGTCATGTTGAGTCTCTGCTAATTGGAGTTTATTCATTTCTTTAGGAGGGCAAGGTAAAACTTAGGCGTGCCGTAAAGGCACATATAACACATTTCTGAAGTGTCCGTTTATGTTATGAGAAAGCTAATGCAGGAAATAGCGTGTTCCTTCTCCCGGCTGCTCTACCTTTCTGTTTTCTTAGTAATTATTCTTCGTTTTCTATAGACAGGAGCACCTGTGAGATTCTGCAGAATTGAGGACTGGTGTGGACACGCACTTAGTTGGTAAAATTCTGTTTAGATATTTTCTGAGAAGGTTGGTGGGGTAATGGGAGAGAAGTTCAGTGGCCTTTCTATGGGTGGGGGCACAGAGAAATGAGGGGCTGGACCACGCTTCAAGTCCCTGGGCTCAGAATCCTGGTGCTCTGCTACTACTCCTGAGTTGTTTGTGCTGTTTTGCCTTCTTTTTCTTCCACCTTTTTTTCTGACAAAAAGCTCCTGCTTACTCCCAGAAAAGATCCTCTGCGTTGTTCTCCCTGCATCTGTAACAGATTAATTCCTTTGATGCTCCCCTGAAGTCTCAGCTTGGAGTCGCTTTCACCCCGCTGTTTTGTACCATAAAACTGCTAAATCTGTGCTTTGTAGTGATACAGAGGCCAGTGCTGCAGTCCGTGAACTGCAATCAATCCTCTTTATGTATGATACAAAAGAGGAGAGGAAGGCCTGCCAAAGTCTTGGGCTGTTACTAAAACAACCGTTTGAAAAACGTCGAGATTAGCAAACAAACCTTGATTATGTTTGGGTTTTTTTTCCAGAAACATTTCACAAAATGCTGTCCTGGTAGTGTGTACACACATGCCTGAACGTGCTGACAAGAAACTGTCAATCCTGCTTTTCCCAGGTTTAAATCTGAAAAACAAAATAGCGGTTTGATAAAATATTGCCCAAAGAACACAGAGAATCTGAATTTCGTTTCTCAACTGTGACCATCAGTAAGCATTTGCTTGTGTCCTTACAGAGGTATGAGGGGTTAGCGGTGCGTAGCTGAGGTAGGTGATGCTCTGCAGTGCCATGGGAACACCGTTATTTCTATTGGTGGTTCGTGCTTTATGTCTCGGCAAAGCCCAGTTCAGTGACCCACATGCACGAGGGTTAAATACACATTAAGCACAAAGTGGAAGGAGATGAAACACTGCATACAGAGAAGAAGCTTGAATAAAGGTGATCCATATTCTATGGAGAATAATCAGCCTTTGAGATCTGAGAGATGACATTGATTTTTCACATAAAAAGCATATGTTAGGTTTAGATTCAGAAGGTTCTTTAAAGACTTACTTTCATGCAGGGTGTGTAGAAGACTAAAGAAAAATGTGGTATTGTTATTAAACCTGTACAGATCTGTGTGTGGAAGCTGTTGCTTATATTTAAACTAGGCTTCTGGTTGTGCAGCTTGCCATAGTCACCTAAATCCTTGTTGGTTTGTCTTTTCACACTGGTGTGACCACTCTATGCAGTTTGGGTGAACTTTTTACATATATAAGGCACACTGCTGAAATGGATCTGCTGTAAGCATGAAGTAATTTTTTCAAAATAAAATTATCAGTAATTTTAAGTATAGGACAAATTTTAGCCCTGTAAAAATTATAAGGAATGGTTAATGAGGCTGATCAGAGAGGAAAGAATTTAACTGATTGCCTCACGTTTTTCAGATGTGTGCTGACTACATTCTTATCACAGGGGAAACAGAAGTGCTAGGATCAGAACGAAGGAAAAGAAAATTTCATGGGTGTGCTCAGGTCTGAAGAGAGGCAGGAGCACGGCTGCAGTCCAGAGGCAGGTTGGTCTGGTGCAGGCTTAGGGCAGATGTCCCCACGGCCGACCTTGTGAAGGCAAGAAAGGCCTAGGGAGAAAAGTGCCTGCTGGCAACCGAGGGGACCCCAGGCAGGCAGGGGTTGGCTGGCTGCGGCAACCACAGCACGGCCAATGCGGGACCACCTTCAGGAGGCGGTGGAGGAGCAGATTCATTGTATGTGAAGCAGCGAGTGGAAAACAACCACAACAGAATGAGGTTAATGTCCAGGTGAGAAGATGGCTGGCAGAGGTCCAAAACCAAGCCGAATGGCTAGAGATGAGATATGAATTTGAAATACGGAATTTGGATTTTGGGAAATGTGGAAGTATAACAGTGCAGGGAAATGTCTTGATTTTAAAAAATAGTCCAGCCCTCCCTCTATATTCTCAAATAGTCTCTGGATTAATTAGTGAAGAAATGAACATATTCCTTATAATGTGACAGTCTTGCAAACTGCCAAAACAAATCTTTCCTCGTAGCACATCTCTAAACGTTGTCCTGCTTAATTCTCAGCAAAAATGTGTGGGCAGAGTTAGTATCAGTTCTATCTTCCTTCGTGTTTGTTCATCTCCCTTCTTCCTGCTTTGTCTCTCTCCTCCCATCATCCTTTCCTTGCTGCTTTCTCTTTCCCTTCCACTCTTCTTGTAGGTCTAACCAAATAAGTTGTTGCACACTTGACCACCAAATCCATTTAGAAAACGATTTAACTTCTGTTGCACCATCTGGTTACTTGGTAGGTGAGTACAGCTGCACTCCTCAGACATGATTGTGCATTTAAGAATCGGCACTGAGCCTCTGAACGTTGCAGGCTTTCAGAGAGTACTGAATGTTCATTTTGTTTTATTTGCCTTCTGTTGTGCATGAGAGGAGGGACAGATGGTACTGCTGGAGCAGGGTTGTTCCCTCAGGGTCTGCAGGGCTGACCAAGGTCCTCCCAGCGTGGTGGGAAGCTGGGAATGAAGTGACAGCACCCCACATAGGCAGTGCTGGGTACCTGGGGAAACGCTGAAAGACAGGGAAGGGGAAACGAAGAGCAAAGTTGCTTAGTAATGAAGACAGCAGTGCATGAAGTGCAAATGTGCAAGCTGAAGGAATCCGCAGTGGGCTCCATTCACAAGCTATGTTTTTATTGGGAGCTCTACCTGAGCCCCCAGGAGCTTCACCCAACTTAGGTTGGCCTTAGGGTTTAGCCTAGCAATCCTGTCACTCCAGATTCAGTGAAGTCAAGGTGCTGTGTGTACCCCAAGGGCTTTTGAACTTGCTTCTGCCCTCTGTTCTTGTACTAAAAAAACCCCTTCCTATGAAATCTGTACTTCCAGGGTCTAAAAAGCGTGTTTCAGAGAAGGCAAACCTCGCTGATGTTTTGCAGAGCTGATGAGGGTTTTATTCTTAACATCACCCTGGCATCGTGTTTTCCTGTAGCACCACTCCATCATTGTATTTGTTGCAAGCATAATGCCAGCATCTTTTGGGCAAAGTTTCATATTAGAGTAAAAATAAATGGCAATTTTGAAGTTGGCCGAGAATTTGGGTTGATTTGCATCTTAACTGCTTAATGAGTTACATCTCCTAGAGTCATGGCATAGTAACATGGCAGCACAGGGAGGAGCAAGCTCTGACTGAAAAAATTTTGGATCAAGAACACGTGTTTGCAGACTGCAGGATGAATGCAAGTTTGAGTATGGTGTGTTACGCTCAGTGTTTTAACTCAAATTTTGGTGTCTAGTTCTGGTTTCTAGAGTGAAGGCTGTTTTCTATATGCAGTGTTTATCTGGAAGAGAATTCTAAAAAATTGAACCTGATTAAAAAGTGTATTTTAAAGAAGGCACTGTGCAGTATCGAGGTTCCTAAGTCACTTCTCTCCAGGATCTATTTTTGTGAGCAGTAAATCATTTTTTCCCCCTCTTCTAGTATCCAGTTTCCAGTTTGACTCAAAGCACTTACACCAATGTCTGTCCGCTAATACCCATCAGCAGCCCATCCTACACCAAAGGCTTCCCAGGAAGTATGCTGTTTAATAGTGGTGTTGGGTTGCCCAGTAGTGTCTCTTATCAGAAGTGCCTGCGGGATTGAAGTAGTAATATAAACCCGGCACAGACTTTTCCCCTCCTCTGGCTCAGAGAAGGATTCTTTGTTTACATACAATCATACAGAAAGATTCCTTACTCGCATGAAGGCGGTTGCCAGTCAAGCAAATTTTTACACATTAATGCATCTTGGAATATTTGCACATTTAGTAGATCTGAAAACAAGGCAGTGAAAAGTCAGTCTCAAATGTAAACAAAGCACTTGTTATTCCTCCTCTCTCTCTATCTGAAGCTCAGGGTATTTTCAGTTCTGCTTTAAGGAAGGTGTTATCAGTGAGTGTTGACAAAGAAACACCTCTGCTGGATTGTAATGAATTTCTGTGTTTTTTATTAAGTCTTATAAAATAAAAAGTGGAAATAGTAGAAAGTTGGGGAAAGGCTTTCTCAGAGTCACAAACTCCTTTCCACTGTAAGATACATACACCAACAGGTTATATTTACATCCAAACTAGCTTTAGCTATACCAGTAGTGAGCAAGTGGTTTCCTATCAGGCCAAAATGACCTGCTGTACTACTGAACAGCATTAAATAGAGATTATGTTTCATCCAAGGTTTTCAGCTCTGAGACTTTTGAAAGAGCTCAGTTCCCACTTTCCCCATTTAATTTAGGGTTGTTAACTCAGTTCCTTATTTCTGAATGTGCCCTTCTGTGCTACTAGTGCCTGGTTAAGTGTGGTATGGGGGGTTTCCACCCTCAGTTGTCTAGAAATGGTGACTCTGGGGAGGCACAGAGTACAGTTTTAGGTTACTCTGCGTCTGCATCCTCATCTTCATTCAGTGTGTCCCCTGGCAAAGCAGGAGTGCTCCAAGCCTTCATGTGGTGTGGCATGAGGCAAGGTCTCACCTGAAGGTGTAGAGCCCTACACCTGGGCAGGGGGGTATCTCTGTACATTGCAGGAGAGAGGGATTGCATTTGTGTTCACCTGGGAAAAATTGGGTCTGCATCCTACATGTGGTTAGTCTGGTCCTTATGGTATTAGCAAAGTAAGTTCTGAGAGCATGTCATTTTCTTATCCCTGACCTTGGGAAAGGCTGTGGATGGTATCTACCTGGACTTTAGCAAAGCCTTTGACACTGTTTACAACAGCATCCTCCTGGAGAAACTAGCTGCTCATGGTTTGGATGGGTGTACAGTTCACTGGGTAAAAAAACTGGCTGGATGAGCGAGCCCAGAGAGTGGTGGTGAATGGAGTTAAATCCAGCTGGCGGCTGGTCATGAGTGATGTTTCCCAGGGCTCAGTTTTGGGGCTGGTCTTGTTTAACATCTTTATCAATGATCTGGATGAGGGGATCGAGTGCTCCCTCAGTAAATTTGCAGATGACACCAAATTGAGCAGGAGTGTCGATCTGCTGGAGGGTAGGAAGGCTCTGCAGAGGGATCTGGACACTGATCGATGGGCTGAAGCCAACTGTATGAGGTTCAACAAGGCCAAGTGCCAGGTCCTTCACTTTGGTCACAACAACCCCATGCAACACTACAGGCCTGGGGAGGAGTAGCTGGAAAGCTGCCTGGAGGCAAAGGGCCTGGGGGTGTTGGTCAACAGCGAGCTGAACATGAGCCAGCAGTGTGCCCAGTTGGCCAAGAAGGCCAATGGCATCCTGGCTTGTATCAGGAACAGTGTGGCCAGCAGGAGTAGGGAGGTGATCGTGCCCCTGTACTCGGCACTGGTGAGGCCGCACCTGGAGTGCTGTGTTCAGTTTTGGGCCCCTCACTACAAGAAGG
>Ga0065711_1046830_pt1 | contig 12673 bp, 12 predicted proteins | sample Hoacrofraction12_FD_59098 | JGI IMG/M metagenome (GOLD analysis project Ga0065711, IMG submission 59098) | Hoatzin crop microbial communities from Cojedes, Venezuela - Epithelial fraction 12 v2 (version 2) | ecosystem: Host-associated > Birds > Digestive system > Esophagus > Crop | place...
GGGCACCACTGAAAAGAGCTTGGCCCCATCCTCCTGACACCCACCCTTCAGATATTTGTAAGCATTTATAAGGTCCCCTCTCAGCCTTCTCTTCTTCAGGCTGAACAAGCCCAGTTCCCTCAACCTCTCCCTGTAGGGGAGATGTTCCAGTCCCCTCATCATCCTCGTAGCCCTCCACTGGACTCTCTCCAGTAGCTCTTCATCTTTCTTGAACTGGGGAGCCCAGAACTGGACACAGGAGGAGGCTGGTGGAAAGCTCAGTCTATCAGTCCGGGAGCTCCAGAACCAACAGAGCAGCCTTCATACCCATCATAACCCCCTCTATGCTTGCCTCTACCAGGGAGGACATTTCAGGTCCAGTTAACACAATTCTGTGGGAGTGTTTTAAGGGGTTAGACCTCATGTTAAGATTGAAATGAGTTTTGTCACTCAAGGCCAGGGCTATCTGCACCTTCCCACCTGAAGGTTAATGGACTTGGGGGCCAAGAGGCCACAACGGTCTCCTCTACAGATCGTCCTGTTGGATCAACTCTTCCAGCCTCCATGCACCAGGCATGTTCCCATCTCATCAGCATGTAATGAGCAAAACTGATCACCGGCCCCATCCACAGGGGTTAAACCAACAAACACGAGTGCAAGCAGCTTCGCAAAGCATTTTTACGGCAGCGTCCTGACCTGGTTCCCACCCCTCGTCCCCCTTGCCCCTGCAGCACCTCCCTCCCCTCAAACTGCTCCGTTGCAAGCCACCCTTCAGGGTGGAAACCTCTCTCTTCTGAGTGAGTAAGACCAGGCAATGAAGAGAAAATTGTTATTATTGAAGAGAAAAACCAGTTCAGGTCTTTTGCTAGGTTATTTTTCGGATGTGCCCGTGAGCCTGCTGGAGGTTAAAGGAGTTCAGCCCCTGTGCGGTGTGGCAGCTCTCCAGCTCCTCGGCTCGCTGCCCTCCGGCTCGTGGGGCTGAACCCAGGCAGTGTGAAACACAACGGGGGGTTGTCAGGGCATCCCCGAAGGAGCTCACACACTTCATAATTCCAGCCTTAAATTATAGTCAACATCAAATTGGAGGCCGAGGAAATCACAGAAAAACAAGCACGACAAAACTGTTCAAGCAGCGGAACATTTTGCAATTAACTTTTGCACGCACCCATGCACGGCCAGGCACAGGCTTGCGGGCAAGACCCGACCTGTTGTCTCCTGCTGCCCACTCCTCCTCAGCAAGGACCATCGTCTCTCTCGTGCCTTCAGCGTGGTGACACTGTTGGTCCCCCTCTGGGTCTTCCCACTGATGTGTGGGGCGTGAGAGGCTGCGGTGGGGCTGGGCAGACTGGGTTTGGACAATGCCAGCCCAGAGTGCCTGCTCAAGCCCTGGCATCTTCCTCAGATGAAGTCTAGGACATTTGGGTCTCCCCATCCCCCGCCTCCCTAGATCCCAAGCATCATCCAAACCATGACATGGTGGAGGAGGTCTCCTGTTCCAAAGCACCCATCTGCACCCTTCCAGAGCCATGGAAAGCCATTTCAGGCACAAACGGCCCCAATCGCACCAGCAAATCTCTCCGCATACCTGGACCATCTCCTTGAAACATCCTGCTGGTGCTGAACAGCTCCAAAAAGGTGTCAGAGAAGTAATCCTTGGGTCACTCTGGATGGTGGCTGTGTTGGTCAGACAAGTCCTTCCCTTTAGGGAAGCAACAGACCCTGACTCAAAGGACTTGCTGCTTTTTGAGGGACGTGCAGAATTGAGAAGAGGAGCAGAGACAAGCAGGGGAAGGGCCTTCACTTGGTCCAAGAGCTGCTGGGGCACCTTCCCCACACATTCTGTGAAGCATTTCACCCCTTGCACAGCAGCAGAGAGGTGAGAACACAAGCGCACAGCAACCACCACTTCCCCGTCCTGTTCCTTCCAGCTGTATTTTCGCATTCCCGCACCAAAGAGGGAAGGTGCTGCCATTCTCTCAACACGTCAAAACACACCAGGAAGCAGAAGGTTTCAGAGCATTTTATTTGTAACCACAGTGCGTTTTGCATTATTGTATATAAGGCATAGACAGGTGATACACACATCTTCCAGCCATTTCAAGCCCCTGCAAACAGGGAGCCACAGGGAACATTTTGTGTAGGTCCTACCTCCCGGCTGGCTTTGGTGGAGAGACACAACTGAGCTACAGAGGGCCCACAGTCAGGCGAATGATGGACGTGGCTGTTCAAGCAGTGATGCAATGGGACTGAGTTGGTGTTTTCAGACGCTCAGACCTGCTTTTACCCACCACAGTCCCACAAAGTCTTCTTGGCATGAAAACTGGCCCTGCAGCCTGGGCTGGGAGCATGGAGGACACCACGCAGGGGTGTCACCCCTTCCTTTTCACTATGCAGAAGCGTGCATTGGATCCTGCTCTCCCACCGCTGATGACCCATTCTGGTTTGTCAGGGAAGAGCTGTTGGTAAGTGCTGGGCAATAAAATGTGGTTTATTACTGGGAGAGGATCTGGAGAGATAACACCCAAGTGTGTTTTGGTAGGGTTGCTTGTTTCTGCTGGGATAGACAGTAGTTGTTGTGATAGGATGGGTGATGAGCACCCAGATGTGAGCAGTGTTTCGCACTCCAGCATGGGTCGCTCATCTCTCTGGGGCTCTTGGCACCAAGATTTTGTTTCTGAAATAGGTAGGGGTCACAGAGCAATAACATCAAGGTGGGAAATAGCAGAGTCTCTGCAAACCAAAGCAAGGAAGTGAAATAACGGGCCTGATTTCCCACCGCAGAGAGGACAGCAAGGCATGCTAGTGCTCAGCAAGATATGCAAACCCCCCCTCTTCGCCCCGGCAGAGCTGGCTCGTGGTGGAAGAGGTACGAGGTCCAGCCACAATGACATTTTCATAAAACACAAACCCCAAAACTCAATAAGCAAGGCGCAAACACAAGCAGCTTTTGTCCTCTGCTCATCAGATCCTCAGGCAGAAAGCATGATGGAAAATTTGATCAAGATCTGGTAGTTTGATAGCGGCTAATAAACGGGGGGGTGGAAGGAAATGAGGTTGGGAGGCTTCTAGGGAAAAACTGAACCAAACGCAAAGACGAAGCATTTAACTGTGCCGGTGAAATGAAACACCCACCCTGGGGCATGCAAGTCCAGATCTGCCTTCCCTGCTCGTTCTTTGGGGAACGGGATGATGGAACAGCCAAACCTCAGCAGCAAGGACGGGTTTTTCTAGCTGCGTGTTCTCCACGTCGAAGACCCCGTCCTCACACGTGGCAGCGAGCTGCCCTGTGCAGCCTGGGTGCTGTTACAGTACCGAATAACGAGGGATTTAGTGCTCAGCACGTTGCATCCCAATCCAGCAAAACAATTAGGTGTGTGCTTTTTTGTCCCTGCCTTCTGCTAAGCATGGGCTTAAGTGCCTTGCTGGAGCCGGGCAGGAGCCTTCATCAGCACAACTTGTCCTGAGAAGCTCTGATCCCTTGGGATCACCTTTCACTGCTCCTGGCTCTCACACGTCATGCTGAGTAGCGACAGCTCCAGGGGTCAAATGAGACCAAGGAAGAGGCGTCTCCTCCTGCTGAAGGGCAGCAGGGAAAGATCTGTTCATCGTCAGAGGAACCATGGCAAGAGGCATGATGCCAGAGCAGCAGGGCAGATGTCTCTCCAAGGGACATTTGCTTTCACGCCTGATGCCCCTGTTCTGGGAGATGGTTCCTCGCAGGATGAGCGGATGCAGGCTGAAAATCTGAGACTAATGCTGTTTTGATTAGCATCCTCTCACGACAAGAGCCAGCACTACAAAGCACTAGAAATCCCTTTCGTCCACACTGCTCCGATTGCGGCAGCAGAGAGACAGACGGACAGGAGGAGGGAAGAGAAAACAGCAGAAATCATAGAATCATAGAATCGTAGAATGGCTTGGGTTGGGAGGGACGTCAAAGATCACCTGGTTCCAACCTCCCTGCCATGAGCAGGGACATCTTCCACTAGACCAGGTTGTTCAGAGCTCCATCCAACCTGGCCTTGAACCCTGCCAGGGAGGGGACAGCTACAGCTTCTCTGGGCAGCCTGGGCCAGGGTTTCACCATCCTTATGGGGAAGAATTTCGTCCCAATATCTAATCTAAATCTGCCCTCTTTTAGTTTAGAGCCGTTCCCCCTTGTCCTATCACTACACCCCCTTGTGCAAAGCCCCTCTCCATCCCTTCTGTTGGCCCCCAGCACAGCCATCCCAGTCCCACCATTTGCTCAGTCGGAGGCTGAGCCAGACCTGCAGGAGATGTCTCATGATCGTGTTTGCAACCAGAAAGCAAACCAGCCCACTCGCCCAGGCGCAGGTTACCTGCCCCCGCAGTGCCCAGCAGCAGTGAGCTCTGCAGCCTGCATCGCAGCCTGGTTTGTACTGGTTTGCTTCAGCATGTCTGGGAGCAGAGTTGGGGAAAGGACTCATCTATACACCGAACCGTGGCTGCAGGGGTTGCAGATAGCTGGAGAGGAGAGAAGCAAAGTCCACCTGCACTGCTTGGCTCCTGGGGTTGCTCTCCCGGTAGGGCTCAGCCCGACCCCGCTTTCTGCCACCACAGCACTGGTTTTGAAGGGAGGCATGTGGGACTGTCGAAGTGAAAGAGCAGCTCGGAGGGAAAACAAGCTCCAAAAAAACACGAGCCAGACTGTGCGGTCCTTCGTGAGCACAAAATTCAGCGGAGGTTTTGATTTAGCGATTGCCACCAACTCCTGCCCAGGTTTTGCATCTCAGCCTTTTCCCTGGGTCCTCCACCTCGTGGGTTTTTGCTCTCTTTGGAAAGGCAACGTATCAGCCTGGGGTGTCAGGCTGTGCAGAGCATTTTCGACCTCAGTAGACATACAGACACCAGAGAATACACATCGCACGGCAAAGGAACACTGAGGCTTCTTCAGAGTGCAAAGAGAAGTGGGCTCAGAACCTGAGAGACTTTGGCTTGCACGTGCTGCCCACGCCAGCAGCCCGCGACTCCTCTGCTGGGGTCTGCAACATCTTTGTATGGGGAAGGGGAAGGGGAAGGGGAAGGGAGGGAAAGGCAAGGCAAGGCAAGGCAAGGCAAGGCAAGGCAAGGCAAGGCAAGGGAAATGGGAAGGGAAGGGAAATGGGAAGGGAAGGGAAATGGGAAGGGAAGGGAAGGGAAGGGAAGGGAATAATTAACTTTTTTGGTAAAGAAAACACACAGAAATGGATCTGTTCTTATTAGACCGTGGAGCAGCTAATAAGAATCAGATGTCCCACCTCTCAAACCATTTCAGACTGGGGATAGGAGTGCTGTGCCAAGGTCTGTTCCTGCTCCAGGTGAGCATCCCAAGACGGGGTCTCCTCTCCCTCCTGCTTCTGCTGTCTCCTGTTGTTTTTGCATCTCGCATCACAGATCTTCCCCTCTCAAGCAAAGCTCAGACATCAAGAGAGGCACGGGCCACCTCCCACTCCCTCTTGACCCTGTGGGAAGCACCACAGGGTCTTGCCAGGACTGCAGCCTCAGTCTGCCTCAGCAGGGTCTGTCTTGGGTGGTATCTACCTCATTTTATCTTTCTTCAGGAAATATTTTGCCACTGTTAACAGTAGCTGCCTGATACCAAGGAGCAAACCCCTTTCCTCTGCCAGGCCCACAGTGGTTTCCCTCCCTGCTGGTCCCCTTGGAGGAGCAATCGAGATGTGAGTGCGTGGCTTTCACATTGATCAAAGTAGTGAGTATACATTTTCTTTTCTTCATTAGGGAGTTTTATTGTTACTGTAAAACACTCCAGGATTCGGGGCCCCCCCAGCCCTCCTTCCGGAGGTCCAGGTGCCGGCGGTGTTGGCAGGCCATCAGCAGGATCACGGACCTCATAAAGGCGCACAGCGCAGGTCTTCATTCATGCGTTAACTTGGCAGAACACTTATGTAAACCCAGACCCGACTTCCATTACCCCAAATCCCCATCCGAAGCAACTGGACTCCTATCGTGGCAATTAGTCTTTTGTGCAAGTTGGCAGCTCTCTTCGTGTCAAGGTCTGGATGATTTACTGTGCTGGAATGGTCTGGTGAGGAGGTGGAGGGGAAGGTCTCAACTGTTTAACTCTGCCGATGATAAACCTCCCCTTTCCTTGTCCGTCCCCATCCCCTCCTTCGCCTTGTTCTCCCTCTCGCTGCCAATACAAACCAGGCTTTTCCCTTGGCACTAGGTTCACTGGGTGGTTTTGGTAGGAAGGTGGGAAGCAAGGAGTCCAGAGTGAGCCCATGCCCTCCTGCTCTGCCAGGCTCATGGGACAGGGAGAGAAGGACACCCTGTCCTGGATCTTGAAAAGTAGATGGTGGGTTGAAAGCAGCCACTGAAACCACCTCTTTTGTCCCACTGCTGCCATTTCTCACTCTGGCTTTCAGATATTTTCCTGCTCACTCCAGCAGCCCAGCGGTGACCTATCCCTCACCGTGATCTGAGACCTACAGCCACAATCTCCTTTTTTCTTCCACCTTGTTGAGCCTCTCCACGCTGTGTTTGCATGGGATGGGGCAAGCTGTCAGCGTGGGCGCTGCCAGAGGGACACAAACTGGTCAAATGGCAGCAACAATCCAGTTCATCTGGATTTTGGGCAGCTTCAAAACCCACCTAAACTTTGGTGCTTTTAATGACCGTTTTGCAGAGGGAGACCTGCACAGGACCTTATCTCCCACGCAATCCGCTGCCTTACGCTCAGGGCACTTTCCAGTCCATCTCTCCCTTTCCATAGGGTTGTCATGACTCAGAATTAAACCTCACACCAGGCCAAAAGAGGCTGGATAATTGGATAATTTTTCCGGATAATTTCTGAGATTGTTTCACTCTCCTGCTCCAGCATCTGTGACTCTCTTCCAGTCCACCCTCCCTGCAGAGGAAGGGTGCTGAGATGGCCACCATCTACCTTCTGCCTCTTTGCAATCCATCCTTGCGGTCTTTTCAGGTTTTTCCCACTTCCACTCCAGGCACCTCCTTCCCCCCAGGTCCTTCTGCCTGCAATTTTTAGAGGATGAGCCCTTCCTCCACACTTACGTATCCACATTGGAAAATCACTGTCTATCTTACCCGCATGGGCTTCCCCTTGCCATCAAAGTGTTGAAGCATCATTCCATCATTGCTGGGTCCTCAGAAGTTATCCTAAAATATGTGGTCGGTCACACATTTGGCGAATGGGAGGGGAACAGAGAAAGTCAAAATATTTTAACAAAAATTGAAAACTTCAAACATTTCCTTTTGTTTCAGAATTAGCTTGCAAGCAAATTTTAAAGGTATCTTAAAAGTTTTGTTTTTAAGTTTGACATTTTGAGTCTATCCCTTTTAAAGTTTATAATTGTTTAAATAAGTTGAATCAAGTTGAAAGTTTAGCTATGTTTTTATTAAGTAAGGGGTTTTAATTTTTTTTTCTTTTCCCAGTCAATCTGAAATGCAGGACAGAGGTATGTGAGGGGGGGGTTTCATTCCTTTTTTCACTTCACTGAGAAAAACGTTGGGTTTTCAATTTGGCCAATCTGAAGTAAGGTTCAAAGTTAATATTCTTTATTTCACCAAGAAAAAAGAAATCTCAGCTGTAGTTGGAAAGGCCTATCAAATGCTGTATAAAAAGCAGCAACTACCTGGGCAAAACAGACATTTGGTCTGGCTGTTTATCCTCATTTTTTAGATGGAAAAACATATGAAAGAAGATTATTTGTTGCAGTAATAATATTAATAATAAAAATAATAATTATTATTATTATAATAATAAATGTCACTATCATGTTTGACTGGGAGACGCCTCGATGCTTTGGCTAAAACAAGAATATCTGCAGACATTTGTTATTTGGTTTCATGTTTTCATTTTGAGTTTTGTTGTTTCTACTACGGAAGACAAGGAGAGAAAATAAGAGTGACGTAAAACCACCAAATGTGACCTTTTCTCATTCTGTTTTAAACCAGAACAGTTTGTTTTTGCTATCAGGAGCCTTCCAAATTCCTCTGAGAGCTTCTGAGTGAAACGAGCATTTTTAAATGCTTTTTTTCACACATTTGCAGGGAAAGCATGTGCTTTTTCACCTGTTTGTTTCTACTCACTCAGTCTGCCTGAGTGCTCCCCATTTTATGACAGCAGGTTCCTCCCAGCAGAGCTGGCTTCTGGGGTTAAAAATGCTGCTTGGTTTAAAAAGGATCCATCTGCCAGTGTCGGAAAATCAGGAGGAAGGGACCTGCTGCACCCTGGTGTCCCAGCATCCAGCCTATCCCTGGCACCACCTTGTATATTCCCCTTCAAGGATGCACAGGCTTCGAACCATTTCAGTTTGTTTCATCCCTCTTAACCTTGTTCTGAGGCCTCACAGGTGGCAGGCTTGGATGCAGGATCCATGTGCCTACCATCAGCCATGCTCCAGGCAATCTTTTCCAGGTAAGCTAAAAAACACATTTCACCCTGCACAAATTACTGGCATTTTAGCCACAGAGTCTGGATACTCCATTACCTCGAGGTGATGAAGCAGCTGATATATCTGTTAAGGGGCTTTCCATGGTTGGGATGCAGGAGAAGGGAAGACGTGTTTGATAGTCTGATGCTTTTCCATCCTGCAACCCGCTAGCAGTTTTTTCTTTGCTTTTATTTCTTCTGCAGCATTCATTGCACAGCTCACCTTATATAAAAATAAACAGCCAGTTTCAAAAGCCTGTTACTGAAAAGTAGCATTTAATGGTCTCCAGTGCTTCAGCTGGTCTCCTGCACTCTAATAGCAAGCAGATCTCACTGAACTCGGCAGCCTGGCATGTCTCATACACCCGCCAGCATACCAGGAATGAATTTCCTGCTGCAGACCCTCTCTAGTCTCTGCTTCTCCTTGGCAGGGTGAGACTGGATAGGACTTGGGCCAAAGAGCTCATAATTTCCGCACGGCCCAACGTGATGCCTGTGGTTTTACTTGGGTCCACAGATCAGGAGCTCAGAAGAGCCCAGAGCTCAGAGAAGGGGAATCTTCCCAATGCCATGGTGAAGGCAAGGAGAGAATGGATAATTGCCCTCACCACTGGAGCTCTGAACTGTCCAAATTCAGGCTTTAGTTCTTCATGAACTTCACTTGTGGCAGTTGAAATGCACACTTCAGTACCAGTCTTCCGTGGCCTTTCAGTTTGGGTGGAATAAAGACAGTAGGGCCAGTCCCAGTGCCATCAGCCACAGCCTCCTGAACCATCTGTGGAGTGGTTCTCCTTTGCTAGATGGAGGCAATCACATGGTTAAATTTGCTTTTACTCAATCTTGTTCATGCGTGGAAGCAGATTTATGCTGAAAGTATCCATGTTTAGCAGAATGCCTATCCTTTGGAGATAGTAATGAACATCCCGCAGACATTGAAAAGAAAACTGAGAGCTGGAGCTGCTGAGCAGCTAAAAAGCAGATCCTGCTACCCTGGGTGAACCCAGCAGGAGCTGAGGCTTTGCAGATCACAGCTGAGCCTCAAACAGCAAGTCCTTTGTGGTAAGAAGCCTGAGGCACGTGGAGATCAAGCTTCATGAAGGAGGGTCCAACCTTGAGGGAATGTCAAGACCCAATAAAACCTCAGCTGATGCTCTAGCTGCAATAAAAGCCTGAAAATCTTCACCACCATTTTCTCTCTGTTTTATCTCTTTTGCCAACATTTTCTTTTAGCTCTTCTCCTTGGTTGGGATTTGCTCCAGTCTGTTTTGTGGTTGTCAGACAGTCTTCTGAGTCTTCTTCTTGCTGGGCTAAACATGCCTATGTCTTCTAATCTCTTCCTACAAGGAGTCTCCGTTCTCCCAGATACCTCATATCTCTTCCCTGCCTTTGCTCCAGGTCTTTGGCTGACTCTCTCCCCTCCAGTTTTGCAGGAAGGCTGAAGTTGCCCAGAATGGACTACATTTTGGGGAGGTCCCCAGTTTGTGCTAATTCTCCCCCTCACCTAGTTCGGATGGGTGGTGGAGGTAGGACGGAGCGGATTATCCTTTCAAGGTTTCATTCTTTATGAACCATTTGAGGATTAGTAAAGGTCTCCAACATTACTGTGTGGTTTCCCATGTTCAAGCCACAAGGAAGATGACACCAGCTGTTTCCATTGCACATAAGATTTGTGTTTTCTGGTATTGCTTAAAAAAGCCAGTGCTGGAGTTGAAGGAAATGTCAGAATGGCACTTCTCATATGAAAATATGTGTATTTTTAGGTTTTTTACTTGCAAATAATATCTTGGAATTTCCAATCCCTGATTACGCAGAAAGCTAGGAAAGGGGGAAAAAAAAAAAAAAAAAGAAGAAGCCTTTATATTATTCTTCCGATTTTCTTTTTCCAGATTGTATAAGTTCTAAAAGAAGTAATGATTTTGAGGGGCCTGACTCCAGATTGCTCAGTCCCCAGGGTAAAGAAGAAGGGATGGGCGGCAGCATGCGGCAGTGAAGGGAGCTCCACCAAAGCTGAGCTGGGTGGCATCTTGCCGGACTTCCAGCACTGAAGAGGTAGACTGCAAAGCCACACTGATGACCTTCATCTCCCTCTGGAGTCACTGGGCAGCTCCAAGCCCCGGGACAGATCCAGCCCACCACTGTGAGATGCTGTCTTCAGCTGCAGTGACTCATCCCCGACAGGTGCCAGTTGTTCTCTGCTGACTGGGGAGGAAGACAATCAATTCAGGCTTTGTTTTCCAGCCTACAGCCATCTACATTGCAAGCAGATGACTCTTCCCACTGTGTTTTCATTGGCAAACAGCAACCATAAATCTCTTGCTTGTTCAGGGTTTTTTTTCCCCTTTTCCATATCCACCAAATCCTATTTGTCTTTATTTGCTTCAGACTGAAGTACAACCTTGAGTCTGCTCCAAAGTACAAAAAAAAAGGGGATAAAGAGGCTGCTGCCTCCTCCACCGGCTGCCGAGCTGGCCCCAGGCACTCGATCCGGTTTAAGTGCCCTGGCTTCATGCTTTTCATAAACACGGGATTACACTGTTCCCAGACAAAACCACCAAAAGGTCCCACCATCAGGAGGCAGGAGAAGAGATGAATTCCTTTCACACATGTTCTGAGAAGAAGGATGAAGACAGAGAGAGAGGCTGGCTTTGCGAGAGCTGTTGCTTTCCTAATTTGTGAGGCTATAATTCTCCACTCCTCCTGGGATGGCAGACTTTGAAGAGGTCTGGACACAAACTGATGCCAAATCCGAAGTGAAAAAGGAGGAGAGGATGGAGGAGAGAGGAGGAAGAGACCAAAGAGAGGGGGAAAGCAAAAGGAAGGTATAGCCTGGCCATGCACAGCTTAAAGGAACACTTCTTGTTGTCATCAACCAACTGGACCTGTGATTTGAAGGTGTCTTTACTGCCACAGCCTGGTATACATCCCACCTTACCTCTGAGACCAAGTATGGTCTTGTGTGGACCCTCTGTCCACACTCTCAGCCTTCAGGCCCTTGCTAAAATGTTGCCTGAGCATGAAAACCACAGCACTCTGGCCACAGCAAGATGAAACATGGTGAACTTCAGTCTCTTCCCCATGGACTGGGTGGACGTGGTTGAGATGAGGACAAGCCTGGTTCATCCTACCCCAGGCACAGCACGGACCCTTTGTGCTACAGCTGTAGCCCAAAGCGTGGACAGAAAGCACATGGCCCTTGAGATTCAGCAGGCAGGCATTGCTGAAGACAAAGAGAGGAGATGCCGTGACTTCACCACAGTGAGACAGATGTGGCTGAGACCTTTCTGTGCCTTAAAACCTTCTGGGCGTGATGGATAGAGAGCACAAGGCACTTCTCCCTGTTGTGGTATCGGTTCACTTCAGAGTGTGGGACCTTCGTTCACAGACATCAATGTTTTCTTTGCACAATTCTTTCATGACACGGCATGTAGGAAGCACCCTCCAGGCCTGAGGAACCATCGGCTCTCATCTCCTGCATCTGATTCAGAAGGACAGTAGAGAAGTGACAAAGGGCGTGTTAAACCCTGCAGCACTGATCCTCTTGTATAACTTATTTTGCAGTCATTCAGCATTATATTTGTGACCTAATGGGGAAAGTCTTTGCTATGCACAGAAATTCTCAGTCCCACTCAGGGTCCTTTTCTGAGGTTCTTCTTTGTCCTGCACGAGGGTGCAAACATGCCAGCCTGGATCACTATCATATTTACTTCTTTTCCTTGTTGTTGTGTCTCGGCCATAGTGTCCTGGAGTCATAGTTTGAAAGGAAAAGAAATTTTCATTCCTTGTTCTCCAGACTTGTTGATGGGATTCACTCAACCACAAATAAACATCTCAGCTGGATCCCATCAGCTCCTAAAGATTGAACACAAAATTGCTCCTCCAGGACTGTGAAGCAGGACAAGGCACTTTGATGTCTTGATCCTGCACCAGCTGAGCGCTGCAAATGCTGCGAGGAGGGAATACGGTCCCCACTCGCGATGCTGAGCCCCCTTCCCTGAAGACCAAGGTAGCAGACGGTCTGTCCCTGCCCAGTACCTCAGGCAGAACACAAGGTTTGGGCAATGCGACAATTGCTCAATTCCAGATCCTCTGGCTCAGCAAAGCAGCAGCAGCCACAGCATCCTTTACTGGGATAATTTTATCACCTCCCAGTCTGGGTGGTCGCATGATCCGAGGGCTGGAGCACCTCTCCTATGAGGACAGGCTGAGAGAGTTGGGCTTGTTCAGCCTGGAGAAGAGAAGGCTGTGGGGAGACCTGATTGCAGCCTTTCAGTACTTAAAGGG
>Ga0065711_1046831_pt1 | contig 12673 bp, 9 predicted proteins | sample Hoacrofraction12_FD_59098 | JGI IMG/M metagenome (GOLD analysis project Ga0065711, IMG submission 59098) | Hoatzin crop microbial communities from Cojedes, Venezuela - Epithelial fraction 12 v2 (version 2) | ecosystem: Host-associated > Birds > Digestive system > Esophagus > Crop | place...
TCAATTTTAGCTCCACATACGTAGAGATTTAGAAGGCTAGATGCTTAGATAGCATTTAGTTGGGCTCCCTCAACAGTTTTAAAAGAATATCCCTATAAGAATTAATCTTAAGACAGTTGTCTGAAACAAGGTATTACTGAAATGCTGACAGGTTCCATCAAAATATATCAGTTTGATGGATTGACCAACGAATAACTGCTATCAGTGAGCTCATATGCAATGACTACACCAATGATATTTTTTGTGGGAGAGTCCTGAAACAGGTAGTTCAGACTGTGGTCCTTGGTCCACTGTTTAAAAGCCATGGAAGCACAGAAATGAGGGAGGCTGCAGGGTTTATGTACTTGGTGCCCTTTCTAGGGACAAAAAGGTCCCATTTTTTTCTTGAATCCTAACTGAAATGTCAATTCCACTGTTTTTATCATAAATAAGAAAACTTTCAAACTGTTGTGTTTATTTCTATACTTACAGTTTTCATGAAACCTATTTATAATCTACAGCTAGAAATAGACCTACAAATGTATAATAAGCTTGGTAGGTTTTTTTTTTTATAAACAGTGTGTTGGTGACTCACAGAATTTACTAATATATTTTTATACCCTCATTTATTTGATATGTTTTTCTCTGTGCTAGGTCTTGATCTTTGCACCCATTTCTGCATGCATTTCAAGAGTCAGCTTGCCACGGGAAGGCTCCAGCTCCTCCCTTTAATGCAACAGGACAACATCCTGTTCCTGAGCATTTCAGAAGCTCCCTGAGGAAAAGGGTGATACTGATTTTGGGTTGTTTCAGCCAGCTAATTGCCAAGGTTTGGGTCTTCCACTGCGTATGTCATCCAAAGGTTTCTGTGCTGTGTGCAACCTGGAAGGCTGTGGGTGACTGCACTCAGCTCATGCTGCTGGATCATTGGAAACCATGTTATTACTAAGCCTATTATAGTGGCGTAGATTTAGACCCCTTAAATATCTAAAAATGTTTTTGACGTTTGTGCCTGCCTTTGATGGTTTGTAGGGTGTTCCAGACTAATACCAGCTACCAGTAGCATGAATTTCTGTGTCTCTAAACCATTTTTTCAAAGGAGGAAGGGGCACAAGATACATAGCTGCTTGCTAAAGAAGAGGTGACTGAAATGTTTTCTCAGGATAAGAAAGGAGACATACGAAAGGGGAAATCATCAGGCTGAAAGTTCCTTGATTAATCCTGGCACAAATATCTATGGCAAAGGATACATGAAAAAGATAATAATAGCTAACTAGATCCACCATACCAAGGGCTCGGGATGTGAGTCTTCATTTATAAGAGAACTGCGTTTAGCCAAAAAAGCTAAATAGAAGCAACTAAAGGACTGTTAGCTTATTTCCCATTATTGGCAGTAATCCCCCAAGAGAAGAACATAAACACAAATCATCCCAAAGTGGAGGGAGGATCGGAAGCATATTATGCAACCAGTTTGGCTAAATCATGAGCTCTTTGTTGACCTCAATTACAAGACAGAAGCATACAAAACCCAGAAACTTGGCCAGGCAAAAAATAAAAAATAAAATAAAAGGGGAGGGAGGGAAACCAGAAAGGCGCAAAACTGAGATGCAACTAGCAAGGGACACAAGGAACCATTCTGTATGCACACTGGGAGCAGAAGAAAGACAAAGCAAAGGGCAATTCTGCTGTCCTACAAAGGGAGGTAGAGAGATGGCTCAGATATTTAGTGCCTTAGGGTCTCAGTCACCACAGAAAGGTCAGCTGTGAGTAGACAGCTGGGAGAAGAACAAATAATAACAAATATTGTAGCCTGTAGCAAAGCAGTAGGAGGAGAGAAAATACTAAGCCCTGAGGTGACTGGAAATGGTATCAGAAGGGTGAAGAAAATACAGAAAAGTACCCAAACTGTGTAGCTGAATATGGAGATTATCTTCAAAACAGGAAAGAAAGAAGACCATGGAATTGTGGACCAGTCAAATGAAGTTAAATTTCTAGAAAAATTCTGGGAATAAAGACCCAACCATTTTTAAAATCTTAGAAATCTGAAGGAAGAAAGATTGAAGACCATACAGATTTGTTGGGAACCAAACTTTTCAAGCAGAGTATTTCACTTTTCTTTCCTAAACAAACGGGCTTGGTGATAAGAAGCAGCTGATAATCCCACATATCTTGACTTTAGTAAAGTTTTGACTTTTTCAAAAGCTAGGTAAAAAAATGTTCTTTGTGAAACAGCTAGAGGATGGATACCGAACTGTTCATAAAATCGCACCATAGAAAACATTACAAATCGTTCATTATTAAGATGTAAGGCTGTTATTAAATAGTACCTGCAGGAGTCTGTCCTGGGTCTCTTCCTGTTAGCTATTTTCATTAATGACATAGATGACAGAATAGAGATTAATATTAATAAATCTGCTGAGGCCATGATGCTCCAGTGACTCAAGAAAACAGAATATCAAAAAAGCAAGGGACGATTTCCATACAGTATATTTAAGTTGAAATGACCAATTGCATAAAAAGCTGATGGGAACCACTCATTAGCTGATGGCTTTTCAGAAAAGGATCTGAGGTTATAGAATGTCACATACCTTCTACAATTAAAAAATGTCATGTTATTGCAAAGCCCTTCAAACACTACATTGGGCTATACAAACAGCATAAACAGCCTGTAGACACCTGAAGTAATCCTTCTGCTATATTCAGCACTGGTAAAGCCTCGGCTGGTTCTCTGTGCTCAGTTTGGGGCTTCTCACTTTAATAATTTGAGCAGTCCAGAGTGATTAAAGCTCTAAAGAACACAATTTATGAGGGAAATAATTGAAAAAAACCCATATTGTTAAGCCTGAAGAATAAGAGATTGTGGAGGAGCATCTAAACATTTTCAAGTACGCAAGCAAAGGAAAATTTAGACTTCTAAGATAAAGATAATAAAACACTGAGATAACTTGCCAAAAGAGATAGTGGAGTTTCCACCATGAAAGAATTTTAAGCATGCTTAGACAGACACGTCAGGAAAGCAAAAGAGATAACTGATGCAATTATTCTGGGGGGGAATGGACTAGCTGGCCCACTAGGATCCCTTCAACAATGAAGTGTCAGGTAAACTTGGAAACTTGCTGATGATGTCCATTTATTTTATAGATCTGGAAACTGGCTGAGCACTGAAAACAAGGGTATAATCTTTGTCACTGAGTTAGTCATCAGGAAAAGGTAACATCATTATTTTTGGATGTGCTGTGTGACAACTGCTTGTCATGCCAAATCAAACTTGTTCAATAAGCTGAAGAGCCACCATTCTGCAACCAGCCTCCAGTGCACTGATGACTATCAATGTATCAGAGAGTGAGCTGGTGGAGCAGACAATCTTGGGATTTGTTACGGTAAATCTTCTGGTCTTTATTATTCTCCAGTTCTCTAGGATTTGGAAAATTCTTTTTCTTTTTTTAAATGAAGTGTTTTTTTGAAAACTTTTGAGCAACTTTTTTTTATCTTGAAAGGATAGTGTTGGGTTGAAAAAGTTACCCAGCTGATGTAGTGGAGCAGTAATTTCATTATGTCTTTTCATGCATATAAAACTGTAATTTAGAACACAATTACAGAAACACCACCATTATGTTGGCCAAGTTAACCTACTTTTATTCCCTCCCTTACAAAACTTCCTGGCCAGTTCACGCTCATTTGGGAGCCTGTAAACATCGCAGATGCAAGACTCCAATACTGAGCAGGTCAGTAAACCTGGCCCCTTGTTCCAACGTCCCTCGCATTTCTGGAGGGATACGGTAAAGGGACTGCTGCAACCTTGTCCAGTATTTATGACTCTTAGACAGAAAACACAAACACAGGAAATTTGTGATCTTATTTCTGGGCTTCCCAGGTGTACTCTTTTGTGAAAAGACCATCCTTTGGGTGAATCTAGAGCTGGTTACTTCTCAAGTGAATCAAGAGAAATTCTGGCTTTATTGAAAGAAAAGGCATTTTTTCATCTTGACACCTATGGAATCAGGTTATAATAATCCCTTCTCTTTTATAATTGAAATACCCTTTTTAATGTTGTTCCTGCAGAAAGAACAATCTTTTTTATTAAATTTTGTAGGATTATTCATTTTACTTTCCTCTAACATACCCCAGGGTTTTCAATCAGAATTGAGAAGGTGGCTTTTGTCCTGAAGACTTCTCCGTCACAAATGACAGAAATACAGAAGTGGGAAAAGAAAGGTGGGCAGAAAAAAAAGAAAGAGTCACTCAAAGCAAAAGAAACAGAGCAGAAGTGGGTGAACATCTAACTGATTGTATCTCCTTAAGTATTAATTATTATTAAAGTAATTAATTTTTAATTAATTCTCCGATTGCATTTAACATTGATGATATTCTTACTTCATTTCGCCTAATTTCTTCTAGAATGAGATTCATTAAATTTGTCTATTTAATTCCAGAAATCTGAATTTACCCTTAGATTTTATCAGTCCCACCTTGCCATTTCTGTTTGCTATGTTCTGCCCTTTTCTGTTTAATATGTGTTGTCCCTTACCTACTGCCTCGGAGGATTTTTCCTGACTAACTGTAAGGAATTTCCATTACCCAATTTCTCTATCACTATAAATTCACCTTTATCCACAGCAGCTTGCATTGTTGCTAATGTCTTGGGAGGAAAGAAGGTACACGAAGAGAAAAAGATGTATCCTACACCACCTAGCACTTAGGTTAACTTAGAAGTCTCTTGCTGTGGTATCCAGTTAAAAAGCTAATAAGATATTTTTTCACTTGCTGAGGAGGGACTTCTCAACTAACTCCTTTATCTTTGCTTTATTGGAAGATGACGTCACCTTGGATCCCATGTTTTCTTTTAAGTGTCATGTCTGGGGATCTCTTCAGATTCAGAATTTCTTCCCTCCTCCTTGTTCATCATTTCTTTGTTCCTGACTCAGTCAGGAAGTGCTGAAGCAGTGTGTCTCCCACCTCCCACTTTGGAAAAGTAATCTTTCTTTGGCTAAGGATTACTCCCTTGGCTACCACCTAAATCGCTTGTCAGTCTGTTGTGAGGTCAACCTCTCTGCTGGGTGGGGCAGTGTTAAAATCCTAAGAGTACTTTTTTCAGACAGAGAAAGTTGTAGAATGCACATAAAGGCAGAATTTGCTAATCATGCTTTGGGAAATTATATAACTGTGATGACAACTTGCAGAACATTGCTGCCTCTTGTTTGAGACCAGCCTTCATGTCAATAAAACCAGTTTAAATCAATCATAATTTTGGGGTAATTGGCCTTTAGCCCCATCTGTGACAGGTTTGCTCTCTGTCCTGTTTTTTTATCTGCTACTTTTGATGGCAGAACATCCTCAAAGCATCCATCCCCTTTCCTATTCTCACAAAGGAGTGCTTGTGGCTCCAAGACACATGGATTCCTCTATGCCTGGCTTATCTTTACAGGCTGCTTACAGGATCACAAATATTAGGAAGTGCCTTAGGCAGATGGGGAAATATATCAAAGATGAAGTGACAGGCAAAGGACCTGTCAGTCTAACATCCCTCCTCTGACAAGGTCCACGAGCATCAGTGTATCTCATTAGGACTTTTTCCAAAGTATTCGCATCAAGCATTGTGAGCACAGAGAAGATGCAGCAAGCTCACTGTAATCTCCATAATTCACCCCAATACCCGCTGCCGTTACTCCAAAGTCCATTGAATAATGCTTAATGTCTGTGGCTTTATCAGGCAGAGCCTATTCAAACCTAAAACTCGCATCTTTCAGTGGAGTGCATTTTGTTAAACAATTAATTAGAAAAGAAGCATATTCCTGGGCAAAGGATCCAGTCCCTTCTTTGCACAGACACAGCTTCAAGAGAGGGGATGGGACCTGTCTTTCCCCAGGCTTGCCTTCAGCCTAGGGGCTAGCGCACTTTTTTTGGTAGAGGGAAGCAGTGAATTCTGAACCCCAAAAGAACATACTGCCTAGCTGTCATGGTGATCTCATGGTGCCTGAGTGAGATTACTACCTACAAAAGGCAAGCAAAATCTGTCTTCAGGGCAGAAAGGGTTGTCTGTGGATGTGGGGTTTTGTGCTGAGTGTGCTAAATGCCTATCCAATTTTGGGGACAAAATTTTAGATGCCTCTTGCTTTTGAATTACCTAGAATGTAAGTGAGGCCTTTGTGCATTATGTTGCTAGGTGTCAGTGCCCAAATCCTCTTTACATCATACTTTATGTTCTTCAGGAGGCAGGTTTTACTTTGGCTGTGATGATTTCCCGAGCTGCCCTACGATAACTCAGCAGGCTGCAACCATTCGGTCCTTGTGTTCATTACTTACTTACATGCTTGATTTTCTGGACAAAAATTATCTTAGTAATGTAAGGGCAGAGCATATAACGTGTTTGGTTCAAACTATTGAGGGGAAAATGTTTTGGCTGCTGTGGCTAACCATAATTATGACTAGTACCAAATTATGTGTAATGAACTGGTCCTTGGCTAATCACTTCAGAAGGAAAAAGCCTAATAACACTTTCAAGTGACTTTGTGCACATTCATTTCTATTACACTTCATTCTTCCATTAACTGAGTGTTGGCTGGTTCACAAAAGTAAGTTTTTCAGAAAGTACACACGTTTTTACATTTCCTTCCATATTAAATATATGAGTTTAATCAATCACATTGCATGCTTTCTCTATAGCTTCTTAACACAACAGCTCCGTAATTAGGGTCCAAATTACCTGAACCAAGTTAATGTTGGCAACATAGCTCCAAACCCACCAGATGTGCTCAGGAGAGCTACACATTATCAAGCAGGGAAGTGCACTGCAGCAGTTTTACCATCAGCCATTAGCAGTGTTACTAATGATCTCTGTTGCGAAGTATTTAACCTTTGGAAAGAACAGTGATAACAGGGAGGAAAAGAGTTCCTAAACTGGAAAGTATATGCTTGTAAGCACATATATCTGTGTTATTTATTGTGTGTTATTGTTTTTTATTAGTCCTGTAACCATGACACGGACTTATCTATCATTGTACATTGCAAAAGTTGATTTTTTTAACGCATAACATAAAAAAAGGTACCTTACTTTAACTAACAGATGCTTCCTAAAGATGCATTATAGTATTACAAGTGCTGTGATGGGGAATTGCAATGAGTAGGGAGGGCTGTGGGGGCATCAGAAGCAAACATCAGTAGATTAAATGTCTACACAGAATAGATCTAGACAATTAGGTATATATTTCCAAGACATCTCCACAGCCATCACAATGAACTTCCAAGACAAGAGAACAACCAGGATCGGTATATAGTCTATTTGCACTTTTTTGAATGTGTTGTATTTTGTCCAGGCCATCCAATGGCCTCATGAAAACCACGTGGCTAGAACTGAGCAACCAGAGTGCCCCAGAATGATGTCACCCAGACAATGAAAAAAATCTAGAAATGCCAATATAAAAGTGTGGAAATACTTCATGAGAACACCTATCCTGTCTCTGATATCTGAATCCCTATCTTCACAGGAGATCATACAAAACAGAATTACATTTCATAACTGTACTAAAAATACTAAAAATGATGTATTAGGCAAGCTACAAGATCTACTGCATATTATTTTTCCTGACTGTCAAACTGTGACTCTCTCTGTTGCATAGGCAGCTCTGGTTCTTTATCTCCCTCCTAAGAGAAAAACACCTTCTACACCTATGTTTGCTAACTTTCTTCTGCTCCACAGATACCAAGTACCCCGTCTCTACTAAGCTCAGACTGATTGATACAGGCTTAATTAGTCTCAGAAAAACTGCTTTCTAACTGGGAACTTGCTTCTTCCATTCAGACCTGATGGTCTGTGCATCAGAAGTATACATTTTCTGTAGCTATAATGGCTGGTCTGATAGATTTTCTTTTATCTATAAACTCTGCCTCTTTGGGTCTTTCTGATCTCTTATATCGCATCATGTTACATGATTCTGGTTTTTTTGCTAATTTTGTTCAAGGTTGAATTTACACAGAGGTGAATCATTGTCACACATGCACAATACTCTTCTGATGCCTCTCAGGATCGTCTGCTTCATGTGGAGAAGTAATAAGGAAAGTTAATAAGGCTGCCTGTTCCTAACAGCATAAGTTAAACATATGACCCTAGAACACCAGAGGTAGGAACAGAATGTTTTACAAACAGCAGAAAGCTTTGTTTGGAAACTGGAAAATACTACATGATTTTTTTGTATGTGTTGCAAAAAAATAGGACAATAATTATTTCCTTTTATCTTTTCTCTAGTCTAGGTATGTATTAATAGCTAATAAGCATGTTCTACTTAATGGAAAGAACCATTTCTATGTTTCGAATTACAAAAGATGTCCAAGTTCATAAGACTGGTTTAAGATTGCTTTATTATTATCTGATTTATTTATTTGTTTTCCTTTTAACAGTGGAAGCATAAGCACCAGGAATCAAAAAAAAAGTTAACAGCAGCTTTTCCCAAAATTCTGCTGAACTGTGGAGTTTTTGAGGCATTTTTCATTGAAAGAAAAAAAATCAAGGAAAGAGAGAAAAAGTGATCTTAGGTCATGATTAAAGGTTGTGTTCTTGATGCTCCTCCAGGACTATTTGGTTCTGACTCAGATAGAGAGATTAATGTTCTCAAAGCTGCGATACAGAGTGTTGCGGTTCTGTGAATGCACATTCATGATTTATAATGTCTGTTGACTCTTTTGTGAAATAACCTCTGGGGAAGATGTTTGGCATAAGAAAGAAATTCAAGTGACCACTGTTGCTTGCATCTCTTTTTCAAACGAGATTTTATTGTTGTTTGGTTTTTTTTCAGGAAATCATTTGAAAGGGGAATTTTGGTTTGGAAACACTGGAGTGCAGTTATTACTGGCATGTTTTGAAGCACGGTGCATTTCGCTGCTTCACTTTATGTCAAGACTGGCTAATCGCACAGGATTCCAGAAAAAAAAATTCACAAGAACCTACAGTTAGACTACAAACACAGGAAAAATATCTATCAATGAATCTAATAAATACTGAACAAATCCTACCTTCCCAGATCTGAGAGAGAAGGAGTGTTCATTTAGTATATTTTCTGGTTTTCTAGTTTAGCTTTAAGTGTGAGTAACAGATTTCATACCATTTATTTTAGTAGTTATATCATGGGCTACTGAATTTACAAGAAGTCTTTATTACTGTTAAGGGGCTTTCCCAGTGTGATTTCATACTGAGAGAAATAGCCATCACTGAGCTATATGACTGAACACCAATGTTAGCAATGTTAGGTTTTTTTTGCACCAGCACTCCTGTTGGGGCAGAAACTTTCCCAAGAGGAAAAGTAGAGGTCAAACCCAGAAAGAATAAAATCTTTTATAGACAAGGGGCAGGGAAAAGGGTAGAGATATTCAATGCAAGCAGTAGCTGAAAATAATATTTACACCTTTTAAATTTGAAAGCAAAGGCAGACAGGGAGTTGCAGTGAGTCTGGGCCAACAGGGGGGGCCCAGAGGGTGGGGAGGCTGAGCAGGTTATAGGGGGAAGAAATATAAATGGCAGAAGAAATTCCCGGTTTTATACTTGGAGCTCTCTGAAGCTTGATTTGTGCATGTAGCTCAATTAGCATCTCAGGCATGGTTGCGACATCTGAGACCCGCTGTGCAGAAATGAAACCTGCAGTAATAGATCTCATTATTCTGACCCACTAAAACTCTACCTGGGAAATCATGATGAACATATCCTGATGATTCTGTTCAAATATTACCCAAAAATAGCTCTCAGCACAACTTTCTTCCCTCATTCGTAATTTTGTTGAAAACTTGACCCTGCATATGATACCATGAACGTTAAGAAGAACAAGGAAAACTACAGAGTTTAAATTACTATTTGTGAAGTACTATGTGTATATATTCTATTAAGTGAATCTTTTGCTATAGTCATGGTTTATTATTACATAATAAAAAAATTATAAAATTGTGTCCTCTATGAAACAGACACTCCATGTGGTAACTTAGACATATTTGACTTTCCGTTATAAATTAATAATTGCAGTTTAAAATGATAAACTGTAACCTCTGACTTGATCTGATGTAGCAAATGACTATTTTTGCATAATTCTAACTCACTTATGGTTTTCCTCTTTGGATGGTGAAATATTTTGGTCACTAGTACACAGATTGCCTGAAAAAGTTGCCCTGTCTGTGAGAACTAGAGGGTCTTCTGCATAAAGTAAGTTGAAATCTCAGACTTCTCTCCCTTTTACTAAGGAATGTCCTATTTTATTGTTTCTGACAAATTTTAGGCACATGAATGCAGATTCATAAAGGGATTTGGACATATTAACCTTAGCACTGCTGCATCAACATCACTTTGGTGATGGAATTTACAAACCCACACTAAAGGCAGAAATTCACTGGAACAGTGTTTTTCCAGCTTTTGAAAGTGTTGCCCTCTTTTGGCTCATGTGTCTTCATACAATTTTCCCCACATCCACATTTTTAAATTAAAAAACAACTCAGGTCAGGCATAATTGCTGGAAGACCTTGGTACCTTTAGGCTAGCAAAGGGCAAAAACCAGCTACAATGGTAGTGTAAATGTGGGTGATGCCCCCAGCTGAGTTGCTGCTGGCAGTTAAAGCTAATTAGCAGCTGCCTGGCTAGTATGAACACTTGCAGCCAGTAACGACTGTTGCTTTTTACACACTTATTCTGAAAGAACTGCTGCTGTCTTACGAGAATAGAAAAAATCTGTGCAGCAGCACAGTAAAATATTGCATAGGACTTCATGAACTCCTTCATGGGCAGGACACAGAGTCTGAGAAATGCAGGGACTTGGGAGTCTGATGAGTCTGTGTAATCCAATTATTCCTCGACAGAAGCCATTCATCAAGATGAGGGCATCTGTAGGACTGTGCCACAGTACAGAGATCTTCCCAGGGAAGGTTTAAGGCCCTAGCTGGCAGGCAGAACATTTTTGGGCTACTCCTTGCTGTTCAGTTGTGCCTCAGCCCGTCTTGTACAGATTGGCTGAGTGGCTGAGCTTAGATTACTGAAGAAAATGACATTCAAATAGTAAGCTTGCTGTTGGCCTGAGCAGATGTTGAACAACAACTTTAGTGGAGCAGTGTAGGCTTTGTTTGCAATACACTAGCACATCCTCAAACACACACCAGGAAGCACCAGTATTCAAGGAAAAATCTGTCTTTGCCCCCTCTCATCATTTGTAGTCACTTATCCATCCCCGGAGAGGTTTCTAAGGAAACCACCAGCAGCTCTTCTTGCCAGAGATTCCAGGCATTGAAGTGATGATTCAGACGGCATTTGTGTGATTGCACTGAAGAGAGCCAAATCTCTACAGTTAGTGACAGCTTTCAGTGCTGGAAAGGAGAATCATACAGCAGGATGGGTGAGCCAGTTCATGGGGATGTGGTCCATTCAGGGACTCAGGATTTTTCACTCCAGAAATACTGCATTACCCACATATGTTACATTGCACTGAAAGTAGCCTTGGAAGGATGAAAACATTTACCCTGTCTACTCTAAAGTGTTTTGTCATTTTAATGATACCACTGAAATTTTTCCACAGTGAAAAATCCCGATACCATTTGAGATCTATATGGACCTGTCTTGCAATCACTATGTGTAGTGTCAGCTGACCTGATTATTGGGATGCTCATCTATGAATATATTGGAATACTGAAGAAATAGTTCAGTGCTAGACCTGTTAATGGGGGAGACTGCCAGTCATCTCAGAAATCCTACAGAGCTTGACCAATTGAGCACTGAGATTTGTGAGTACATTTTAAAAATCTGTTTGTTGGTGTGGTTTCTGTGGTTGTTTTTTTTTATTTAAGAAAAAAAGAAAAAGGGAAAGCAGGTTTTAAAGGTCATGCCGCAATGACTGCAGTATAACAGCTTTCTGGAAAAGCCAGTCTTAGATTTCAGAATTATACCAGGGTAGTTGGAGGTGTTAGGACTGCCTTGGTTGTTAAAAGTGATAACACACAGGTAAGACAGGTGTGTATGTTCATTGCATAGAATTCTTTTCACTCACTGTCTTTGCATCTACCTCTGCTTATCACCATGCTGCACACTTTTGGAAATATCATCCACTGTTTTAAATTTATCTTTTTTCCTACTGGAGCTTAGGACTGTAGAAGTCCTCTTAGCATCAAATCCAGCTTGCCACTAGGCCTGCCTGTGGGGTGTACTGTGTCCTTCTATGGAGCCCCCAACAGAGGAAGGACATGGATGTGTTGGAGCGGGTCCAGAGGAGGGCCATGAAGATGATCCGAGGGCTGGAGCACCTCTTCTACAAGGACAGGCTGAGGGAGTTGGGGCTCTTCAGCCTGGAGAAGAGAAGGCTCTGGGGTGACCTTATAGCATCCTCCGAGTACCTGAAGGGACCTACAGGAAGGATGGTGAGGGACTTCTTACAAGTGTGCGTAGTAACAGGACAAGGGGGAACGGCTCTAAACTAAAAGAGGGAAAATTTACGATAGATATTAGGAAGAAATTCTTCACCATGAGGGTGGTGAAACACTGGAACAGGTTGCCCAGAGAAGCTGTGGATGCCCCCTCCCTGGCAGTGTTCAAGGCCGGGCTGGGTGGAGCTCTGAGCAACCTGGTCTAGTGGAAGATGTCCCTGCTCATGGCAGGGGGATTGGAACCAGATGATCTTTAAGGTCCCTTCCAACCCTTACCATTCTATGATTCTATGATTCTATGATTCTATGTTGGTAA
>Ga0065711_1046832_pt1 | contig 12673 bp, 2 predicted proteins | sample Hoacrofraction12_FD_59098 | JGI IMG/M metagenome (GOLD analysis project Ga0065711, IMG submission 59098) | Hoatzin crop microbial communities from Cojedes, Venezuela - Epithelial fraction 12 v2 (version 2) | ecosystem: Host-associated > Birds > Digestive system > Esophagus > Crop | place...
AAAAAAAAAAAAAAAAAAAAAAAAAAAAAAAAAAAAAAAACTCACCAAAAAAACCCCAAAGAAAAAAAACAACCCACCCCAAAAAATGAGACTGGCAGTACTTTTAATCCTATTCTCACATAAAGCAAATATGAAACTCTAGGTCTAGAGTGCAAAAATCATTGGTTGGCTGTTATACCACACAGATAATTACTCTGACAGCAAAACAGAAACTTGGAACCCAAATACCAATAAAAACTGTTTGTTGTCACTGCATAGAATAGGCTTTTCAGGGATGTGAAAGTAAGCTTGCCTTAGCCTAATTATCTGCCTCCCAGGTAGTGGTTTTGAAGTTACAGAATAAATAATAGCCTGGAGCTCATCTGGCCTTCAACAAAGGGTCAAAAATGACCTCAGGAGAAAAAGAGGAAGATATGCCAAGATCTGTATTTGGCCAAAGACCAAAAGGAAAAGCAACAGACCTAGCAGATTCTAGATATTTACAATGACAAACATTAAAATTGCATAACTACAAGTTCTCATTGATGGCTGTCTGTACCACGTTACTCCTGAAGATTGCCTTCCCTCTAACTGAGGTGGCTGAATCACAGAAGCAGCAGCTTCCAAACTGCCAGTCTGCAGCCTGGTATATATTAAGGTAAACCGAAAGTGGTGTCAGTTTAATATGCCATGTAACAACCTCTGTGGTTCAGTTTGTGCAGACGGCAATTACAAATTAAAAAGAGCATGAGATGAGACAGCTAGCGGCCATAGTATCTTCCATTGTCCAAATTTAATCTGTTTGACTAGAATCAGGACTAAGCAGGATCAGTGCTCTTAGTAAAAGGCAGAGCATCTTACTTGGTGACAGTCATAGCTCCACACTCTTCAGTGGTGGGAGAAGCAAAGAGAAAAAGATGATGCAGTGATTGCTGTCAGTATTAGAGCATTAAAGGAAGCCAGCACTAATTAATTTGTTTTCTCTACCCAGCGCTTTGACAGTGTTGCTGAAATAGTAGAGAATCATCAGCGCACCTCCCTGGTTCTAATTGACAGCCAAAACAACACAAAAGACTCGACGAAACTGAAACACATTGTAAGAGTTTCTTAATCAAATCCGACTGCTAAAATGAAGACATTTTTTCATCATTTCTTTCAACATCCCAAAACGTGGATCAGGTATTAAAGGAAGAAAATCCAAAATGATGGAAAATACTCTTTAAGAGCACCTACTGAGCAGTAAGAGATGCAGTTCCTAAGTTCAACCCCATGTCACTTTTATCAAAAAAGCACATTTAACACATGAAGTCAAAACAGATACACTGTCGTCTGCGACTTCCATCTGTGACAACACAGGTATTCAAAGTCATGTGAAGACCTGCATACCACAGCCTGGTTCTTCAACTGCTATTTAAAGATAGATTTCCTGTAGGACACTTTCACTTTAAAAATGAGAATACCTACAGTGAGCTACTCTTTCCATTCATTACGTTTACCACAAATCACTGTTTTCAGCAATTTCTTTGTAAAGTGCACAGCCCCAGAAGTTAGAGCAACTCAACCTAAGGTACTGCTGTGTACAAGCTGAAAATAGGACTGTACTTCATGTAATTAGTGGCAATAAAGCTGCCTGAATGTTTTAGATTAATGGACATGTGTTGTCCTTTTCCTCGGCTTTACTCTGTTTCATTAATATTTTTGTTTGTATTTTCAAATGTGCAAATAAAATTAAAGTATTGTAAAGTCAACAGTGTATGGAAGCATTGCTGGATCACGTTTCTGAGCATCCTTCCAGGAAGAAAGCATCACTTCACCACTGCTGATGTTTTAATGTATATATTTGTATGTGCTTCTTCACAAGTTCTGATGTTAGGAAAACTTATTGTTTTTTCACAGCTTTAGCATATATATTTAGCTTAACAGCTCTCAAATCTTTTGTCTTCAGATTGCCTGCTGTTGGTGACCCAAGCACCTTGTTTCATTGCTAAACCAAGTACCCACTCAATTCTTGCAGAATTGCTGTTTAGAGACACACAAAAAAAACACCTTTCTTTTTTTAAGCTTGTTCTACCAGTGGTTTACTTATTGAATTATTGCATTATTGCAAACAAGGTTAAAGTGGTGAAAATTTACTTGATGATTGTATAAATTGCAGCAATGAAAAATTTTATGAACAGTTGTCAATTACTTCTAGAGGTGTTTGCTTTTACTGGACCTGAAAACTCATCCATCTTAAAGGTATTTTCCAAAACTGACACTTCATGCATGGCTGCTTTGTTGTGTTCCAGATTAGGCAGTGTTCTCTAGGATTATCTGCAAGGCATTTAAGGCAAGACTGAGCCAAGACTTGCGAATTCTCAGCAACTCACTTAGAGCTATGTTGTAGCTCTATTCTGCAACTACTTCCTTGTGGTTTTGATCAAGTACTTCTGCAAGTAACACACCCATGAACTGCTTACTCGCATGAAAAAGATGTTCAGCACCTGGCTACCTACCTTGCTGCATCTCAATATCTTCCCCTGGCAACACAGATAATACCCCAGATGTGAAGCAAATGAGACACTGGCAATTAAGAAACAACGTATACACACTTTACACAAGCCTGCCTACGACAGACCTCACAGTACTACATAAATGCTATGTTTAGTATATTGTTCCGTTGGTATTAATTAGCATTATACTAATACTTAACTTAGTACTAGTGTAATGTTTGGAACATTTAGATTGCTAAGTCATGGCCTCAAAATTAACAAAAGTTATTAGTCTCTGCAAGCTTCATCTACTCCTGTATGTGTACTCTGAGATTCGTTACATGAAACATCACTTTAGAAGGTTACTATTTCAAGCAATACTCACAATTGAAAATACTCCATGAAAAATCAGCCACTCAGTATTTAGCTTTCTTTGCATTCAGGTAGAGTCCTTGCCTTATTCACTCATGTACTGCACAGTATTTCAACTTTGTTAACAAAACTGTCTGTTTCTTTGTTAACCTTTATATGATGCTACTCACAAAAGCGTCTAGGTTCTTCAAACATTGCTTTCTGAGTTAAATGTGTAGCATCACCATCATTCTAGAACTGGGGAAAAAAAGGTATGAAAAAGTGAAATTTAAGTGTACCTGTAGACTTCCGTACGAGACCAAGTAGCAGTGTCTTAAGGTAATTGGCAATACTGAGCTCTTCCCCTATCCAAAAGCACTGCTGTTCCGGCCCCTCAGCTCTTAAGCGCACAGCACTACATGTAACACTGTGGCTGATCTACAAATAACAGGATATGTTCTAGATAAACATTCAACTACCTTCGTCCCCAATCTCTTCTTTTTAGCCATGTTCTGTATCATTACAGGGGTACCTCACAGTTTCAACAACAAAATGAGGATGGCCTTTTATAGGCAACACCACCTTCCACAAAATAATCCATTCATCCTGAGATAAGAACACCCTCGGAACAAAGTCAGACTCCAGAGGAAGCTGAAAAAAAAACCCACCACCACCACCACAAACAGTAACACCAGTCTGTGATCACCTATTTTACTATATGCAGTTTTATACAATAAGCAGACTAGGTACTCGGCTTTCCATATTCAAGCTAGATATTTTATAACTTGGGCAGACTGTGGCGTAGACATACTTTGAAACACAGTTTTAGCTGGAGAAGAGAAAGGTTTGAGCAAGGGAAAATACAAGCTTGCATTTTGCAAGGATGTAAAATAAATTAGCACTTAGGATGGAGCATGCTATGTTAAAAAGCCTGATGCTATTGATTCAGCAGCCAATACAGAATGTAGGAAATGGTAACTTGGTGCAATCCTATACCTGAAACTTTCTTAGAACTGTAGCATTGCCAGCAGCTGCCACTGTTAATGCTGTCAAGTGTCTCCATCAGGTCGCACGTATGTCGTCTGACCTCTGACAGACATAGCAACACACCTCCCCCCCTCGTATTTCTTTGACATTGTTAGCTAATCTGTTCTTCATATAATTGTCATTAACTGAATAGCTAGGAGAAAAAAAAAAAAAAAAAAAGGAAGCCCTAAAACTAGAACTAAAAAAAATGGCTTTAAAATTAAGTAATTTTTTTGTCTGAGAACTCAGGGCAAAGTATCATATTTACCACTATACAAAGGAGTGGAAGTGTTGTCTGCCTACCTGATACAGAAAGGACAGTACAATGAGTACTGCAAATCATTTCTGACAATGTTGTTCCATGAAAGGAGTAAGAACTTGCATTCTCAAAAATCCAAGTGTTCAGACACACAAGTTACAAAACTACATTCCTCCTTCAATCTAAACCACCAGCAGCAGGCAGAGATTCTTAGGCAGTGTTGGAAAAAAAAAGAAAGGTCTCACGTGACAACAGCCCTGGAACAAATATTGAACACAAGTTTTTTGTTAAAACATTGAAATTACTGAGGAATAGAAACCAGGACTTACGGATGAATACACATCTTGCAAAGAATACACAACAAGATAGATTTCAGGCCTCTTTAAGGCCACTTTACACAATCACATCAACACTGTACAAATAAGGCTTAGGCCAAGTATATATTTACAAAGCATTTCCTCAGAGGAAAAACACTTGTTGACCCTGCAGCACTTACAGTGTTTTCGACATACAGAAATAGGTGCAACTGAGGTAAGGTTTTATTATCTTGCTATATGCACAATGTTACAAGCTATCTTAAAATGCTGCAGTTGCCAAGTCAAGCACTCAAGACACTCTTCAATCAGGTTACCTCTGCAACCTTAATTTGTCACATCAGATATATCCATCGCAATACAAGCATCAAATGTATGATCACTTTTTCATTGAAGAACTGTATATTGTCACTGCACCATCCACCGTGATGCTGCTCAAATTGCTTAAGACAAACCTTCTCCTAATGATCACTAATTGTGATCTTAATTTCATGGAAGTCTCACTTGAGATTCCTTGAAACCTGATCTGCAGAAGTGCCAAATTCTCAGGACCTCAAACAAAGCAGCATGGAAAAACGCGTAAGAAAAGAAGAATTATATTTTGTAACAGTACTTGAGCAATGTGCGCTAAATAATACAAGGACATAATTGAGGGTGGGGAAGCAAAATATTAAATCACTGCTCAAGAGGGAGTAACAATTATTAGTACTGAATGAGATGCATGTCCATGGACAGTGACACATGACAACAAATTAAGGCTGTATAAAGCAACCTTATTTCAACATTTTCTAGCTTTACAATGTTCTTTTTCACAACATTGTTTAAGGTTACTCAATTCACAGGAAAACAAGCTGGAAGGAAAAAAATTCCAGTGACAGTTGTCACTCTCATGATTCAGCAATATAGAGAAAAACTCCTAACCCTACAGCTGAACTTCCACCTCAGTGCTAAGTAACTGTTAACAAAAACTGGTCATCCTTGGTGAAGTTGCACCAAGTTTTAGCAACAAATTTCACAGGTATTTCTGCCACAGGCGGCAACGGCAATGTCCAGAATTCAGGGGCTGAGTTTCAGGGTTTATAGGAGAGCAAGCTGAGGCAGCCAGTAGATTCTTCCAGTCAAAAAAGCTTAACACATTTTTGTCCTTTCCTAATGCTGTTTCCTTCTAACACACTTCCTCACCACTACACTTGTCTTCATCGAAGTTCCTAACCAAATTCACATCAGAGATCAAGCCCACTGTGCAGCACAAAATGATCCGATTTTGATACAGAACACACACCAACTCTACATTAATTCACCCAAACTATGCTGCCTTGACTGTTTCAGGTAGTTCAGTTGACTCCCATACATAACTCACCAGCTTACAAGGCCAGTGTCCATCTTCCTGCCAACAGACACATGAAGAAATAAAACCCTACCTAGCTACTGAAGTAGGGGCTTTTAAAATCATTTTCATTGTAACACTTTTTCAAACATATGTCAAATTCTGTTACCAGTGACATCCCTGTAACATCTGTAAAGGACTTCCAATCGTTTCATTGGTAGCAAGTCAATCTTCACCTTCACCTTATGGAAACAGTCAAAAAGAACTACCCCTGGGCTTGCACACAATCCAAAACCTCAGAGATTTAAACGCCTCAATCCTCTCCAAGTCCACTATTCAATTTTGACAGTTTTTCCATCAATACTTTGGGAAGCTGACGTACGCATCTCAGATGTTATCGTCCAGTACTTGGGCAAAAGGTGTCATATGGTAACGGCACTCCCACTGAAGACTGGATCTAGCCTCCGGGTTCATTAGGCATCTGGAGGACAAAGCCTCTAAACATAATAATTACTGTGGGTAATAAGGACCTTCATTTGTATACTCTCAGTCACTATGGATAAGATTAGGTCTTTTGTTTACATAAATGTGAAGCATATCCTCCCTTCATCGTTATCCCTAAACCGTAAGTAGGAAGCAAGCAGGTTCCTAGGATTATTACCCTACTGGCCAGTAAAATGAACGAGGAATAACTCAAGCCTTGGTTTTGCCAGACCCCTGGTACCCTAAAAGGCAGTTCATCTGAATAAGCAATAGTAGAAAACACTCTTTAGTCATTATGCGGACAAATTACATCCACCTGGAATAAAACTATAATGCAGTTACAGGCCTGAAATGGTGCTTTACACTTCACCATATCCTGGCCTTTTATAGGGTTTGTGGCAGACATAGTGTAAAACAAAATAGAAATATTTTCTATAAATGCTCACAGTCATATTCTGTAAACACAAGTTATAGCAAATTTAATAGTGACAGAGTCAATACAGATTAGGAATGTTCACCATTATTAAACACCATATACATTATGAATATATATACTGTGTATTTCCAGCTGATTCCATTCTCAGGCTCACCGTATTAACACAATCATAACATGTTTTATTAATTTATATGAAAAATACTTCACTAAGAAAGTAGACAAACTGCAAGAAATAGTACAAGTGTCATGTGCATAGCAATATAGCTTAAAGCATTCACATATGGCTTTGTTTAAATTAAACTATTGGGCAAATCGTCCTATATGAGAATGGTTTGGGTTGGAAGGGACCTTAAAGATCATTTAGTTCCAACCCCCTGCCATGGGCAGGGACACCTTCCACCAGACCAGGTTACTCAAAGCCCCATCTAGCCTGGCCCTGAACACTTCCAGGGAGCGGGCAGCCACAGCTTCTCTGAGCAACCTGTTCCAGCGCCTCACCCCATATGGACCTACGGTTACACAGCTGACATAATGTAAACTGCTTCACATCTTTGAGGCACTTGCTAACAATAGTGTTCAATCCCTGAAAATCAAGAACCAACAAGTGAAAGTAACAAAAAACCCAGGATAACAGCTGTGTGTACTTGAAAAAATTTTTAAAACTGGGTTTAGTAGTGCATGCACAGAACTGAAAAGGGGGGGGGGGGATAATTTCTGTGCAAGAATTATACCAAATAACTGCAAAGTATAAAAATATTTACATGTTTGGGTTTTTTTTAAATATGTACAGAACAAAAGCCCTGAAAACTCATTCTATAGAATAAAAATATACGACATGATAGTAGTAACAAAAAATAATATATATTTTTATGGAATTGTATTTGCAGTTCGTTACAAGTTACCTAACCACAAAGCTCATTAATCTATCCCAAAGCTTGATGGCAACAGAGAATCTGCTCTTCCTTTTAAAATACAAACACTTTGCATCATTTTTAACTTCAGTTACAAAACTGAAATGCAAAACAAAACGACTTGTGTATCCTAATTCAATTGATTTTCATTTTAAAAAACTGTAATGTACGATATTTAAATTTTATTTTCTTCACTGGTCATCATTACATTAATGAATTCCAATCTCGAGTAGCCTCCATCAGATGCCTCTGTCCATGTCCTACCCAATTATCCTGATTGTCAAATATTCTACCGCAAAACCAGCAGCTAAACTTAGCTTTCAAGGTATTATCAGAGGTAGTTTTCACAATCTGGTAATTGTTTTTGCTAGTCTTTTTCAGTGTCAATTTTAAGACAAATCTTTCCTTTACAGGGCTAATAGGTTTTATTATCCTGTGCCTCTTCTGAGAAAGATTATCAGTAGTTACGTCCAAAGGATTGCAGAAGGCTGGCTGCAGAAGCGCTTCGATAGTTCTTTTCGACAATGAAACCTTAAGAACATGTCCCTTAAATTTAGCAATCGTTTTCATTACATTTACAACTTCTGGAACATCTGCATCAGGATGGTTAAGCACAACAACAGGTTGATTTCTCCGAGGGCATTTTACAAGTTGTTTAGAATTAAAAGGAAGTAATTTCAAAGTCCTCACAGTTTCTTTTGATGCCCTTGGTTTGTAAGGGCCACCTGATTCACTAACACCTTCAGCTTGATTCTTTTCCTTACACTTTCTGTGCAACGTTACTTTCTTTCTTGGAGGCTCTGGACAATTATCCTTCTTTTTCCGTTTGAAATTATTCTTTCTTTGTATACCCACAGCTTCTGAACTTTTAGACCCAGTTTGTTTTAAACGAGGTTTTACTTTTGCAGTTCTTTTTCGGGTACTCCATGTGGACTTCTGACTACCAAAGTTTTTCCTATTGTTAGCAATTACTTGCATACTTTCAACAGAACCTTTTTGCAACCGTGTCCCTGCAGACTTAGAATAAACAGGTTCTACAGCAGGAACACAACATGCTTGATTAGAGCTTGACGAAAAGGCATTTGCTGGCATTAACCTACCTGGTAAGATTAAGGCATCATTAGAAGTAAGGTTAGTTTGTTTCTGTGCTAGTGCAGGAGTAAGGGACTGCAAGTTATCAAACTGTAGTGAGGGCACCGAGTTGCTTACTGACTGAGTGGCATCAGCCAGCGTATCTGAAGCAGAAGTCTTAATTTTCAGCAAAAGCTTTTGTTGCATGGCTCCAGTTTTCTTTGGTTGACAATTTTGATAGTGAGTACTATCCTGAAAAACACTATGTTTATGAACTACAGGCTTGTTTGATGTCATACATTTCAGAAAAACTGCCTGCTGTTTGTCAGGTGAAAGTGCATTAACATTTTGTTTCTGTTTATTTTCGTGTTGGCTTACTGACTCCAGGGAACCAAAGACAGCATCCTGATGCTCTGGTAACACCTTCACAGAAGAAATTCCCTTCACAGTTGACTCTGATGAGTTCATAATCACAAGAGGCCCTTTGAACGGCATGCCATTCAATGAGTCATTTGCTGTACTACATCCTCTCCTATTACAAGAACTTCTTACACTTCTGAAACTGTCATTTTTCGCCTCCACTTTTGAAGCTGGTATGGTTATTTTACCATATTCTCCGGATGCAACTCTCCCTAAGACCTGAGAACTATCACTAGTGACATTTGCAACAGTTCCAATTGCCCCATTAAAAGTCAAAATCATTCCAGGTCCTTTATTTAAGACAAAAGATGCAGGTACACCTTTAGCCACATGCCCATCTGACGAACTGGTTGACGGAAGAGATTTTCCTGAAACAACCTGCAGTCCAGGCTGGTTAGCAAGGTGCAAAGGAACAAAAAATCCTGATGGAGGGGACTGAACTAAAAGGGTTTTCTTCTGTTCCTGAATAACTGGTGAAAAGCTGCTAGGGTTCTGGGTTGTAGACAGTATTTTATCTTTTACTACTTGCTGTGTTATGATTGCATCTGTATGAGATTTTAGGAACGTACCAACACCTGGAGTTATGGATAATTTATCCATTTCCTGTGACTCAAATGATGTTCTGTGTGTCTGTCTCTCTCTCCCACAATGTGCACCTTCATTTGTGCTATCCATTGCGTTCAACTCTTTCGTATATAAATTAAAGCCTGCATTAGAAGGCAGCCTCTGAAAACCACCTGCAGTTGCCGAGCTTTTTAAATGTGTAAAGGCTTTATTCCCTGTCTCGTGACCAGAAAGTAGCTTGTCAGAATGAAGTTTTATGCAATTATTTGACTTGCTGTGGGATTCTTGCTGAGTAGTTGCTTTCACCTTTAACACATCTTGCAGTAACTGGTTTATTTCAGGCAACAAATAATTAGCTGCCTGTTCACTCTGCAATGAGAAAACAGATGTGATTTTAGGCATTAAAACCGAGTTAACACAATCAGAGGCATTTTCTTGGAATTTCTCAGCTACATTCTCAAATCCTTGATGTATGTTAGTGTCCAAACACTGCTGGCCATTATGCTGGCCCTCCATAAAACACTCGCTCTCAAGACCACATTTAGATTGGCTTTTAGAAGTCACAGAGTTATTCTTAGTGTTTATGTGTCCATAAGTTCTATTAATATTTGATTGTGCTGATACAACTTTCTCTGGTTTTAAGCCTCTCATTGACTCTGAATACGAAGATGCAGATTCACTTCTACTGTTTTGAAACGAAACTGTTTTACTAAATTCTTTGTATCTGTCATCTGTTGACATCCAAATGCTACATGGATTATCTGAAGTGTCCATTTTGGAGTAGTTGTGAAAAGACAGTAACCCTTCATTAGAAGAATCCACTGAAGTTGAATAATAGAGACTATTAGTTCCATTGCTATTATTCAGACCACCATTTTGAATTTTCAGTCCAGGAAAGAAGGGCATTTTCATAGAGTCATAGTGAAGCGTATTTGTAATAGTGGGTGGTAATACCTGAGGATGACTTGGAGGACTATAGCTTCCCCATGAGACACTACTTCGAGTTCCAACGTTTGTCACCTCATCACATGGAGGTACAACTGAACCCAACTTCATTGGCAAATAATTTGAACTTTTTCCTACAGCTACATTAGAAGGTGCTACAGTTTGAGAAACACTCCTACCATACAATAAGGAGTTATTTTGTTTTTCCACTTTTGTTTTTCCTGAATGAGGAGCAGAACAAGAAAATGGAGGGGAGGTTAATGGGTGAAGACAATTATTCTTTAAGGTTGACTGACCAGTTACATGTGGTATAGCACCTGAAGACAAGCCACAGGGACCAGCAGTCTGTAGCAAAGGAGTTGTAGAACCATCTTTAATAGGATCAGCTTTCTGATCCAGCAAATGCATGTTTTGCTTACTTGTAGGTAGTAATTTTATAACAATATGTTGTTTTCCATCTACCATTTTAAATCCCATAAATTTAGCACTGTAATTTGCTGGAATAGATATTTTATTGTTTTTGACCATCAATACCGTTGGCCCATGAACAGCATTTTTCAATAATCCCAGGCCGTAACTTGTTCTATCATCTGTTTTATTGTATTGCGCAGGAGTAGCAGAGAGCATTCCACCCGTGAAATTATGCTTTTCTGTATATGTAATTTGATCTTTTTCTTCATTTGCTTCCACATCTCTCATACACTGGTTCAACTCCTCAGCTTTTGTTTGAATTTTATTCACACTTCTTAGCACTTGTGCATTTTGTTCTCCAGTTTTCTCACTTCCACTGCTTATTTTTTTCCGTCTCCAGAGTGCTTTTTTCGATGCTCCCATTTTACACCTTCTTAACACAAGCTTCAGTCCTGCTGGAGTCTTCACTATTCTTTTTTCACATTTATCCTTTTCCAGTTTTTCTTTTGCATATAAGTGGTCTCTATGCAAAGCTATGATGTGTTTTAAAAGATAATCTTTCCGTGATGTGCTGTAACTGCAATACTGACAACCAAAAGGAAAGATACTGGTATGAACACGAAGATGTTTCTGGAACTCCTCTTTTGTAAAGCTTACGTGATGACACTTTCCACAGTTATATGGAATCTCATTATGTCTGTGAATGTGCTGAACAAAAGTGCCCACATCCTGGGTAGAAAACCCACATTTTTCACATTGAAAGCGACCATTTAAACAATGCTTTGATGTGAAGTGTTTCGTCAAATCCAACAAAGTGTACATATGCTCATCATTACAGAGCTCACATTTTACTAAAGTGCTACGATGGATGCGTCTATGCTGTTTAAATGACTGAAAGTCATTAGCCGAGAAGTTACACATCTCACAAGGATACAAAGGCAACTCGCCATAGTGTAACAGCTGAAAATGTTTCTGTAGATCATTTGGGCTGTATCTAATGTTATCCTTGCACTTCGTACAAGTGAAATTCAGTATCTTTGCCGTAGTTTTCAACCTTTCTTCAAATTGCATTTCTGGTTTATTTTGCAAGTGGCTGCCCTCTGAACAATTGGGATTGCTTCCGTTTATTTCCTCTAAGCTTAATGACTTCCTTGCAGTTTGCTGTTTACACTGAAAGAGTTTTCCATATCTATCAACTTCATGTTTCATTAATACTTCATTTGGAATGTTCACCTTGGGTAAATCAATTTTCACATTTTTTAGTTCGTAAGAGTTATTGACATCCAAACTTGCTGGTTGAGTCATCATACTTAAAGGATCATTCACCAGTGCTTTTTCCAAAGTAGTATCTGTAGAGAAATTCTTCGCAGCATTGTGTTTTAACAAACTAATTTGCTTTTTATCACAAAAAAACTGTTCCCTTTCAGATGGCATGATTTTAGGTTTTCCTTTTCTTCGGGAGAATTCTTGAGATTAGTTTTAGTTCCCACAGCAAACAAGACTACTGTGCTGAGTTATTCTCAAGGTTCTAGAACTTCCCCATTTTATTCTCCTGAAATTAGAAAACAAAGCAACCATTACTTTTAAAATTAATGCAATTAGAACACTCACTACAATTCATTAGTAAATACATGCCAGTCTTGGAAGCTGTTAATTTTCACAATAGCATTTGAAAGAAAAAAGGATGAAGGAAAAAAAAAAAAAA
>Ga0065711_1046833_pt1 | contig 12673 bp, 6 predicted proteins | sample Hoacrofraction12_FD_59098 | JGI IMG/M metagenome (GOLD analysis project Ga0065711, IMG submission 59098) | Hoatzin crop microbial communities from Cojedes, Venezuela - Epithelial fraction 12 v2 (version 2) | ecosystem: Host-associated > Birds > Digestive system > Esophagus > Crop | place...
TCAAACGTTATAACCCAGCTCTTGAAGTAGAAGATCTGTCTTTAGAAAATGCCATTGGTAAACCTTTTGACAAGGTAACTGTTTTGATTGTTTTGCTGTGTCTAAAGGGATGTAGATCTTCAAACTGTCTGGCATGCAAACAGAAATGTTATTTGTAAAAAAAAAAAATATATATATAGATAGATATATATATATATATAAAACAAGCAGCAGCTGAGTATTCTCCCATGAGGTGCTTATTGCTGTTACAAGGAGAGGCGCTGTGGTCATCTGTAACGGTGATGTTACAGTTGCCAGTAGGGTTTTTGGTGTATCGGTATTATTTTTCTTCCTTCATTTCCAACGTCCCCACAGTAGGAACATCCTGATGCGTGGTTGGTTTATTATTAAGGTGGCTGCAACTTCAGCTCAAAATACTTGAGAAATTAGTGTGCAGTTATTTCTGCCCCCCTGTTTTTCCTCTTGAATTTCTTGCTTGTGTTTTTTATTTTCTCTATATGGAGAAGCACTGTATATAATACATAACATGCACATGCATGCATCTGTTGTATCTTTTAATCATTACACATGTCATTAATTGTGTATGCATTGTTATTTTTAGCAGATCTGCAATGTTTGGCATACATAGGCTCTGTAGAGTAAAATCACAAACTTCAACAAGCAGAGTGAAACACAGTTATTTGTTACCTGCTATTTAATCTTGGCCTTCTGTACGTTAAATATTTGGAGGGTTTCTTCTTGTGGTCGATAGGTTGCATATCTGCATGGTACTCAACTTATATTGAAAATCAAATGACATTATAATGTTTTTATTTTACCTAAGTAAGGAATACTACATACTAAAGGCACAGGCCAGTACCAGTAAAATAAGATGGTGTGTTTTTTTTCATTTTACCAGTATTTTATTATTATATGGAAAGGAAAATATGTCCTGAAAAAATTAAATTATATTCATCTGCTAACTGTTGAAATGTTTGACATGAAGGCATCAATATTATATTAACTTCGCAAAAAATGATTATTTATCAAAACAAGTATCTCATCCTCACATCTTTGGGTATTTTTAATAACTTCGGGAAACTGGTGGCATCCCCTGTAAAGAAGAGGAGTGCATTCTTATCTTGATTAGTATACTGTATATTTGATGTTCAGAACTTTCCCATTTCTATTTCTAGACAATTCGGCACTATTTAGATCCTCTCTGGCATCAGCTTGGAGCTAAGACAAAATCTTTGGTCCAGGATTTGAAGATACTCCGTACTTTGCTACTGTATCTCACCCAGTATGATTGTGTCACTTTCCTTAATCTTCTGGAGTCACTGAAAGCGAGCGAGAAAGCTTTTGGTGAGAATTCAGGTAAACACTGAATAACCATACAAGTTAATGCGTGAAACAGTGAAATGTTGATATTTTTAATTAACATTCTCAAACTTATGAAGGTATCTAATTAGGTTTTACATAACCAGCCATAAGGACGTAGGTTTTTATTGACAGATAATGCTTTCATCTTCCCACTTAACTGCTGTTACTTAACAGTGCGAGATCTGCATCACATTTCTGTCTTTTACTAAACTAGTAATTACACAACAACCAGGTAGCACAGGTATTCCAGATGACAGATTGGGGGCTTTTACTGGAAAGGGTTCAACCATGTCCACACTGCAAATGTCAAACTACTACTGCTTTCTTTTCCTCTTCAGGTTGGCTGTTTCTTGATGCCAGTACTTCAATGTTTGTAAATGCTCGAGCTAGAGTTTATCGCATTGCAGATGAGAAACTGAATCAGAAAAGCAAAGTCTCTGAAAAAAGTGAAGTAAAGAAGGAAAATGGTACTGATCATTCCTAATTTTAAGTTTGAGAGTGTCACACGATTTCAAATGCTCTGCATATTATTACTTGTGCTGTGGTTCCCAATGTGATCTTGCACAGCTCAAGCTCTCAAATCTGTTAGCTGGAATAAGATGAGACATAAGCTTAGTCAAAAAGCATATAATAAACAACATAAAACAGAGTCACGAAGAAGTAAGGGGTTCTTCTAAGCTTGCCCAGCTGATCATTGGGAGAGCTTTTATGGATTTGTTCTTGAATTACATTGGTGTTCAGCTTGATCTTTTCTATTTTATGTGAACGGGTAGGAGGCTGTCGTTGCTTTTATTGAAAAAAAAATATGTTCAGGAGTTTCAGAATTGAAGAATGAGTGAATATTTTAACTTTTTGCTTCACTGAAGCGCTTATCGCCTTTTTAAAATGTCTTTGTAAGAGCGCTCTTCAGCCCTTCGGCATAACACGTTGCGTACGTAGGCTGTTGAATATCGTATTTGCCAACAGCCATCACACTATTGACATCTAACCACTAATTTGAAGTTCTGAAGGCTATTTAGGCTGTAAGAGCTGCTGTGTTCAATCTTGTTTTGTTTCAGAACTGAAAAGGGAATTGGTTCTAGAAAGTAACCCAAAATGGGAAGCTTTGAGAGAAGTACTGAAAGAGATTGAAAATGAGAATAAGAACAGTGAAGACCTTGGTGGTCCAGGTGAGCGAATCCTAAATGGTGTATGCTTTCACAGGACAGCTAGTTTTTACTTCACTTTTGAGAGAAGGAGCCTAACTCTTTACTATAGTTTTATTAGAGGGCTAGTTTTAAATTTAATAATTTGTGGGCTTGAGACAAGGAGTGATGTACATAAACCGTGTAAAACCAAGTAGTTTTACATAAACTCCTATTTTTCTCTTTTAGAGCAAGAACTATGCTGTTGGTTACTATGCAGTTCTGCTTAGGAAAGAACCTGTATTACTACAAAAAGATATTTTAACTTACATTTCAATATTGTACTGATACCTTAGTCTTAAAACCAATAAAACTAATAGCATGGAAATTTATAACCCCCAAGGTACCATTGACTCATTTATCAAGTTCAGGTTCAAAAAAAAATAGAGGTTAGAGGTGCTGTCTGTGCCCTTTCCATCTTACACATTTTTTTCATGCACCTCAAAATTTGCTTTTCCAGGAGATGGACCTAAATGGGGTAGAGAGCAGAAGGCAAGTGTGGTTCTAACTAACTGCTTTGTTGCCTTTCCTATTTTAGGACTTGTCATCCCCTTAAATCTCACCAAATTTTATTTTAGGAAATAGTAAGGGTAAAAAAGTGCTCTTTTCTCCCACCCACACTGTTCTGACTCTGGGTAAGAACTGGCTCTCTCACCTAGTGTTGTAGGAGTTTTTCTGAGTCAGCTTGCGGAGAATTGTTATTCAAGGACCACAAATGTCAATAATACTCTGTGAAACATGTATTTTTTAGACTCTCTAACACAGCTGACAATGGCTGAAAATTAGAATGGCCTAAATTTAATTTCTCTCATATTCCACATTAAAAAAAAAAAGTTGTCCGACTGTTCCAATACGTACTGTATCTGCCTCGTTTCAAACAGTCAAAAGGAAAACCTCACTAATTTAGGTGGTGTAAGAATAAGCAATGCTGAACTTTCATTAACCTTCTCTAATTGTGTTTGGTGCAAAATGTCATGCAATTTAGACTCCCTGAAAGCTGCGACAGCCAAATGTAAAGGCATTAGGCAGGCATGCTTGTAGGATCATTAAAAACAGTTTGCTTAAGAGGCATCTTGTAGCTGGATAAGAAATGGTACAGCACAACAGATTATAAACATGATTCTGTTTCTTGACTGCAGGGCAAGTGCTTATTTGTGCCAGTGATGACCGAGCTTGTGCACAGCTCAGGGAGTATATTATTGCTGGAGCAGAGGCTTTGCTAACGAGGCTATATAACAAAACCTTCGGAAAGGATGAGAAAGCTGGAGAAGTGTGGATTAAGGACAGAAAACCTGTCAAGTTCAAAGGAAATGCCAGACCAGACTCAGGGCCTCAAGCCAAAAAAGCCAAACTTGCAGCTTCTTCCAAACAAACTAAAAACAAGAAGCAGCAAGACCGGACTATAATCGAAATGATCGGGAAAACTGAGGAGGAAAAGAGAGAGGAGTTAGAGGTGGAAGACAAGAAGGAATTAAGCAGTAGCCAAGAAGGCAGTGTTGAAGAGCCCATTCCTGAAGATTTCTGTATGAATTTACCCTCAGACTGTTACTACGGTATTTTCAAGCACCCGCTCACAATTATTCATCCATTGCAGGGTTGCAGTGATCCCTATGCACTCACTCGGGTACTGCATGAAGTAGAACCAAGATACGTTGTGTTATACGATGCAGAACTTACTTTTGTCCGGCAGCTGGAAATCTACAAGGCAAGCAGGCCTGGGAAGCCTTTGAGGCAAGTTGGCTTGGTCAGCCTCATTTCAGTCTTAAAAGAAAAAACAGAAAGTGTGCTTTCAGCAGTCAAGGCAGAATGTGCATCTTTAGCTACCTTTTAATTCCTGTTTAACCCTCTTCTTAATTTTAAACAAAAGCATAATATCTGATTTAACCAAAAGATAATTTTGACTTTCCAGCAGGTACTTAGTCCCCTAACAGAAACATACCTGTAATTAAAAAAAAAAAAGTTCATTTGTTCCGTCTTCTCCAGGACCTCTGCTTAAATGGCCTTAGTGGCTCTAGATCCCATCCGAGGTGCTCTAGTCTCACTTGAAACCCGCTTTTCACGCAATAAGCTTCATTTTGGATTTAATTAATTTTCACATTTCCTGACGTCTGGTCGTGCTGAAGACCAGTAATTCAGAAACTGGAACAGAAAAATAAGTAAAGGAAATGCAGTAATTCGTAGTTATACCTGGGTCTGGTGTTAGCTGACACAAAGATTTCCGCTTTGTGTATATATATTTGATACACTTGTAAAGTGCAAAACTCACTTTTATGGATAGATGTTACAGACTAATTAATATATATTTGTATATATATATATTATATATATATACATACATATATATATATATATGTATATATATTTGATACACTTGTAAAGTGCAAAACTCACTTTTATGGATAGATGTTACAGACTAATTAAAAATCTAGAAAATAAAATTCAATATACTAGGAGTTTTTGCATTATCTTTCATTTATATTGCCTGGTACAGCATTTCTTGGGTACAGTAAACTGTGTTTACACCTGTGCCTCTGAAAATAACTGACGGCAGTGCAAGTCTTAGAATAAACACGCTTTACTTACTACAGTTGAAACACAATTTATTGGCATATAAAGTTACTACCTTTTGAATTACAATACTCTATACTTTAATCACCTCATGAAAATTATTTGCATAAATTTGAGCAGTTGTAATTTTCCGGTCAGAGATTTGTGTATATATGCAGCTTAACTGAGGATGGAGATCAGGGTGGCGGGATTCGGTGTGTCCGTACCTGACACCCGGATAAGGACTCTGTAGTGCCGATGTAAGTGACAGAACTCACAAAGTGTGTTGCATGAGGACAATTACTGAGTTATTTGTACAATTTATTTTTAATTGCCTAATCAGCATGTGTTGGGTCTGCCTCCAGCATCACGTTCCCACAATGTAGAGCAGGAATCAGGCTGATTTCAGAGTATCTTTACAGAAGAATACAGTGTTTTTTCCCTTGCCTTTTTTAAGGCAAATAGTAACTTCTCAGGCACTTACTGCTACTAATCTTAAATACTAGTTGTGGATGTTTTTAACTTCATGTGAAGTTTTGTGCTCTCTTCTTTTTTTTCCCCTCCAAACCTGCAGGGTTTATTTCCTCATATATGGGGGCTCAACAGAAGAACAACGCTACCTCACAGCTCTGAGAAAAGAGAAGGAGGCCTTCGAAAAACTCATTCGGTAACAAGAGAATTTTCCCATTGAGAATCACTGAAAAGTCAAAACCTTCCTTTTAAAAGCACCTGACATCTTATTTATTTTCGGGCTTTTAATATTGAATTTCAAAGGCTAAACAGCGCCATTTGTATTTGTGCCTAATTTTCTATTAATTTCATTTCTGTAAATGTGTTTTTTGTCTGTGGGTGACATTTCTCGTAAGATATTTGTAAGGCTTTTATGACTGAAGTCATTTTGGGGAACAAAACAATTATTTTCTTATACTGTATAGGACGGTATTTTTACTGACAGTGTCTTCTCACCAGGTTATACTGCTGTTACTAGTCACTAGTTACTTCGTTTCATATGCCCTGAAAAGTTTTAAAAATAGAAATAATCAGATGCTAAAAGTGCTGACAATTGAAAATGAAAGTATAGCGTCTAGCCCAACAATCTGGCAAGCGAGTAAACTGCACTTCCGATCAGGTTTGCAGTTAGTATTAAACTGCATGCAGTCTGACCTCTGGCTGAGGGGCACCAAAGTATTTGGATCTGTCTTTCTCGTAGAATTGAAGTTTGTGGTGATTCTTTGTTTCTGGTCCGATAGAGAGAAGGCCAGCATGGTTATTCCTGAAGAAAGAGAAGGCAGAGATGAAACAAACTTAGACCTCGTCAGAGATGCTAAGCCTGCCTCTGCTTCTGCGGACACGCGCAAAGCAGGTGAGCAGCTCCCAAAGCTGGGCTCGCGGCTCAGAGCTTTGGGAAAGACCTGTAACTGTCGCGTTCCAGTCCCGTCCAAGGCATCTGGGTCGTAGACACCTTGCACGTGGATGCTGCAGGCCTGATGGTGACGAAACATCATCTCCCTTACTCTGTCTCTGGCTGGGCAACGACAATGAGTTCTGGTTTTCTTTAAAAAGAAAATACAGATTAATGAAGTATTTTGTCATTAAGACAGATGCCATTTGGCTTGTTTCTGGGCAGCTTGTCGGTTACGAGACTGTCTAGTATTGCTTGTAGTGAGGTGGAGAGAAATTAAAACACAAAAACTGAAGTCTTCAGGTAGTCAAAGGCAGTGTTGACCTTGAGCTAGTAAATGTTGGGGACTTCTCTTGATCTTGGCAAAACAGATTGCCTGGGTGAGGAGCTGCAGACTGTGGGGTTTGTCTGCTTGCTTCGCAATAAAGCATCTTTTTCCTTTGTTGCCATTCTAACCACATTCCTGTTCCTTTCTTTTGACATGTATGCTGTCTTCATCTTCACAGCTCTGCCCCTGCCTTATTCTGCTGTCATTTTTGTAGTCCCGCTCTCCTTTACTATATGCTCTCTAATCTTTGCTGTTATGTCGTTTGTGGCCTTGATGCTGCCATCTCCTCGTGTGTCCTTCTGCAGACCTGTAAGAGGCTAAAACAGAACGCCTACAATAAAATGCTGTATTTCTGTGGGAAGCAGATGGAAGTAAAAAGTTTCAACAATAATAACTGTTTTGTGGGCAACTTTTTAAAGATTTTCCTGATGCATTTGAATAATTTTCATCTGCAGTTTAATGTATTTCATTGTCGCGTATACAAAGCTATAGCAGGTAGTGTGATAGTTCTGTTAAACTGCAGAGCATATGCCATAAATGACAGTATGTAATTTGGCAACTGATTTTTGTCTGTAACAGTGAAAAATTAAATACAGTCTGGATTTACTGTACTGCTGAATTTGTGAAGATCTATGAGAGGTGAAGTCCATCCATCATGGAAGCATAGGCAGCACGCAGGAGCACTATACCACCAGAGTCGGAGGTCTTAAGTATGGGGTTAACTGTCTTTATCTCGCTCCTCAGGTGGGCAGGAACAGAAGAGTGCCCAGCAAACTGTCATAGTGGATATGCGGGAATTCCGCAGTGAGCTGCCGTCGCTGATTCATCGTCGTGGCATTGACATTGAGCCTGTTACTCTGGAAGTCGGGGATTATATTTTAACTCCGGATATCTGTGTAGAGCGGAAGAGTGTCAGTGACCTGATTGGTTCCTTAAATAATGGACGACTGTATACGCAGTGCGTTTCTATGTCCCGTTACTATAAGCGACCGATTCTTCTCATTGAGTTTGATCCTAACAAACCTTTCTCCTTGATTCCACGAGGCTCTCTCCATCAGGAAATTTCCAGTAATGATGTTACTTCTAAACTAACCCTTCTTACGCTCCATTTCCCAAAGTTACGTATCCTGTGGTGTCCCTCTCCCCACGCTACTGCAGAGCTGTTCGAAGAGTTAAAACAAAACCATCCCCAGCCTGACGCAGAAACGGCGATGGCTGTCACAGCCGATTCGGAAATCCTTCCCGAGTCAGACAAGTATAACCCTGCTCCTCAGGACTTTCTGTTGAAAATGCCAGGTATTAATGCAAAAAACTGCCGTGCCTTGATGAACCAGGTTAAAAGCATTGCAGAGCTCATGACGCTGTCAAAGGACGAGCTCGCCAGAATTCTGGGTAATGCTGCCAATGCCACGCAGCTCTTTGACTTCATTCACCTGACCTACGGAGAGGCAATAGCTAAAGGAAAAAGCAAAAGATGACTCATGAGATTGGTCGACGTATGGCATAGATAAGCTTTTCTTGCACAGTACTTTGGCAAAGTACACAAAATATTTTAATAAATGCCCTCTAAGATAACCAGCTGTTTCTTGCTAATGCTGTTCCATCAGTTTTAGCATTGAATTATTACTGAAGGCAAGTTCCAAGTGCAAGAAAAAATCATTTGCATTTCGCTACTAAAAATGATTTTTATTCTTTCTACAGCACTTTAATCAATTCTGTAATGTCACCGAATGAACTAAATGAAGTTCTTCACCAAGTCCTTAAGAACTAATTGATAAAGGTGTTTTCTTTTGAAACTTACGATGTCTTGTTAAAGCTAAAAACTGTGCTGTGTGTTGATTAATGTGTGTGACCTGCTGCGGGATGTATCGCTTTGCTGGTGCCGTTTTGTTAATGTCCTACTCTGGAAAAAACCCGTTTTCCGTTGACAGTGACGGAGCTGTCTGAAACACATCGTGGTCTGTTTGTCAGGGGCTCGTTTAGGAGAACACACTTGGACTCGGTCGTGAATTTTAGAACGTCATCCTAAGCATTTGCCACAGTAAACTGTAATTGTGGCGTCTGTCCTACGTTGTATTGGCTTCCTTTCCGAGAAGTTGCACTTTCTTTTTTGACATTCCAAAGCCAGTACAGCTCTGTCTTGCTAGATTTTGGAGAGTGCATTCCTTGGTCCAGACTGGCTGGAGACTCTGTGGTGGCACAGTACAACTTCATTCTCAGCGTGCTTTACTTGTACTTTTAAGATGCTTTATTTTTTCAGTCAGTTCTGATAGCACTTTCACCTCGCTCACTTGAAAGTGAAAAAGTGACGTATAGCACTGGGACTATTCTTTTATACCAGAGCATATTTTCTCTCATAAAATGCAATATTTTTCCAAGTAAAGTTTTTCGAAAAGTGTTGGCAGTTCTTCCGATACTGTCATCTTTCTGTGTCCTATTGCATTTGCATCTTAATGTCTTAAACAGACCATCTGTCCATAAATTCAGTGAAGTTATTGTCACCTGGGAGGTACAACTTTAAGCATTCTGTGTAGCATAAAACCAGAAGTTATTCTTCTTGTGATAGTTTGTGAAGGTGTGTATTACTAAGAACGTGTATTCTGCGCTGACCTTTGATACAGCTGTGTAACCAGCTGCCATTGCCAGCAGGGCTGGCCCTGCGTTGTTACATGCTAATGCATTTACAGTAGCTATTTACAGTATCTTTATCTATGATGACTTGCATGTACGTATTTATATGATTCCAATGCTAACAACAGAGCAATATAATCTCCCTCATTAAAGGAGAAAGTATTGGGTTTGTGTATTCAGGTTCAGTAAAAACTGTACTGTGCACTTTCAGCTTTAATGTTTGCTTTGCATTTTAAGTGTGAATTATGAATTTGTTAACTTGGAGTCTAGGACTGAGCTGTGACAGATTTCCAAATGAACATTTTTCTGCAGATACAAATTTCACTATTAAACACATCCATAGCAAGATTGAAATTTATTAATTATCTTGTTTCTCATTTGACTGTATTGCTACCAGAACTTTTCTTTTTCTTAGTGGGTGGTTTATAATCCAGATCTTAGGGTTTCTGTTGCCCTATGTTCTAATTTATTTCATTTAATATAAAAAGAAGTCTTTCCATGAGACTTTCCCTTACTCAAAGCAATAAGCTCAGAGATGCTCAGGGTTGAGAATACCTGTCAAGTGGTGCTAAGAGAACCAGAAACCAGAGTAAGAACATAACTGTCTGGAAGGCATGGCCTGCACAGCCCAGTTCAGAAAGGGAGAGCTGAACGACCTTAGAAAACATGTACTGTTCCTGCATTTGCGTCATTACGATGTTACATGAACTGGGGTTTGGGGGTTTTTTCAGAGATACTGCATCTCGGCTTTGTCAGTGACCCTTTTTTTTTTTTGCTTAGATTTGTATAAGGTGAAAATGAAGGCTATATGAAGAGGTTATAAAGCTGTAGCTTTGTAGTGTATGCTAGATCACAGTCACATAATGCAGTTAAATAATTGATATTTGCTAAATATTTATATTAAATTTTCTTTATACCTGTGAAATTTTTGTATGTGTTTTTTGGCTGGGTTTTTTTGTTCAATGCAGGATTTGGCTTTTTCTTTAAAATAACTGCAAGTAACATTGTTGTATGTAATTATTGTTTATTTGTGATGTGCCATTTTGGTGTATGGGGTTAGGTTGCAGGTCAGTGGCTCGTCCTTCTGGGGTAGCAGGTGCAAACTGTGAAGGCAGGTGGAAGCCCCCTAAGCCTGACACAGCCAGGGCAGAGAGTCTGCCTGCGTGCAGACCCAGCGCACCACACAGTTGGGTACGCTGATGGAAACCTGCAGGCTGCACTCCCTGCCCTTCTGCTGTGCTTCAGCTGGCTGTCAGCAACAGGAATGACACTTCGTGTATCCTCTTGTCACTGCTCGATGTTCGACGTTTGTGCTTTTCAATTAAAAAAAACACAAACAAACAAAGCCTTCAGTTTCAGAGCGTCTTAGATTCTTTCTTCCACCAAACCAAGGCCACGCGTTTCCAGGTTGCTGAGTGTGTGGAACCAGCAGGTTTATATGCTGTTGGGAAGGCAGTCAGCAAGCTGCCTGTTCCTGCAGTTTGTCCCAGGCTTTGGGTGCACAAGGTTTCTTCTAGAATAACAATAAAACCGAAATCTCTCGGGAACAAATGCAGCTTCTGTTGGCAAGTACATCGGGCACAGGATGGATGATGTTGAAGTGGTCCGGATGCTAGTCCTGCTAGTGTACACAATTGTAGCTACAGTTGGGAAGGAGACATTGTGCTTGCCATGCCGTCTGTGAGCAGTTTCCTCACCCAAACAAACTCTACCTTCAAAACTACTTTTTCTGCACAAACATTGATAGTAGGGCTCTTCTAGTACCAGCTGTATGGATCAATTTCAAACTTAAACGCAAACCACCTGACCAGAAATCCACAGTGCTTACAAAATACGCAGCTGTACTGTAACAGAACAGTGACTTTTAAAAAAGTACAACAGTTTAAATGTGAGGGGTTTGTGACTGTGAGGGTTTCTCAGTTGCAGAGTGATAGTACAACCACAAATCACTTTTAAAAATAAAAACATTTGTCTCTAAAGCTTTCCTTAGTCATCCAGAAGTCCAGTTCTATGTCTGCAGAACAGAATCCAAAAGCAAACATCTGCCAAAAAATAGTTATTAAATGAATACATTATTTATGTGCCAAACAGCGTAAAGAAATGTAACAGGGTCGTTAAAGAAATGTGGCATGTGTGGGCTTACCAACTGCCAATCTTTATTGCTGGCTGCTAGCAGGGGTTATAATCCTTTTATAAGGGCTATTTTAGGGTAAAGCTCTCCTTAGCGCTTACTCAACGATAGCTTAAATTAAATTAATACTCAATTGATCTGTTTTCTACAATATGTGGTTTTAAGAAATGCAAATGGGGTCATAAACCAGAAAGTTCAGGCACTATCGCTCCAGGATTTTGTAGTACTTTGTAATGGTAACTTGTTTCACGCGTTCACTCTTTCTTGATACAGCAGCAAGAATAGTGGGTACTTGTAGAATCAACTCAAACTAAGGGTAAACCCTTTTGTGCTTTTCGTATGAATTCCTTAATACCAACTTCACTGTGAGCTGCCTTCTTGCATTGAAAATACACTCACTGGCAATATATACATTAATTTTCTTCATTTGCAGTTGCATATGCTTTTTTCCCAAAGTTTCCATTTTTTTCTATAGTCATCCTTTCCAAAACTTCCTAATATCCTGTTCCGCAGCTGGCTAGCAACCTAGTCAAGACAGAACTGATATATGTATTTGCCAATAATATTTCTCGCTTCGGTTCCTTTATTTCCTGTTCATTCTAAGTTCAGCTTCAAACCATGAGAAATAATATCCCTCACCTACAAGATGAGGAGGAAGAGTTAGACACCGGGAATCTGTCTTGATGTTCTTCAGTTAAAAATGACTGACCTGGGGTAACGGCGGCTTTGGTGAGGCTAGGAACCTGGGATCGGTGGGTGCATCTCTTGTAACCTGGAGTTGCCTTTGTCTGTTTATTTTTAAATCCAGATTCAAGTTCTACAGGCATGAATTTGAAATTTCTGCCAAGAAAGCTAATGGGATCCTGGGGTGCATTAAGAGGAGTGTGGCCAGCAGGTCAAGGGAGGTTCTCCTTCCCCTCTGCTCTGCCCTGGTGAGGCCTCATCTGGAGTACTGTGTCCAGTTCTGGGCTCCCCAGCTCAAGAAAGATGAGGAGCTACTGGAGAGAGTCCAGTGGAGGGCTACAAGGATGGTGAGGGGACTGGAGCATCTCTCCTACGAGGAGAGGCTGAGGGAGCTGGGCTTGTTC
>Ga0065711_1046834_pt1 | contig 12672 bp, 13 predicted proteins | sample Hoacrofraction12_FD_59098 | JGI IMG/M metagenome (GOLD analysis project Ga0065711, IMG submission 59098) | Hoatzin crop microbial communities from Cojedes, Venezuela - Epithelial fraction 12 v2 (version 2) | ecosystem: Host-associated > Birds > Digestive system > Esophagus > Crop | place...
CTGCCACGGAAGACCATTATGACAGATGGAGCCTGAAGTCATGGATTAAATGAACTCAATGGACACTTTAGAGTGATGATCCATAGACTAAGGGAATGATATCTGGAGACAGGAGAAGTGGTGGTGATCAGTTTGACAATGGGGGACCTGGGCATGATGTAGATGGTATGGAATAAGGGGTGGATAATGCCCTGGGTTCGGCCAGGAGAGGGTTAATTTTCACCAGAATCCAGGAAGGGGCACAGCCGGGCGGGCTGACCCAACCTGGCCAAACAGAGCAGGGTATTCCATACCATGTGCCATCATGATGGGTTCCGGTGGGGGGGAGCTGGGCGGCGGGAACTCTCTCGCGGCTCAGGAGCGTGCAGCGCCGGTCCAGGAGAGCGGCTCTGTGGGTCATGTGGTTTCTGTTGTGTTTTCCCCTTATCTGTATCGTTGTTGTTCCTGTTCCCTTAGTTTGCTGTTCTGTTAAACTGCCCTTATCCCGACCCACCAGTTTCTGCCTGCTTCTTTCCATTCTCCTCCGCACCCTGGCAGGGGGAGGGGCGGCTGCGTGGCACTTTTGTTGCCAGCCGCAGCCAAACCATAACATTTAGTCAGAAAAAACACTTGCTTATAAAAAATAAAAAGTATAAAGAACTTCAGTAACATTTTATCAAAGTGAGGCCTTTATTTTAAAAAATGGTTTGAAAATTGATGCAGCATTAACTATTGTGCAACCTCCAGTTACATTATACATTACATATATTTTGTCAGCATGGTTTCACTTTGTTGCTATCTCCTGATTTTCCCCTTTTTAAATTAAAAAAAAAAAGAGTTAGTGGAATCCACAGTGGAAGAAGGAAAACGACGAGGTCCCATAACCAAGACTATTGCAATAACAGCTTTTAGAAAGCATGCAAAAGCAAATACAGCAATGACACTTGTAATAGTGTATGGTAACTAGAGCAGGAAAGATTTGTGAGATAAGCCTTGGCACTAGTTATTGTCTAAGAGGCAATGCACGCCTCCCTGGGACTAGTGAGAGCTTGAAGGAAGGTTTTGCGCCTCTCAGAGCTTCCAAAGACTTAAAAAAAAAAAATCACTCCCAATAAAAGCGCATTCATGCACCCATCTGGATCTTCTTCACCCACACAAAGGCCTGACCCCCTCTCATGTCGCACTGTTCTCCAGGCACTTCACTTCTATATTGCATGCAACAACTGTCTCATACAATATAGACTGTAACTATCATTATGGTTTAGAGAAAAATACCTAGGGCTAAGGTAATTTTTCCCTTGTCTTGCCACATATCAGTGAAACTGCTTAACATAAGCCAGTGGGACATGATTTTTGTAAATCAATACCCCACATTATCAGGTCCTATGCAGACCTTTGCAGCTTAGTAAAAGTGCAGCCTGCAGTTTCTGGGGGACCCAGTGTGCTGGAGTACTTGACACTATGAGGACTGGACAATACCCTTCATGCATTTGCCAGCTGTGGAGAAAAGAATACCTGCTGTTTCCAGTCCTTTCTTAAATAATTTTCAGTATTAACCTAGGCTACCATTTAGGTAACCTTAACTGCAGAATGCAGGTGCTACAAGCATTACCACCAAACAGAAGACTTCATCTGCACCCAAGCATCACAGCAAGGGCTGTTCTTAGACAGGGTCTTCCGTGCAACCTGCTGTATAGGCACTTCAATGTGTATCCAGGAGTTACCCAGAGTTGTCTAGAAAAAGGGCAATGTTAGCAGTTCCCAAATTTTTGTGTTATTATTTAGTAAAAGAAGTAAGAACAAATATAGTCTATATTCCATTCACCCTACACCACACTGGGTTTGCAAGCAGCACAGAGCTCTTTCTTGATGAATTAGGATTATACAAACCTATTGTGCTGCATGGTATCTGCACAGGCATCATTTGTTCTGCAAATGCAAAACAAAAGGGAAAATACAAATGGTACTTGATGCTTCTTCTATGTTTCCATCATATTTTAAGGTAATTTCTGGTATAATGCCAACTGAGAAAACAAATATAAGAAAGAACATACCATACAGGAATAAAAGCGAAAAAAGTAGTCGACTGCAGAAAGGCTTGGGTAATTTCAATATCCCATATATTTGTCCAAGAATAAAAAAAAAGTGTTACAGAACCAACTATTTGCTGCTGAAACAGTTAATACAGTTCTTCCAGAAAGTAACTACTGAAAGGTAGGGAAGGAGAGAAGGCTCCAAAAATCACATTCTTGTGCAAGAGCCAAAATATTTTGGTGAAGGCTTGTGTGGAGGTGACCAAAGTAGCAGCATGCAATTGAAAAGTGCGGGGCAGGAAGAGCTGGTGGAACGCTGTGTTATTTATCAGTCCAGGGGGCAAACAGCAATGCATATCAGATAGTGTGAATTCAGAAACAGATCACCTTGATTCCTTAGGAGGCCTGAAATGTTTCATTATCTACTGTGAAACTGTAGTACAGTGAAAGGCTGCTATGGAAAGACCAAGAAGTTTGTTGAGAAAAGCATCTCAAGGTGAACGAGGAAGAGGAGGCACAGGCCAATAGGGATTTATAGTAAAAAATAAACTACCTGAAAACCAGAATCCCCCTATAAGGAAGTGTCACAACAGCAGCATCAGAGGAAGAGACTTGAAAAGGATGGCATGCTTTTAGCAGAGCATGCAATCAGTGTATCCTGAGTCTACACTGTAACTACAAAGCTGGAAGAAACTCTGTCCCCATAAAGTCAGGCTTTTTAATATACTTTGAATACTCTGTGTCTACATGATTTGGGATCTTCACCATCCCCACATTCCAGTAGATATTTGACCCATGTATTCCTATGTTCAGAAAAATAAGCTTATTTATAATGCCATTTATGATCTTGTATGCAAAATATTTATGATATTTTTGCAGTCCTTAAAGTATTGATAGAGTGTAGGAGTAACAGACTGGCACATAAGCATAGCTGAGTTCAAGTGCCATCCAGAATCAGTTCAATGACCATAGATCTAAACTTCTGCTAGGTAACATTTACCTTTTCTAGCCATTAAATAAATACCCTTGAACACTTTTGTTCCTTACCATTCTGCAAAATGAGTTTATACCTGTACATTTTATCAAGGATATCAATCCAATGAGAACATGGATGCTATGAAAGTAGTAGTCATCACTCCAAATAACTGAATTGTATGCTCTGTACATGTGTCCATAAGCTATCTGTATACTCTACAGCTTTGAGGTCATTTTGTTGAGTTTAGTAAATTATTACATACAGCATTATGTATTATAATAATATAATTACTTTTTATATGTTTTTCTTGGTTTCACTATGAAAAAAAAGATAAGAATTCTACTCTCCATTGCAGTGAGCACGTTGTTAACAGGCTTGTCCAAGATTTTAGAAATACTTGATAAAAAGAGAAGTCAATTAACAGCTCATTCTTAAAGGAAACTTAGACACATCACACCCTGTAAATAAAATACTGCATCTTCAAACTACTTTCTTCTATTAAATGGAGTTAATCAAAAAGGTTTGTAGCCTAAATTCCAGGTGTACTTCATAAAAATGCAAAAGCAGCCGTGTGCAAAATATCTATTGTATTTTTCTCACTTACATTCTCTGATATTGTAAAAAAAATCCAGGATTTAGCTGCATATTCACTATGGATCTGTTATTTTTGTACATGCTTATGGTCAGAATGCTCTTCAAAGTATCATCTTTTTACTTCAAGTTATCACCCTTTTACTTATTTTCATTTGTAGGCTATGACAGCAATTGCTATGTCTCAGCGCTAGTATTTTTCTATTTTAGTTGAATTCTGTCCATCTGGGAAAATGCTAAATATAACAGCAAATCTGTTTGTCATCATGTGACCTGATCTGATGAGAAACTGTACTGCATGTGTGAAGACAGCTGCAGCAGGTGTATTGGGTTTGCCTGGCAAGGTTTTGGTAGCGGGGGGGCTACGGAGGTAGCTTCTGAGAGAAGCTGCTAGAAGCTTCCCCTACGTCCGACAGAAGTGTTTTAAGAATTGGTTTCATTTCTCATTACCCTCTACTTTGATTGGTAATAAATTAAGATGATCTCCCAAAGCAAAGTTCGTTTTGCCTGTGACTTTTGGTAAGTGATCTCCCTGTCCTCATCTCGACCCATGAGCCTTTTGTTACTTTTCTCTCCCCTGTCCAGCTGAGGAGGGGAGCGATAGATTGACTTTGGTGGGCACCTGGCATCCAGCCAGGGTCAACCCACCACAGCAGATTACACATAAGTGCCAAAAAGCATCATCATTTCCATTTTGAAAACTTACTTTATACCTCTTTATACTTTGCAACAAATAGGCATATTGTGCTTGCTGTAATCAAACTGCCATAAACAGAACTAACCAAGTATTATGGAAGACAAAGTCACACCATTTTACTTTGATACTGAACAGAATATGCTGCCAAAATAGTACCATAAAATTAGAAGATTATAAAACTCTTTTGATAAATGTGCTGAATTTCAGATGCTAAGCAAATTGTTTACCAACTTAGAGTTATGCAAAAATCAGCAATTACTTAGAATTTAGTTTCTTAAAAAATATCACCCTGGAACAAACCAAACTAAAAAATAAAACTGAGTATCAGGGCCAGAAACCTACTTAAATGCCATAATAGTTGAAGCTTCCTTTAAGATACGCCGCAGACTCATAGAGCAATATTAATAAATTTCTGCATAGCTATCTGGAACATTCAGAGAAAACACAGGTTATTTTAACATGTACAGGATTTTCACGCCAGCAGTATAGGAGTCTAGACTATGTACATGTCTTTTACGGCTCCCCTTACACCACCCAGCATCCAAAAATCACCAAGTACTTTTGTGTATTTTACTTGAACTTGGTAGAGAAGAACCATTATGTATCTCCAAACTGAGACCACACTTGTGCTAACATGTATCATGTTCATACACACAGTTTTATTAAAAGGAAAAGCATCTACACTTGTAAAATTACTGATGTAAGTAGAGTTCTGGATATTGCAGCCTGTTTTCAGAAACTTTTTGTTAGATCATCAATAGTTTTATTGGTTATTGTTATTATTGTTTTAATGACAGTCTCAATGATCCTAATATGAGGCAGAGAACCTGAGACTGCATTATTTGTTTCAGGTGTCAAAATAAAGTCACTGATACATCTTTGGGAGATGGTCCCCTGCTGTATTTACACCATGTCACCATACGTACACGCTACGACTTTCCAGCATTTTGTTTTCCCTTTCTGCATTCACTCTAGCTCTACATATTGTATCAATTTATATCTGTCATATTAATTCCTTTCAATCACACCAAGAGAGAAATTATTTGGCTGGCTGCTATTCCTCCCATGTGCAAAGCACATCGAAATTGCTTTTTTGGCTCATCTATTGTTTTGGTGTTATGCCAGTCCAGTTAGTCTTGGCTGGAGTCCTGACAATGGTCCCAAAGAGCAACCACTGACTGCAGGCAATGGTCATACTTGACTTGTCTGCTTCTCTGCAGCCCTCAGTACAGGAAAGACACAGACCTATTGGAGCGGGTCCAGAGGAGGGTCACAAAAATGATCAGAAGGCTGGAACACCTCTCCTATGAAGAAAGGTTGAGAGAGTTGGGGCTGTTCAGCCTGGGGAAGAGAAGGCCACAGGGAGACCTTATTGCAGCCTCTCAGTACTTAAAGGGGGCCTATAGGAAAGATGGGGAAAGGCTTTTTAGCAGGGCCTGTTGTGATAGGACAAGGGGTAATGGCTTTAAACTAAAAGAAGGTAGATTTAGACTGGATATAAAGTAGAAATTTTTTACAATGAGGGTGGTGAAACACTGAAACAGGTTGCCCAGAGAAGTGGTAGATGCCCCATCCCTGGAAATATTCAAGGTCAGGTTGCATGTGGCTCTGAGCAACCTGATCTAGCGGTAGGTGTCCCTGCTCCTTGCAATGGGATTTGACCAAATGACCTTTCAAGGTCCCTTCCAACCCAAACTACTCTACGATTCTATTCTATGATTCTCATGTCACGCTGCTCTGCCAGCTGTTGGTAAAGCCCAGCACAAGGGTGAGGGCAAGTCCACACTTTAGAAATACCCATTAAAGCATAACACCGGAACACAAAGCGATCTCCCAAGCCCAGCTCAACTCAACAGAAACAGTCTCACTACAGGGTATCCTTCCAGTAGAACAAAACAAGTCATTAAAATCCTGAATCAGCTTTGTAAACTATGGTTGTATCAGAAACAGACAGCATTATGTACATCTTCTTTCCATGCAACTACAGCATTCAAATAACGTATCTAAAGGAAAAGCTCTATATTTCATTTCTTGATCATGAAATCAAATGGAGTTTGGAGAGCACAAGATCTGTTCTTATAATGATATATATAAGGGTGACTAAGCCTCATAAAACCTTATGTAATTCTATACCCTGTGCTACCTAAATTCAGTTACATAGAATATATCAACAAATAGTTTACCACAACAATTTGGGGCAGACATATGCATTTGAATACTAGAATTCAACTGATATTTTACTATGAAGGTAACACTCAAAAAGACTACGTAGGCTATGCTCCTTTATCCCTAGACATTTATGAATACTGAGTTAAATAAACAATGTTTTCTCCACAGTGATCCAATTGTCAGTTAACTGTGAAATACAGATTGAGCAAATTAATGGGGGTATTTGCTTTAGCTGAATTTTGCTCTTTTCAGCAGCAATAATAAAAAGCATTGAGTTGAAAGGAGTGCAGCTTGATCAATAAGCTGCAAAACATAAAATTGAATGCTCATACCAGGTGAAGCCCAAGTCGTATCTAACCCGCTGAAATCATGAACAGCAGCCAGGAGTGGAAACCTGTAGCAAGCATATAAATGTATTTTTCCTGATATAACCACTCCATTTACTCTTTCCTTGTGGCTCTTCCTGAGCCAGAATTCATGTACACAGTACCACGCCTCCTTTGGCGATGTCTCTAAATAAATCATACATTCATGACAAGAAAACAAACCAGTGAAGTAAACCAAAAAGCCCACCCCCAAAACCTTCCTTTTCTTTCAAACACACTGCCAAATGACGTCATTGCTCCTATCCTAGAAAAGAGAGGAGTATTTCCTACTCATCTTCCCCATGTCTCCCATAGTTTTACTTGTCTGCACACTTACTGCGCAGCTGCAGTCATCTCTGCTTGAAGCTTGGGAATCGTTGCCTGGATAACCTGCTTTCTTACATAAGCCACCCTGTATCTCTGCGCAAAGCCTGTGATCCACCTTTTCTACTTGCACTACGTCATTCATTTGGACCGAGTAATCAGGATTCCACGTAGCACTGGAGCAGTAGCTTAGTGTTCCATTCACGTAACTGCACTACGATATTTCGGTTTGCATTCATTTTTAAGTACTTATTCAACACAATACTTGAGGGCCCAGATTCACAGAAAGAAAGTATGTCTCCTAGACATAGAGAGGAAGAAATTTCATCACAAAGCCTTCCGTAAAACTGAGGAGGAAAAAATTTCATCTGAAATTGTAGAAGAGGAAAAAATTTCATCACAAACCCTTCCGTAAAACTAAAATCTTAGTCACAAACTTCAGAATAAACAGACTTCGGGAAAAATGTCCCTGTACCCAATTCATCAAGAGCCCTGCAAGAACTGTTAGAATAACTGCTCAACTGTACGTACTTTTTTTGATAAGTACTAAGCTAGTGTTTTCAGAGAACTATCCACAATGTCTGAAAGATCTCTTTCCTCATTTAGAAAAATAGGCTTGTTCTTCCCCATGTATATTCCTTTGTGTCTGCTGACACTGCATCTCAACAACCTTTTACCTTTAAATCATTTGGTATAATGAGATATTTCTGCAACATTTCATACTGCATTTTAATTCTGATTATTCTGGACCCTTCTGGATGTATAATTCTTCCTTTAATAATGACTACTTACTCACATCTTCTGTATTCTACACCTAATCTGCCATTAATCCAAGAGAAGACTTCTCCACTCATGCTCTTATTTTTTAAAAGCCTTTGATGAAGGGCCTTGTTGAAAGCTTTTTGGAAATTGATTTAAATACACAAACCAGATCATCTTTATTCACATGCTGACGACTCTTCCAGCAGACTTCTGAGGTATGATTAAAATCTCAGAAAGTCAAGTCTGCTCTTCCCCATTCATTATATTCATTCACAGGCCAAATAAATCAATGTTCCAGAACAGCTGGTAACAAAGTCAGATTAAAAGAACTTGAAAAAAAACCACCACCTAACAACAAAACAAACAAACCAACCCCAAACCCCATACCCTGGAATCTTATTTCTGTCTGTTATTTTGCTATAAAGAAGATTTAAGCAACAGATGATGGGTGAGAGTTAGTAGTTCAACAGTTTCTTGTATCAGTTCCTTTAGCATATTTCAATGTGTAGCTGATGTGAGAGATTTCGTATTCCATTTTATTCTCCGTTATCTTCAACTGAGATTTCAAGATTCTTTCCTCAGACTAGTTGCCCCATTGCTGCTGGTGCATCTACTTTTGTGGAAACACACACAGATTTCCCCCACCACCACCCCAATACCCTTATATGCCAGGAGTGGTTCCATACACAACTATCTTTCAGCATTGCAAATTCCCTGGAAGACCTTATACCACTTATGAGTTTGAAGAAAAAATTTATAATCAGGGTGGGGGGTTTGTTGTTTGTTTTAGTATTTTAGCCTTGCTTATTTTATTTTTATATTAAATTGTAAACATGAAGTTCAGCAATATAATATTCTCCTCTTAACGCTCATTAACATAAGGGAAGAATATCTTATTCATATCTAATTTTTTGCCCCAGTACCAAGTTAGCAAAACCAAAACCTCTTCACACTCTTGCATGCAAATGACCTTAATCATGTTGTACATATAGACTGAGTCACGTCAAAGAATATCCGTAAAAATCTATAGCTGTGTACAGTCATCATTTCAGTCACAATTGAAATGCAGCCACTTTTTCCACTGGTATGTCACAGTTTCTTTCTGCCAAGCAGCATGACAAAACCATTTAGTCCAAGAAGTAAAGCAAAAATATCTGCCAGCTGCCACATTTTCGTAAAAGTTTCATTGCCACCAAGCCAGTAAATGCATGACTTCATATGCAGACAATAATGCCCCCCACAAAAATTCATTTCTCTAAATGGAATGAGACTGAGCCCAAATCAGATCCCGGCTCCCCTGGGAGGAGATCAACAGCAAAGTTCCTTCTGGCTCCAACACAGCACAGGCACCAAGTTAAATCCCCTGAGTCCACTGTAGTACTGTCAGCTTGAAAATGTGACAGCATTTCCACTATTTTATGTTGAATTAAACATTTATGCTTTAAAATATTATTTCTCCTGCTTGTTGGAATCACAAGAAAATTTTAGACAGAAAGCAAGCAGAGCCTCAAAAAACAGTGACTTCAGCTTTTTCACTTGTGAGGAAAAATGTGACAAAAACCTCTTGTGCAAAACCACCAAAAGACAAAATACATTTTTACATTTTCCAGCTACTATTTTTAAAGCCAAGTAAAGATTTTCTTTAGGATCCAAATAAAAGTAATTTGAGATTGACCAGGATGAGACAGGGAGGAAACCAAAGAATAAATTTTTAGATCTTCCAAATGCATACGAATTGACAGAAGTAATCTTTTCAAATGCTCTCCAGAGAATCAGAAAGGGGAAGCGATCTAGCCAGCTCTGGTTGAGGTTATAAAAGTGAAAATAGTATGTAATTCCAGGAAATTTTATAGGATCAAAAATACAAGTTTCTGCATGCATGGATAATGCCTGCCAATAACAAATACTCACAGAACTAACACCGACATACAAGTTACAATTAAACACCATTTAGTGCAGGTCTGGAGCAGAAGTGAGAAGAATGTGAAAGCTCATGATGGCAGGGTAGCTGGTTCTCTGCCAGATATTTAAGAAAAAGATTAAACAGGGACAAATACTACAAATTCTTCAACCTTTATCAGCAAGGTGTCTTCATGAGAAGAAATTTAGAAATTTTTCATGCATCACATGTTTTACCTCTGCATAAAATGGGAAATGTTACACACACAAATGTCATTTCTAAGGAAAGAGGTGTCAAAAGAGCATATAGACTAGTAGAACAGAGGTCACACAAATATACTTTGGAAATAAAAAATTTACCCCAGATTACTCTAAATGTTTCCATCATTATTTTGGACTCTGAAGTTTCATTTAACCACCAATACCGTATGATACTAAGAGACCAAAATTATTAATTACATAGAACACCTCTATTCTGGTAGGTAAACTGGGGAAAAAGCTGATTTAGAAAACACCGATCGCCTAACAAATGCTAAGCACACAACCATATATAAAGAATAGTACTATTTTGATGGTAAGAAAATGTCCATTTGTAATTTTGAATACAGCTTTGATTTTGACTGTACATAGACCACTAAGTCCGAGTGACTTTTAAGGTGCCCATCAAAAAGAAAAGCATGAAAATAAGCCTATTGTTAAGTACACTACAAAGGGTATGCACCTTCTTTGGTCAATGTTTATAGGAACCAATATTTATTTCATTACTTAGAGATGCCTAAAAAAATCCCATTACCTTATTCTGTTAATTATCCTGTGAAAATTGCTGCATTCTGGTTTAAATACTGTTGTGATTTCAGTGACCAGCACAATTCTGGAGTTCTGATGTTACGAATGAGATCAAACTGGTACCAAGGTCGACAATTTTTAAAAAGGCATCAAATCCAGCACAATTCTATTTCTGGGTACCCAATGCAAAAAAATTTATTTCCAGAGACAAGAAGTTCTTGAACAGTGACCCAAGTCAAATTTAAAAAAAAATAGTACTTCTGCAAAGGTCACAGACATTTTTTTTCCCTTCATTGAGGACCTATTAAAGGATTAATAGATTGAAAACTACTTTTTAACACATCATATAAACTACATCTTCAAAACCATGTTTCACTTTGTACAATGTTGTTGTTCCTACATTATTAAAAGAATACTGCAAGTATTGAGGCAACCATACATTTTTAAATATAGTGAATTTGGTAATGTTGTTACACATTAGTGAATTAGAAATGATTTCCTTCTCTCCCCTTCCGCCTCCAAATTCCCATATACACAATATTTTGAACTGTTGGGACTTCTGAGTTGTAGATTCTAAATATTGCCATATAAAGAGGTCCATGCCAACCCCTTTTTAGTTGGTTTTTTTTTTTCAGAGTACGAAATTCAGACATACAAAAGGGAGGTAAGCTTGAGCCTGGCGTACCCAGAAGAACTTGCAATAGGTGACAGGTTTCCTGATCTTTGTGCCTATCAAAAGGGACTCCTTTGTTCACTTCACACAAAATACAATGTAAACACGAATATTGTGTTAATGGCTAATGACATGTCTACCCATGACCATAGTCATTCAACTAAAAAACCAAAAAAACCCGAACAAAAAACCCCAAAACACCAACCTCAAAACATATTAGCTTTTTTTCTGGCAATTCTTCGCGTACTTTCATATCAGTCTAACTGCATTTATTCCAGAAGGCTCCCTAGATCCACAATGGTAACACAAAAGAGTAAGACTCTCATATTCAGATAAAATGGCTGTACAGAAGTACCATACACTGATTAATTTTATATAATTAAAGGATATTGTGAAGAACATGATGTGCTCTCTTAAACTACATCTAATACTTGTAATTTACTACTGCTTATAGGCTATCAAATGCAGTATTCTATCAATAAATATATGCTATCTGTATTACTGACCAATTAAATAAAATAGGAGTGAATAGCAAAATGATGTACAGCAGGTGGGCAGAGCGGTAATTCATTTTGATATTTCAGAACATCTTGCTACACTTTATTTAAAAATTGCAGATATAGAATATGAAGATTGCTTCCTGCCTTTATCACACTTGCTAAACACAGTTGGATTTTTTTCTCTAGATGAGGAATTTTGCAAGTTATTGACATACCCTCTTTCACCTACTGCCATTTAGTACAGAGGTCTTGGACACCCATTTCTTCTGTAAAACCACTGAGGTTTTATCTCTTCTTACCAGGTAGCCAAAAGTAGATTCTGAATTACAGTGAACATACTTCACACTAAGTACAGACATACAGTGTGCCCTGGCTGCCAAGAAAGCTAATGGGATCCTGGGATGCATTTGGAGGAGTGTGGCCAGCAGGTCGAGGGAGGTTCTCCTTCCCCTCTACACTGCCCTGGTGAGGCCCCATCTGGAGTACTGCGTCCAGTTCTGGGCTCCCCACCTCAAGAAAGATGAAGAGCTGCTGGAGAGAGTCCAGCAGAGGGCTACGAGGGTGGTGAGGGGACTGGAACATCTCTCCTACGAGGAGAGGCTCAGGGAGCCCGGCTTGTTCAGCCTGAAGAAGAGAAGACTGCAAGGGGACCTAATAAATGTTTATAAATATCTTGAGGGCGGGTGTCAGGAGGATGGGGCCAAGCTCTTTTCAGTGGTGCCCAGCAACAGGATAAGGGGCAATGGGCACAAACTGAAGCAGAGGAAGTTCCGTCTGAACATGAGGAAGAATTTCTTCCCTCTGAGGCTGATGGAGCACTGGAACAGGCTGCCCAGGGAGGTTGTGGAGTCTCCTTCTCTGGAGATATTCAAGACCCGCCTGGACAAGGTCCTCTACAGCCTGCTGTAGGTGACCCTG
>Ga0065711_1046835_pt1 | contig 12672 bp, 11 predicted proteins | sample Hoacrofraction12_FD_59098 | JGI IMG/M metagenome (GOLD analysis project Ga0065711, IMG submission 59098) | Hoatzin crop microbial communities from Cojedes, Venezuela - Epithelial fraction 12 v2 (version 2) | ecosystem: Host-associated > Birds > Digestive system > Esophagus > Crop | place...
GCCTGGACAAGGTCCTCTGCAGCCTGCTGTAGGTGACCCTGCTTCGGCAGGGGGGTTGGACTAGATGACCCACAGAGGTCCCTTCCAACCCCTACCATTCTGTGATTCTGTGATTCTGTGATTGCAGATTGGAGTTGTGGTACACTTGTAAGTTCCAAAGTTTCAGGGCCACAAGGAGCCTTTTATAGTTCTCTTCTGAATGCAGGGAACACAGCAAGGAACCTAGACTTGTTAACACCATGTGAGAGAAAGGTGCCACTTGCCTGCTGCTGTGCGTGACTGGGGCCCAGCAAAGAAGCAGGAACTCATGCGATTGCTGGTGTACTGCTGTCATTGCTAATGACAGTGCCAAAAAACATGCCAAATTTGAGAATCCCTGTAATACATCATCCTCATACATCATACAACATTAAGCAGTTGACGGAATGTCATTACTTTAAACAAAAAAAAGGCTTTGGGTGTTTATGTCATCTGACCCACATACAGATCTTACACTGCTTTCTGTCCCTAATCCTAACTTTGTTGGTTGAGCTGGCTTCTCAGCAGTTTGCTGTTCTCAATTTTTCTTCAGAAGAACTCCCTGTAACCTGTGGGGAGTACTCTTACATAAGGGAGAGATGTTAAAAAGTTCTGTGCTCAGGCTAATCCCTTCCAAACTAATGGACAACGAGAGCTTTTAAAAGCTGGTTGAAGTCAAGTGTTCCACGAAAGAACTAGAAAGAGGACATGTAGATCTTCACTGGTGCCATGCCTCAACTGCATCAAAATGTATGTTACTACAACTGGGGAATTAGCCCATTAAATTGTATAATGAAAAAGTTATGAGTTATATCAAGTGAACGGACTGAAAAGGCCACATATATGAGAACCATGACAGAAACACCGGTACTTTGGCAAAATGTTAGAATTCTGAAGTTTGAGATAGCGATAAAGTGATGTCACTGTTGAGCTAAGGCTGCTTCAGGTACAGAGAGGATTTTGTTTGTTTTAAGCATTTAATCATAGACCAGCTTCAATCAATTGTAATCACTTTGTCATTTATCCAAGAGGTTGAACAGAAGTTACATATTTTTTTCATTTATGTAAAAGTGATAGTCAAAGCTGAAAGTTTAAGGAAAAGAAAAATTAATAGAAAGATTTCTACAAAATTTTTAAGAGGTATTTCAAAAGGTTTTCTGCCCCATAAAAACTTTCAAAGTTAAGCTTCCCAGTAACTGTTGAAATTAAAACTAGATCCTTGTGTTCGAAGATGTAGAGATAAGTGTATTGATTTTATTATAAAGCTACTTCTTTATTAGCTACTGAAAATAAAGTATAATTAATTTAATAGAAAGCTGATACAGACTCTTTAAAATGGACCTTTCTTTTATTAATATAAAGACTTTTTTTAGAGTAACTTTTTTTTTCAGTAGAATAAACTTCTTTATATTCTCTTTACCTCATTTTCTGTTTTCAATGTTTTAAAAATGTATCCATAACTCTACAAGTTGTATTTAAAAAAAAAAAAGAAACACTGCTGTAATGTAAACATTTTCAGTATTTTTCAGGCACTGCATCTTTGTGTTTATTTTCCTCTCTTCATGTAACAGCTGGGGAGTACAAATAAACTATTTATGTGTTTCAAGCTATTCCGCAATATTTCCACTTCCTCTCATAACAGCAATTAGTCAAGTTCTAGGGTTTTTAAAATGCTGCATTTGCTAATATATCATAAACTACACTATCAATTCTACTTGTTTTTTATGCCAGCTGCTAAATGATTCATGATCTGTCTTCACCAGTATTTGTAGTTCTTCCTAATCCTTTCCCTTGAAGAGGATCAATGAATAGTCCTTTACCTGGATTTAGATTTTTACTCTTCTTACCCCCAATACCCTGCCCTCAATCCTGTTCTCTACCTTATGAATTGTTTGAATTCTACGTTAGAAAATCAGTAGTGAATTATTCACAAAGCACTAATTCTTAGCACACAAAGAGTACTAACAAGACAACTTGTCTGCAGTGCAAAATTTACATTTTCCAACCATTATTCTAACTGCTGTTCCTCAGTAACTGACTCACCCACTCTGCCCTCTAATCATTTCCAGCATAGGTTAGGTGAACAACAAGACAAAAAAGGGAAGGTTTATTAGAAGCGGCTGGTAAAAATGCAGAATCAACTTTCTTTTCTGTAGACACTTCTGCCTCCCTCTCATCATCTCTCAGAGCTGTTGCTCTTTCCCACGTCAGATGATGGCCTTCAGTGTTTTCCAAAGGAAATCCCACCACTGTCTGTATTCTGTCTGCTTCCCAGAAACTCTCTTGGTCTCAGAGATAAGACAAAATGTTTCATATTAGCACCAAGTTAATTTGTGTGCTATTGTATTGAGTGTGGTCAAAGGTCACCAAATATACTAGGAGAGCACATAAATGGAAAGTATGTAGGCCAGCAAAACTGTACTCCGTTGAGGGGACTCATTAATTAGCTTGCTGAATCACTGCAGCTCTTTCCCAAAGCCAATTATTTTTCTTTTAAATTCATATACTGTTAGCAAGAATATCCCGTTACTTATTAGGAGATCACAGATTCCATAGTCTCTGTAAGCCAGATTTCTTGCTCGCATCAAGGGCTCCCTCCATTTCAACACAAAAGCCTCCTATGTGCCACCTTTCCTTAGGAGTCTTTTGGAGTCTGTATCTGCCGTTGATTCTGTGTATACCCTGGTTTTGACTATCCAAAATCACAAGGGTTCCTTTTTGTCCTTTACCCTTATGTACCAAAAGCTATGCCATTTGTGTTCCTATTTACATTCTAAGAGTCATTTCCCAGCCTTGTTCTACAGAGTGTGAGTACATTTCCATTCTACCTTTTCTATAAAATTCGTTGTTTGATTAATGAAAAATGTTGGAGATGCTTGAGTCTGTCGCTCCAGTAAACATGCAGAACAGAATCTACGGGTTTTCTGTTTTCCCCTTTTTGGCTTTCTAGTTGTCCACCCAATCAATAGAATTCTGCCCACTGACACTAAAAAGTTTTCCTGAAATTGAGCAACTAAACAGATACAGAGCTGCATGGCAGGATTATGGCTGTGCTACCTAGGCCAAGTGGGTTTTGTGTAATAGAAGCTAAAGAATTCACTGAAAATTTCTATTCTGTTACACTGATGCTTATGAAATTGAATGGAATCCATATTTCTCATTAAAATGTTAAAGAGAAGCAAATCATATCAATCATCAACTGTCTTGCTTTCCTGTTGGAAATAACTATTTTTACAGTAGTAAAATTCATATTCAGATTTGTATTTCTTTTGTTTGTTTTCCAGATATAAATATTGCACTGGTTTGATCGCTGTATTTTATGTTTTCTCTGAAAGTTCAGATCAATGAATTGTATTTCACAGACAGGAAATCAAGGCAGAATCTGGCCCTAAAAAATAACCTTGTTGCTAACTCACATTCAAAACAAGATTCCCTTGGCTTTATTTATGTTTCTATCTATGCTATGGATTTCTTAAGAGTTTCTTCCACTAGTTATGAATTAGAAGGCTTTGAACTTTTATTTTATTTGAACATTAACCCTAAACAAGCCCTATGTATCTTTTTAAGATATGAATATTATATTTCTGGAAATTGGATTCACATGGATTTGGAGAGCAAAATAAGATTTCCTGCTCCATCCAGAAATAGAAACCATTTATACTGTCAGGTGGAGCATAAGGGTTGAGGTACTAATTGCTTGGCTTCCTTACCATTATTGCCTTTTCATTAATTCAATAAAAGTCTGTTTTTAAAGGCTCCTTACATGCTCTGTGTTACTGCTATTATTCAGTTGTAGTTTTAGTAACATTTATAATCATCTGTCAATAATGCTGTATTTTTCAGCAATATTGATTTAACTGTGCTGAGTTATCTTTCCACTATAATTTCTTTACTGCTATTTCTGTTACAGTAATTTCATGGACTAGAGCTTTGTAGAGATATATAAAATTTATATATAAAATTTATTACGCTTTCCTATCAAGCCATAGGCTCTAGCACTGCTTGTGGTATATGATACATTGTGTATTGATAAAGTATATTTTACATTTATCCTGATAACTTTATTTCTGCTGTTATTATTCAAACTGTACAAACTTCCCTATACTTGACACAAATTCTATTTCCATAGAGTGAATTGTCAATTATTTCACTAGTTATGTGCCTCTTATTTTTTCACTGGCAAAGCTGACATACGTGGAACCATAAGAATGTGTAGAAATTATGAAGTTTTTTCTTGTTCTTGCTATTCAGTTAATATGCTATCCATTCTCAGACAACCCACTGTAAAAATTTTTGTAGCAACTCTTAGTAGACTGCTTTCCCAGTCATTTAGATCATTGTGACAAAAAAAAACCAAAAAAACCCAAGAAAAACCAAGTAATCAATTACAGCAAGGGGAAATATTTTTTATGTCCACACACAATATTGCCAAAATTAAATAGTGTTGCTTACCCAGTGTATATTTAACATTCAGCCAAAGGATAAAAGAACTGAACATTCTTTTATTCTCCATCTGAACAGTACTACTATTCAAAGGAATCATTTCTCCCCCCTCCCCCCAGCTTTGTAGCCTTTTCAGAATAATACACTGGCATTTTATCCAACTTTGTCTAACACTGCTTTTTCACTTCTGACGAATTTGTTTCTTATTTTTGTGACCTATACTCATGTAATTTCTTGAACTCATAAAACAATTAAATCTTGAAACCATGTTTCAAATTGTCAATACATGTATTGTAGGCATCTGACAATTAGACACATTAAAATTAAAAAACAACGGGCTAAGAGGCCCTTAGAAATCACAGTTTCTAACTTTCTGTTTTAAGACTATACCTACATTAATTCAAACAGATGCTTGTCCAATCTTTTCGTAAAAGATTTCCAATAGCCATGTAATTGGGAATATAGGCCAAAAGTCACTCTTGCCTTGAATATTATGTTGATCTAAAAATTCTGTACTATTGAAAAAAGGGACCATCAAGAAAAAGCTACATTTTCTTTATTGGGATGGTACTTATATTGTTATGTTTCTTCCCAGCTCTGTCAGAAAAGGACAGTTCAGTTTAGAAAAAGTTGCAGCTGAAATTATGTAGTAAAAATCAGAAAGATGGAACTAAGTAAATTAGTATTAAAGTAGCTTGATCTGAAAAAAAATAGTGTCCTAATCTAAAACCCTTTTAAAGTTAATGGAAAAATTATTGAAAGTTGAAATGCTATCAAACTTCGGAGTGTATGGAAATTTAATTAATTTATTAGAGTAATATTATATTTACATATATGCATTCAAAAGATATGGTTGTAAAGGTCTAATTACAAATACACATACAATCAAAAATGTTCCAGAACAACAAGTAGTAGAAGCACACAGGTAAGTGTAAACTCAGCAAGACAGGATGTCATAGTTTGACCCAGCAGTGGCAACTAAGCACCAGATGGCCGCTTGCTCACCCCTTCATTTCCTCCCCTAGCAGGATGGGGAAGAGAATGGACAAAATGGGAAACTCGTGGGTTGGGATAAAGACAGTTTAGTAAGGCAACAAATGAAATACTAATGCTAATACTACTACTAATAATAATAATAACAATGATAATAATTACAATAATGAATATGCAAAACAAACTATGTACAATACAGTTTTTCTCACCACACAACAACTAATTCGCAGCTAGTCCCTGAGCAGCGATCATGGAACAAAAGGAAAAGAGAAGACAAAATGCTGCCAATAAACTTCTTTTTACCTCTGCACAGTATGACATTAAAAAAATAAATGGTGCATGTAGGGTTAACCTCCAGGGAAATTATGAAAAAATAATTATGTTCACTCACTTCTCTAATAATTTAATCCACCTTTCACTTGCAAGTTAATTATTTTTATTCATATAAAATTATTTTTCTCCAGTAATATATGTGATTGCTTTGTTTTGTCATGGAATGAAGATGTGAAATAGTCATCAGGTATAATTTCCTCTCTCAGTGTATCAGTTTTTGAGATCTGGAGGACATGCATTTCTCTACTATGTGGAATGACTATGAGCCAATTGTAAAGTTATATGCATTCACACTATTAAGAAGAATTCATGCAAAAAATTTAAGACCTGAATACTCTCAAGCATATGAATAGCTTTTCTTCCACATGAATTACCCTGTTGACTTCAGAAGGACTACTTACATTTTTCAGGCTTGGCAGGATGAGGACTATTGGTTTTATCATGTTAAAAAAACACTTAAGATAAACACGAGGCAGAAATTTGTTAGTGTAAGAAATCACAAAAACTTGTCAAATTTTCCCCAGAATATAATACAGTGAAAACTCACTGCAGACAAACCAGATTTAACTATGCAGGTATCCAGTAAAATGAAACATTTTTAAATTACTGCTTTTTCAGTTTTAGTATCATCTCATAAGTCAACATTCTCCAGTGTATCTTTTGTTGTCAAAGCATACTTCTCACTAGCATACACTTCAGCCTTTGAGGTATTCATGTGAACTTGCATAATGCCTCAGGTGGAGTACACCACCCATTGGTGCCAATGGGAATTGTGCCCTTGACTTCAGTCCCAGAAATTCCTATTTGGAGTCCTGGTTACATGCAAGTAAAAGGCAAATTATTCAAGAGATCCACCCCTAATGTGAGGGTGATTCACGTTTTAAAACAGATAAAGCAAAAGTACATGGTGTTGATACTCTGTAATGCTGCATGCTTTTCTTGATAGTACACAGCACCAGTAAGACAGTTTTCATCACATTGTTTGGAATAACGAACTAGGAAAAAAAGAAATCAATCTGCAAAACTCCTGGTTCTTAAAAAAATATTTCTAGCACCATTTCAGTATTTTCAGTAGCTTGCTTTAAACCTAAAAATGCAGATAAAAATAAAAAGAACCCCTGGAAAGAGATCTGCTTCTATGATTTAACACTCATTTCAGCAACACAAGTAACATTTTCTATCACTTTAGAACATGCTTTCAGATGTAATTTTCATATACCCTGCTAGTTCATTCACTTAACATTTTACCATTAAAATCTTGTCCAAAAACAGGACAAGCACCAGAACATCTAGAAATACTTTCTGAATTAGTAACTAACGGAAGCTTCTAGAATTCACCATAAATATATTAAATTCTTAGATAAATGTTTTTTTCAGACACTAAGGCCTTATTGATTTTCTGCAGAGAGATTCTTGGGGCTTGGAAATATTAAAATACAGCAGAAAGTATTAACTTGTGAATTCATACAGTATATTTATTCACCTCAGAGGTGAAATGATATGGAAGTCATCTTCTTACAACTCTATATTACTAAAAATGTATGTCTTGGGAACAGCATCCTTTGCAATCTAGTTATTCTGGTTGCATTCCAGTATAATCCCAATTGATTCAATGTAATTTTTTACGGTTGTTTAGAGAAAACAAAAGAAAAAATACAGGCACTTCTAAATTTTGCTTATCTACAAATGTAAGTGAATATTATTGATTTTTACATATCACTCTTAAAATCTAATAGCATTTAGAATGAAGGCAGTGGCAAAACTAAAACCCCTTATGTCAGTAGTGTACTAAAGAGGTATACAAAAAAGTAAGATATTCCAAAATAAATTATATTGTGTTTAGTCTTTGCACACAGCCCAATGTAAGCAATGGATTTAAGACTTTAAAATGTTTGTCTGATACTGCTATAAAAGCAAAAGTAGAAGGGAAGAATCCAGGCTAGATCACTTTAAAAGAATTAAAATGCACTAGCAAGACAAACTTCTTATGTTTTCAAGTCTAAATTCTTTGAAATGGGAAATATGCAACATGCAGAACATTCAGTAATATAATATTATATAATAACATAAAATTAAACACTGTCATGTGCATTGAGTAGTCTCCAACATTTATCCTATGCTTATAGTTAAGTGAGGATTCTTGTCAGAATAGTGCTATGCCTGACAGACAGTTCATAATTGATTTACCTTGGTAGTGAAGAAGAGAGTAAGAGACATTTTATTCCTTTAATATATGTCTATATTTTGTACAAAGGAACTTTTATCCTTCTTTGGAGCATCTAGGAATTAGTAGCAGTAAAAAATAACTGTGGCTGATTTACAGTAGTTCTATAGTAGCTCTGAGTCTGTGCCTTGTTTTACTGTATTAGATGCTGTTCAACACTGTAAATATATCATTAATATTCATGGCCTTTTAATCACAAGTAATAACTATAATGGTCATATTTTACACTTCCATCTCATGTAGTTCGAATGACAGTGGTATGTGCTTTCTAACAGTGGTGAAAGAAGGAGGCCTCAGACATAAAAGTAGTTGAACCAACATCTCTGTAGAAGCACAGTCATAGAATAGTTCGGGTTGAAAGGGACCTTTAAAGGTTATCTAGTCCAACCTCCCTGCAGTGAGCAGGGACGTCTTCAACCAAATCAGGTTGCTCACAGCCCCGTCCGACCTGGCCTTCAATGTTTTCAGGCATGGGCATCTACCACCTCTGGGTGAGCCGCTCCAGTATTTCACCACCCTCATTGTAAAAAATTTCTTCCTTATATCTAGTCTAAATCTACCCTCTTTTAGTTTAAAACCATTACCCCTTGTCCTATCACAACAGGCCCTGCTAAAAAGCCTGTCTCCATCTTTCTTATACGCCCCCTTTAAGAACCAAAAGGTCACAACAAGGTCTCCCCAGAGTCTTCTCTTCTCGAGGCTGAACAGCCCCAACTCTTTCAGCCTGTCCTCCCAGGAGAGATGCTCCATCCCTCAGCTCATTTTTGTGGCCCTCTGGACCCACTCCAACAGCTCCATGTCTTTCCTGTGCTGGAGGCTCCAGAGCTGGACGCAGGACTCCAGGTGGGGTCTCACCAGAGTGGCATAGAGGGGCAGAATCCCCTCCCTTGACCTGCTGGCCACGCTGCTTTTGATGCAGCCTAGGATACGGTTGGCCTTCAGGGCTGCGAATACACATTGTTGGCTCATGTCTGGCTTTTCATCCACCAAGTCCTTCTTGGCAGGGCTGCTCTCAACACCCTCATCCCCCAGTCTGTATTGATATCAGGGGTTGCCCCGACCCATGTGCAGGACCTTGCACTTGGTCTTGTTGAACCTCATGACATTCACATGGGCTCACTTCTTGAGTTTGACCAGGTTCCTCTGGATTGCAACCCGTCCCTCCAGCATGTCAGCCACATCACTCAGCTTGGTGTCATCTGCAAACTTGCTGAGGGTGCACTCGATCTCACTGTCTATGTCATTGGTGAAGATACTAAACAGTACTGGTCCCCATACAGACCCCTGAGGGACATCACTCATCACTGATCTCCATCTGGATATTGATCTGTTGACCACTGCCCTCTGGATGTGACCATTCAGCCAGTGTCTTCTCCACTGAATAGCCCATCCATCAAATCTGTATCTCTCCAATTTATAGAGAAGGATGTTGTGGGGGTCCATGTCAAAGGCCTTATAGAAGTTGAGACAGATGACATCAGTTGCTCTTCCCTTGTCCACTGATCTAGTCATGCCATCATTGAAACCCACTAGGTTGGTCAGGCAGGACTTGCCCTTGGCGGCTGTCTCAAGTCACCTCCCTGTCCTCCATGTGCCTTAGCATAGCTTCTAGGAGGATCTGTTCCATGATCTTCCCAGGCACATAGGTGAGGCTGAAGTACATAGGCAGAGAATGCAAACTTTGGATAAACTGTATAATACTTACCGAAACATTCCATGGTTTTAGACTAGGAATTCCATGTAAGCAGTTTATCTGGATTTTATTTTTCTCATTAAAAATCTATGTAGAGAAAGTCATTTGCAGTATGATTCAGCATCACTTTATGCATTAGAGAATATGTTCCAAAAATCAGAATGACTCACATGTAGTGTGAATTTATTATTTTTTTTAAATTAATAATATTTTTGACTTAAATGGGCATGGTATAATGAAGTAAGATTAAATTACTAATTTAAGCCTAATTATCCATAAAATATATCCTTTTTTCATCTCACTGAGTGCTGCTAGTAGTCTAGAGAACAATAATTTGAGTATACTGAAATGAAAGTTGAGGTGATGATTGGGCACTGGATTCAGCAAGTGTTGATGGTATTGCAATTCCTATAAATATGTATTTAGAGAATAAAATTAGCACCATAACAATTTTAACAATATTGTTCTAACTAAGTGCAGGCCATAATGTATGTTATGAAAGTTGCTTGTCTTTTTCTGGTACTTGGGAGGTACAGCTCTTACTGTTCCCATTTTAAAACTATGCCAAAATATTTGTTTACATTCCCTCTCTCACTCTCCAGCCTGAATGTAAAGATAAATATATCCAGATCCCTTATGAAGTCCTAAACTATCAATAAGATTAAATCGACAGAACATCCACATACACCATCTCTTCTGTGTATACATATTACAGATTTAGCTGACAAGTCCAAAAGTCGATAATCTTGTATTTGTAATAATCTCATAATCTTCCACTGAAAATCTGTTTCAGTTTTATATTAATTATATGGGACATTAAATATCTGACAGACATTGAGACATGACACTGTAGATGCACGTTTTACAATTGCATGAAGATCACTGAAAATAAAGAGCTATGTGTTTATATTCTCTTGTTTCGGTTTTCTGTAAGATTTCTTGAAGACTGAGTGGATGATGAAATTCTGATAACTAATACAAAAAATAATATTAAAAGCAGTGTAATAAAGATAAACTCCTTTGTGTGCCTCTGAGAAGTACTGTAATCCATTGTCAGAAATCCTAAGGACAGCTGAGAAGCTTTCCACAGAGAACACTACTGAGCATAACTCCAGTAAGACTCCAAGCTGAAGGTTATACATGGCATATTTATGTAAGCAGAATTTATAGCTGCCAGCTTATGAGGGATAGCTACGGTTTGTTCCAAAATATTCCACCTTCATGAAAAATCAAAGGATTTTTTTTTTTTTAATAACACTAGGGGGGGGAAAAAATTGTGTCCACATTGTATGGACATTGTCTGCAGTTCTTTTTGATAAGCACATAAAATCCTTATCTGCTGTAACAAGGAGCTGTGATGGGTTAAACTTGGTTGGTTGTCAAAGGCCTACCCAGCTGCTCTCTCACTCCCCCTCCTCACCAGGACAGGTGGGGAAAGCTGGGAAAGCTAGAAAATCTCAATAGTGGAGATAAAGACAGGGATATCACTTACCAGTTACCATTACGGGCAAAACAAACTTGACTTGGGGAAGATGGAACAGACTATCCTGGAAGGTATGTCAAGGCACACTGATGACAGGGAGGTGATTAGAGACAGCCAGCACTGCATCACTAACAGCAAACAGTGGCTAACTAATCTAGTGGCCTTCTATGACGGAGTGACTACACTGGTGAATAACGGAAGAGCAGCTGATGTCATCTACCTTGACTTTTGTAAGGCCTTTGACGTGGTTCCACAGAACATGCTTTTTGCTAATTCGGAGAGATACATGTTTGATGGATGAGTTGTTCAAAGGATAAGGAGTTGTCTGGATTGACATATCTGCAGTCAAGGGCAGCATCTCCAAGTGGAGATCAGTAACAAGTGATGTCCCTCAGGGTTCTGTATTGGCATGAGTTCTGCTTAATATCTTCATCAGTGACATAGACAGTGGGATTGAGTGCACCCTCAGCAAATTTGTGGATGACACCAAGCTGAATGGTGCAGTTGATTTGCTTGAGGGAAGGGATGCCATCCAGAGGGACCTTGACATGCTTGAGGAGTTGGCCAATGTGAACCTCATGAAGTTCAAAAAGTGCAAGGTCCTGCACCTGAGTCAGTGCAATCACCAGTATCAGTACAGACTGGGGGATGAAGGGATGGAGAGCAGACCTGCCGAGGAGGATGTAGGGGTACTGGTGGTGTAAAGCTGGACATGAGCTGGCAATGTGCGCTCACAGACAAGAACGCCAACTGTATCCTGGGCTGTATCAAAAGAATTGTGGCCAGCAGGTCGAGGGAGGGGATTCTGCCCCTCTGCTCTGTTGATGCCAGGAGGCTTTGGAAGAGTTTAATAATAAATGTCGTAAGATCCTAACAAAAAAATTATGTTTCCAGCATGAAAAAATGGTACTATTAAACTTTTTAGGTCACTTCAGGGAAAAACATGTATTTTATAATTTCATAAAAACAAAATTGGGAACTTAGACATATGCATGTGGTAAGGCAAACAGAACAGTTTTTTATTATTTTAAGTTCTCTTTAAAATAATTCAGCTTTAACATCTGTTATTGCTTTAGCTTTTATCATGAACTCATCGTAAACTCCTGACCCCAAATTCACCTCAATGTTGTCAGAATCAGTGGGGCTGCTGTCAGAATCAATGTTTTATGGCTTGCTCGATCATCAGCAAACTACATGTTAATTACCTTCATCCTGTTCTTCAAAGTCATAGACTGAGAAATTACTCTTACATACTGTAAAATATCATGTTAATTAATAATCTTAATAATCTTAACCAGCTTTTAGTTAAGCATGCCAAATCCAGTCCAAATTTCTTACTATTCTTAGATTTCTTTAATACCTAAAGTAGCAGATTTCTCTTAGCTGTCTACTTTTGATACAGTAACCTTTAAATTTCATTTTAAAGTACTACTGTTGAGAAAATAATGTTTCTTGACTGTAACCTTTCCTGAGGTATTCAGACAT
>Ga0065711_1046836_pt1 | contig 12671 bp, 11 predicted proteins | sample Hoacrofraction12_FD_59098 | JGI IMG/M metagenome (GOLD analysis project Ga0065711, IMG submission 59098) | Hoatzin crop microbial communities from Cojedes, Venezuela - Epithelial fraction 12 v2 (version 2) | ecosystem: Host-associated > Birds > Digestive system > Esophagus > Crop | place...
GGGGCAATGGGCACAAACTGAAGCACAGGAAGTTCCGTCTGAACATGAGGAAGAACTTCTTCCCTCTGAGGGTGACGGAGCCCTGGAACAGGCTGCCCAGGGAGGTTGTGGAGTCTCCTTCTCTGGAGATGTTCAAGACCCGCCTGGACACGGTCCTGTGCAGCCTGCTGTAGGTGACCCTGCATCGGCAGGGGGGTTGGACTAGATGACCCACAGAGGTCCCTTCTGACCCCGAACATTCTGTGATTCTGTGTGATTCTATGTTTTCAAGATTAATTCTTCTACACGATTTCTCAGTTTACTTTAAATAAGCTAACTTCTCTGCTTCTCTTCTTTTTTTTTTTTGTAAATTATGTCTCAGGCAGTAACATCCACAATTTAGTCATAAACTAGTAGCAACAGCTCCCTGTTCTACCTTTATTCTTCAAATCCCCAGCAAAGGCAACGACAGATAGTAGTCTGGTAGCTGTGATCACTCAGTCCTGCCTTTAGCTCAGAAAACATGGTTGGTGACAATTAGAATAGCTAACTTTATGAAATGAAAAAATGATGTTTGGGAACTTGGCTTAAAATAGCAATTCACAACCTGTTTAATTGCAGTAACTCCTTTGGTTACTGTTTGATTTGATTTTATACTCAGATGCAAAACCTAAATAACCTTTGAATTACTGTTACCTTTACAGTTTCTGTTCTATGAGAATGAATTTATTTTTTCAACAACTGCTAGACCATCACAGTAAAATACAAGTGTTACCTTGCATTGAAAACAAAAAGAATCCAGTAACAGGAAAAAAAAAACCCATGGGTTTTGATCAAGTTCAGTTTTATTAGAAATGTTTGGATGTTGCACTGAGATGCACCCGTATAAAAACACGCCTAAAAAATGCTTCCTCTCCTTTTATTTTCCTTTAAGCTGAAAATGGAATCTTTAGTACAAGTCACTTGAAAATATTAACAAAAAGCACATGGACCACAGATGAAACTTCTTAATTCAAAAGATAACTTAGAATAAAATTACAGGCTTCAGAAGGAGAAATAACTGACAGACATTTCAGAAGACACAGGCAAACTAATATTGTATCTCCACAGCAACATCAACTTCTTCAAATTTCCATTTGAGAAACTGCTGCATTAGACAACACAAAACAATTCTACTACATAAAAGGTGCTTATAGAAAACTGGACTAAAGACATATGAATTGAAAACAAATATCCTGAAACAATGCCAGGGCATGACTTGTTGTACACTTGTAACCCTTTCCCTGGTTACGTTATAAGGTATAATCATTTGATTCTTTTGATAATAAGTGTAGGTCATGAAAAACAAATTGCTCAAAGCTCTTAAATATCCAGAAAGTAAATTTAAAAAGTTAAATTTCTATAAAGATACCAAAATGAGACGGCGGAGACGAGGAAAAAATTCCTAAAACAAATTTTGATCAGAAGTATCATTACATTATTGTAAATCTAGGGTAAAATGCAGGAAACAAAATACTATTACAGAAGCTGAATTTTTATTCAATGGTCTTTGTTTCTTTCCCGTATCTGTGTACTGCAAGTGTTAAAAAAAAGGTCAAGCTTTCCTATTTCAAGTTGGAAAAGCCCATTTTAGTTCAGTTATTGGTAAAATCACTTTATGTAACTTTGGATTACATATTTGTAATAGCGCTCCTGGGCCCGCTTGTGATATTAACAGGCTTAAAAATTTCAAACATTCCCCTCTTTCTAGACTTGCCTACTGCCTAGAATTGACAGTTCCCCATTCAATGTGCTTGCTTCACTTCCATTATGAAACATCTATTTTCATCCATCTACAGTACGCAGAACCTCAGAGCTTAATTCAGCATTCTGAAATACTTTCTAGGATGAACAGCCTAGAAGTTAAGCATGGTATCACAGTTCATTACTTTAAGGCTCTTTGTGAGCTAGGTTTTCATAGAATAGGATTTCATCTGCAGTTGATTCTCAATTTATCATAATGAACATATTTAAGCAATTCTAGCATTGCTTCACGGTATCTTCCATAGGATCTACAATCTGATAAAAGACAAAGCAGCACCACATCATCAAATTGATCAGCTGTAATTTCTACAAGGCTAAGAATTAAAAAAAAAAAATGAGATATGAGAGTTTTCACATTAGAAGCTACCAAACCTTCTTACAAAGATAGGCCTGAAACAAAACACATTCAGCCCAGAGCTAACAAGTCCTTCAAGAATAATGCAACAAATATCTGTACATTTTTTATAATAAAATCCCTGTGAGATCAGGGAACAAATGATCATTTGGGTTTTTGCTCCATTCTCTGAAATGTTCTCCCTGGGCTTTATCAAGAAAAATCTCTAAGTAGCCAGAAAACATGTCACAAACCAATCAGCATTTCTGCAGTAACTTCACAGTAGAAGTAAATCACCTAAACTATAATGTTAGTAAAATTAAACAAATGCAATTTTATGGGATTAAAGTGTTTTCCCATTACGATGAATGTTGATTGACAATAAACTATTGAAAATCATTGCTACTTTTTTAACAGAATATATTAATTGAATCCAAACTTTCAATAATTTAGCATTGAAGCTTCTCTCTTTGTAACTTCAAGCTCTAAAAACATAGTTCCTTGTTTTTAGGATACTGATATAACAACATTTATTTAGAAAAATTAAGTGCAGCACAATATTAATTATTACAGCTGTGATTTCTGAAAAAAAAAATTATATATAATTCTTAGAAGCATGCTACATAATCTACTATTGTAGACAAAAGTACATAAAGTGATCCTATTTTTCATCTGTATCTGAAGTAGGCATTTCATTTCTCTTTAATCCACTGTATAGACTTGATATAAACTTACAATTCTCTCTACTCTGCCTTTAACTCAACAGAGAAACATGACTGTATGTTGGTCATGACTAATATCCATTTAGCTTTAAGTATTGTTTAAAAAAATTAAAAAAAAAAAAAAAATCAGAAAACCTTAGCCAACACTCTTACTAACGCAGTTTTAAGCAGCATTGCTTCAGAGTTTCAAAAGTTTTCACAAAGACTTATATAAACTATTAAAGTTAAGTGTTCTTCAACCATCAGCATCCCTTCGCATTCTAGAAAAATCTTCTACCACCATGTTTGTTCCAACATAAAAATCCTGGTTTAAGGACATATTTAAGATGGAAATTAAATCACACTGCACACTCAGGGAAACTGTGTAAGAAAGAAGAAAAAGGCCAAAAATCATGAATACCTGCAACATACCCTGTGAACTGCACAGCTGAAATTGTACAAACCAAGGATACCCTGCTAGAAAGAGTCACATGCTTTCAGTTTAGTCTGTAGGTTTTCACAGAAAGTGAATTTTACTTCCAAAGCAAGAAAAGCAGTGGAGCTAAATGATAATAATAGATACATAAATATAAAGATTTCAGAATTGGTGTTTTTCCCCCAAGGACCCCTTCACATCACTCCCAACATGGAAAATGCAGGCTGTAACAGCATACCAGAATGATGACTACATGATGACAAGTCCCCAGTTTCCAAGAACAGAAAATAAAACTTATATCACATAATAAAACCTACGTCATTAAAAAAAAAAAAAATCAGGTTAGCTAGTAAAACAGATTTCCTGTGACTCAGTACAGAATTCTATGGGTCAGCATGAAATTCTACGAACTGTCAGTCATATTCTGACTTTCACAGGTTATCTGCCTTGCATTCCTCTAATTTAATAATCTTAAAATTTTAACAAAATGAAAATAAATGTAAAGCTATGAATGAATGTAAAATCACAACATCATTGAGCTTGCACAGTAAAATGTGTTAAAGAACACAAAAAACTACACAGTCATAACGACTTGACTAGAACAATCATTACGAGTATAAAAATCTAGTCAGATTTATTACATTTCATAGTGATCTTTCTATCTATGCCTCAGGAAGTAATTACACTAAGCTGTACCACATTAATAACATTGTTCTAGACATCACAGCCAAAGAAGTTACATTTTGTAGTATAGAATAATTACTATAGTAGCTCTGCAGTAACTACAAAGCTTAAATATTAAGTAGTCTGTTCTTTCCATCACTAAAAACATCAACACCCACAGATCAGCAGACAAGGTAGTCCAGGTGACCGACTGTCCGCTTTTTAAACCTTACTTCGCTAACTTATACACTGCAGAGTTAGAAAATAAATAGTCACACATATTGTACACACACAGCTTACACAAAATAAACTGATAACTTTATTCCAATACCTAAATAGCAGCTACCAACAGTAGCACTGCAAAGCACTGTGCAAAAATAACAACCCAGGAACATCTGGTCAAAGACACAAATATAGCAGCTTCCTGACCTACGAAGTGAGAGTTGATAGTTATTCATCGGACTGTTGCTTTATTGCTGCACTTGTTTTGTGAACGGGGGGATGGAGGGTCCTCTTTCTTCTCTAACCCTATATTTCCCAGGTCTTTATATTTCTCAGAATGCACTTTAAGAAAAAACATTGGCTAAAAAACATGTAAGTATACAGAAACTAGAAAGAATTTGCAGCATCAATGGTTGCAAATGAATTGCAAGCAACTTAACGCACAGGTTTAGAATTCTGCAGAAAAGTGAAGGCTTGATTCAGAATTGGTTTCCAAGTCACCCCATACATTAGCAAAGTAACTTTCAACACCATCTTTAAAATTCAGTATCACACAATGGTAGAAAAGTTTAGGCTGGAAGGGACCTGAATGTCATCTAGTCCGATCTCCTGATCAACATACGGCTAACTTCAAAGTTAGATCAGTTTGCACAGGGCAACATCTAAATCAAGCTTTGAAAATTCCAAAGATGAGGACTCAGCAGCGTTCCTAAGCAACCTGTTACAATGTCATTGTGAATTATTTCTTCTTTCCATCAAACTGAAATGTCCCTTGTTGCAAATTGTGCTTATTGCTACCGTTCCTTTCCTATGTCAATGCACCACTGACTTTGGCTTCATCTTCCCTATAATCTCCTCATACCACAGATTACAACCCCAGACCATATACCAGAACATATAAGTTTTACAGAAAAATTCTTAAGTCAAAAACTATACTCAAGCAACAACCATCTCATAAAATGTTTGTTTGCCCCAGTAATTAATGATTTGCCCTTAAGGACTGCAAAAAAACCTCTCCCCTTTCTTTGTCTATAGATTTCTTACATTTCGCATAAGAATCCTCTTATGCTAATCCATACTTGTCAATAAGAATAGAAAAGTGAAGTTCCACATTAAAAACAGAGAATCCTGACAATCCAGAAAAGTTAAGCAGTTCTCAGGAAAGTATCCCATATAGTTGGAAAAATCCCACAGATAACATTTTCAGAGATGCTAGACATCTGGGCTTTAAAGAGAAGTAAGATTTAAGTATGAAGCTTCTTCAAAGGAAAACCTCCACGGATAGTTCACTGCCCAACCCCATTACAGGCACCAGGGTGAGGAGAAAAAAGAACCTATACAGAAATATATCAGAAACATTGAAATGTATTATATTGTTACAATACTTGCACTCACATTATCCACAGTTAGTAATAAGGAGCCAAAAAAAACCTATTCAAGCCTCTACATCTATCAATATTCTACGCAAAGAACGTAAGTATATGAGTTGGATTTCTTGGATGTTCTTTACATCACAAACCTCACATATTTCATAGCATTCTGAGCTCAAAAACAAAACAAAACAAAAAAAACCACACAACAAAACTACTATCTTAGCTTTTCAGTAAAACATACCACTACGAAGCAATTATGGCCCATCTGTTTGGTTTAGTCAGCTGAAACAGATATATGAAATCATCTTTCACAAAAATTCAAACTTGCCATGACTTCGGCTCCCCAAAATGGAGATAATTGATACTGTAGAGATCCATGTCTTCAGTGTGCCACGCAAATGTTGTTTTCCACATGCCAAAATACAGATATGGCGTATTTACACCCTCAATAGAAATTCCACAGTCTTCTCCTACAACATCCAATATTGTATTAAGATGGGCAATATTCCATTCCTCAATACCCTGAAACAGATATATAATAAATGTATTAATAAATTTATAAAGTAGTGCAATTGTATATAATAGTTTCAGTCAAAAGATACACACCTGATCTAGCCCTTCAAAAGACTGTAGATTAATACAAATTTAGAAGCACTTTATCAGACAGTTGAAGTTACCCAAAGAAAAATTCTCTTAACCTTAGTAAGATTTAGATCAGGTTCTAAGTGTGAGACATTCGCAGCAGAGAACATAAGGAAGTTCATACCTACTTAATACATCCAATCTAACATGGATAGAAACAGCATACTGATCACAAATAACAGCAGCAGACAAAATTTTTGATGAGTTGGTAGCTGGAAGCCACTAAGTTTCACAGGGCTTATCTATGCTTTTTAATTATTTACAAAGTAATACTAAATAGTATGAAATTTTATTTTAAAGTTTCACTTACACATGGAAAATTGCTATTTCTCTGGAAAGTATAAAAACTAAAACCATTACATCACTTCAGAGGTATTTCTAATCATAATGATGTACTGCACAGGAAATGTACCACAGAGGAAATCTGTTGATTTCATGGGATTTCATCTGTTTCCTTACATTATTGCCTATAAAATTTGTATATTAAAGGCCATTCAGAAAGCTACGCATGTAGTTTTTGTTGTATTTCAGATTCACCCACAAAATGCAGTTCTAATTTCAGGTAATTCAGCACGTAAGAGTCAGTATAACCAAGATCAAAGCTACAAAACTGAAGAGAAAGAGATTAGACTTCATTATAACAGCAATTACTAGCACCTTCAGGGAAGACATTAGCTGGTGCTCAGGCAGTCAGGAAAACAAGAAATATAATCAAAACTATTACAAACTCAATTCAGGCAAATTTCTTTATAGGGAAGACAGCCACTAAACATACTCTTAACCATGACCTGCTCTGCACCCCCCCACCACTGAAGTCTGTACAGTTCTGGTAACTTTACTTAAATTTGGGGAATGACTTGATGGCAGACTGCAGTCCTGATGCAGCCAATTAAGACTAAGAAACACAGTGACATTCAATAGCTGGGCAAGTGGTGAAGTAAGAATAAGGTTAAAGCAAGACATAATGAACATTTAATACTCTCAGTTTTTATTTCCTTGTTTTCTAAGATTTTATGTCGAGCATGTTACATATGCAGCAACTAAAATTGATATACAAGATGGCAACTTCTGTATGAAGTTCAACCTTCTCATTGAACAAGCACTTCTAACTAACTGCTATGACTACTTCACTTAGTAAGAAAAACTGTCTATAAGTTATCTCAGACTTTCCCAAAGCAGTAAAGGACTTTTACAGAATGAGTTCATTTCAGACAGCAAATTTTGTTCTTTTTTTTTTTTTTTTTAAATCAAAGCTTTGGCTTTGATGCATTTGTGTGACATCCAGGCACATGAAATTAAAAAATTTTAAAACTAAAAAGAAAAAAAACCATGATGACCATTATCAAAGAAAAAATAACATCAATACGAATTCCAACAGTAGATGCTGGTAAAATTTGCACCTGTCGAATCTAAAAATTATAATAATCAGCAAGGTAGTAGAGCTGTAAAATATAAAATTTGTTTGATGAAATATTTTAACTATTCTTCAAATTAATTTATAGATTTTATTTTTTAAAATCACATACAATTTATCTTTGTTCACAAATTGTATAGTCAATTTGGAGAAACAAATTAATACAGCAAAGTAAGAGCAATGACTCAACCATGTAGGCACAGAGATACATACAGGGTTAGAAAACAGTAATAAATACAACAGATAAAAATCAAATGTTAATCTACACAGTACATTTTCTGAGAGTGGCCAAAAGCAGACAAAAACAGTGCACACAAAGCAGTACTTCCCCAGAATACCCTTCCAGCCTGCAGCAATTTGCAGATTGAAGATTTCTCTAGACAGAGGTGTTATCCTTCTGCTTAACACCACCCCATGGGCTTTTTACCAATTTATTTGTCCAGTCACCTTCTTTAATCCATGTAAGCTTTTAGGAACCATAACATCCTGAAATCTTAACTCTTCTCTTTCTAAGAATTAGGTGACGGTTAACAGAATAAAAAAAAATAAAGATAATGTAACACCACATCTCATCTTTTCACCCCCTGTTAAGTCAAGTCACAGCTAGGCACCAACCAAACTGCTACTGGTTTGTGCCTAAAACAAAAACAAATCTTCCCATGGAGAACAATCCTAGGAGAAAAGGCCTGCTTCAAAATACCAAATATATCAAATACACAATCCACAACCTCTGCACTCAAGATACATGAGCTATTTCCATTTCCTAAAGACTATTTTGGACAACTAGCCTTAGCTCAAAAGGAAATGTTCACGGAAACTGGCTGAAATGGTAAAATCACACTCATTCATTTTAAATCTTCTCACATTCCTTGAACTTCAAAAAAAACCCATCAGTTTTATATTTATGCCTAGCTCGTTACAAGTAATTATTACAAATTACTACTAAAGCTGATACTTTTACTCATAGATCTTTTTAATATTCAAAAATATGAAGTAAAATGCTTACATGAATTTTAAAGTAAAATATGGATTATAATTTTTCTAATAGTTATATGACTGTTTTGAAACTTTACAATTGCAGTGCACACTAAAAATATCACAGGAGCCATAAAAGAGCTGTTTAACAGGTCAATACATAACAGTATTACTCAAAATTAAAGTATACCTTAGCAGGTTATGCTATATTTAATAACAATTATCAGAACACCAGGACACATATTGCTTGACCATGAGGTGTAGCTGGTAGTTTCTTACAAATACAAAAACTTATTCAGACATTACAATCTATTCAATGTTAGGAAAATATCAAACATGTATTCTGCTCAGAGTATCACAGTAATATCAGAATATTATAATAATTTCAAGGGAATGTGTAAAGAAATTAGTTCTAATGTAACCACACTTTTGATGGCAAATTCTTTCAACAATACCTGTCATTTTTGACAACTGTACTACACAATCTAACATCACGAAAAAAGCTGAAACATAACATTTTATTTCTTTACTAAAACAAAGAAATACAGGTTCGAAAAATCTTACCATCTGTGGTCATTGCTATGCACATTAGGCTTGCGTTTCCTCAGAGAAACACTGCAAGGTACATAGTGGTTTATATAGAACAACATTATTCCAGCCTTCACTAGTTCTGTAAATGATTCAAAGTTACTGTAAATTATTGTCAAGAGTTTTCGTGACTCTTTTACCAGCCTCTGAACCAGGTTTTGACGCAATGTGAAGATAATATGGGTCACTTTGCAAGCAGCTCTCAACTATCTGAACACTTGCACAGTTTAGAAGCAGATGACCCATTCTTTTCTCAAAGACACAAAGGAAAATGTAGCTACATTGGTAAAATATATATATAAATATATATATATGTAAAATTGCTATTGTATATTGGTAAAAAGTGAAGCTCAAGCAGTGACCTCTTTCCAAATAAGCACAAAATAAGCTCCAAATGATTTTTTTTAATTCATTTCCTTTCTCTACAGTACTTACAATAGTGACATGACACTATCCATTGCACTTCAAACCAATTAGCCGTGATTTCTGTACATATACATTAATACACACAACCCTTTTTCAGTGTTTAATTTCTCCTGTGGTGATCTCATGGATTCATTTCAATATTAACCTGGCAAACAAGACATCTGTTGTACAACTAGGATTAAAAAGCACCTATGACTGACTGAAACAGCTCAAATAATAAAGAAGAGTAAAAAAATTAATTGAGATAGAGTGAAAAGGAGTAGGAGAAATATATAGAAAAATTTGTGCTTCATCCCCTACTCCTCTCTCCACACACCCACTCACTCATACCAGTGAATATAATAAAAAAAAAGCCAGGTTTTTATTGCTTCTTCGAAGGGCATAAAATACAGACAGAAAAATGTCGCTAACAGAATCTCTGCACCATAAACACACAGATTAGGAAACACAAACAATCTCTGTCTTCTGATCTCTTTTTTCTTCTCAGTATCTTTTTGGATATAACTGTTGCTTTGCAGCACCCATTTGAAGGGTGGGGAAAAAACCAGAAGCAAGTAGATTCTCTTTGGAAATGCACACTAGAACCAAACATGTAAGTGAAGCAACGCTCACATTGATCTCAACTGTAACATCATAGAGAAAGGACATCTCAAAGAATCATAGAATCGTTTAGGTCGGAAAAGACCTTTAAGATCGAGTCCAACCAACCTAATACTGCCAGGTCCACCACTAACCACGTGCCACGTCTACACTTCTTTTGAACACCTCCAGCAATGGTGACTCAACCACTTCCCTTAGTACACTGTTCCAAGGCTTGATTATCCCTTTTGGTGAAGAAACTTTTCCCAATATCCAATCTAAACCTCCCCTGGTGCAACTTGAGGCCACTGCCTCTCATCCTATCACTTGTTACCTGGGAAAAGGGACAATACCCGCCTCGCTACAACCTCCTTTCAGGTAGTTGTGGAGAGCAATAAGGTTCCCCCCTCAGCCTCCTCTTCTCCAGACTAAACAATCCCAGTTCCCTCAGCCGCTCCTCACTAGACTTGTTCTCTAGGTCCTTCACCAGCTTCATTGCTCTTCTCTGGACATGCTCCAGCACCTCAGTGTCCTTCTTGTAGTGAGGGGCCCAAAACTGAACACAGCACTTAGGGGGGGACCTCACCAGTGCTGAGTACAGGGACACGATCACCTCCCTACTCCTGCTGGCCACACTATTCCTGATAGAAGCCAGGATGCCGTTGGCCTTCTTGGCCCCCTGGGCACACTGCTGGCTCATGTTCAGCCACTGTCAACCAGCACTCCAAGGTCCTTTTCCACCAGGCAGATTTCCAGCCACTCTACCCCACTCCAGCATTTCAACACCCTTCTTCTAGTGAGGTTGAATAGGGTTCTGACCCAAGTGCAGGATCCGGCACTCGGCTTTGTTGAACCTCATAGGACTGACCTAGGCCCATTGATCCAGCCTGTCCAGATCCCTCTGCAGAGCCTTCCTACCCTTGAGCAAATCAACACTCCCACACAACTTGGTGTCATCTGCAAACTTACTGAGAGAGCACTCAATCCCCCTCGTCCTCATCACTGACAGAGATGTTAAACACAATTGGTCCCACAACTGAGCCCTAGGGAACACCACTTGTGATGGGCTGCCAGCTGGATTTACCTCCATTCACCACAATTCTCTGGGCTCAGCCATCCAGCCAGTTTTCAACTGAGCAAAGAGTACTCCCGTCCAACCCATGAGCAGCCAGCTTCTCCAGAAGTATGTTGTGGGAAATGGTGTCAAAGGCTTTACTAAAGTCCAGGTAGACAACATCCACAGCCTTTCTCTCATCCACTAAGTGGGTCACATAATCATGTGCTAAAACATGCAGAACTTTCTACATTTAAAAAAAAAAAATACAAGTCCATGTCCCCTCATTAAGCTACCCAGTAACATCCCGTACATACCTGTGGTGGGTTGACCCCAGCTGGATGCCAGGTGCCCACCAAAGCCACTTTATCACTCCCCTCCTCAGCTAGACAGGGAACTGAAAGTGTAACAAAAAGCTCATTGGCCAAGATAAAGAGAGGAAGATCACTCACCAATTACAGTCATGGGCAAAAAAGGACTCAACTTGGGGAAAAATTAATTTACTACCAGAGTACGATAATGAGAAATAACACCTAAATCTTACAACACCTTCCTCCCACCCCTCCTTTCTTCCAGGGCTCAGCTTTACTCCTGATTTCTCCACCCCCTCCCTCCGAGCAGCGCAGGGGGACAGGGAATGGGGGTTGCGGTCAGTTCATCACACGTTGTCTCAGCCATTCCTTCCTCCTCAGTGGGAGGACTCCTCACACTCTGCCCCTGCTCCAGCATAGGGTCCCTCCCATGGAAGACAGTTCTCCATGAACTTTTCCAACATAAGTCCTTCCCACAGGCTACAGTTCTTCATGCACTGCTCCAACATGAGTCCCTCCCATGGGGTGCAGTCCTTCAGGAACAGACTTCCCCACAGTGCCACAAGTCCTGCCAGCTCCAACATTGGCTACTGTCTCTCCATGGGGTCACAGTCCTGCCAGGATCACCTTCTTCGACATGCTGGCAGCATTCCTCCCACTGCAGCCCAGCACATTGTTAGCCACCTTTCCTGCACTGCCACACTGCTGGCTCACATTCAGCGTGGTGTCCCCCAAGGCCCCCAAAACAAATCTTCTGGAAAACAGCTTCCCAGCCTTCAGCCGCCATCATGTACCCCATATGCCTGGGGTTTTTCCTCGTCAGATGCCGCACTTTACACTTCCTCTTACTGAGCTTCATGAAGTTCCTGTCAGACTGTTTCTCCAGCCTGTCAAGGTCCCTGTGGATGACAGCACGACCTGCTGGTGTATCACCCAATCCTGTCAGTTTTGTATCATCTGCAAACTCTGTCCCATCATCCAAATCATTAATTAAGATGTTACATTGTACTCGACCCAGTATTGATCCCTGCAGTACATTTATAGAAGTCTTTCTTTTTGCCTTCACAGAATCACAGAATGGTAGGGGTTGGAAGGGACCTCTGTGGGTCATCTAGTCCAACCCTCCTGCCAAAGCAGGGTCACCTACAGCAGGCTGCACAGGACCGCGTCC
>Ga0065711_1046837_pt1 | contig 12671 bp, 7 predicted proteins | sample Hoacrofraction12_FD_59098 | JGI IMG/M metagenome (GOLD analysis project Ga0065711, IMG submission 59098) | Hoatzin crop microbial communities from Cojedes, Venezuela - Epithelial fraction 12 v2 (version 2) | ecosystem: Host-associated > Birds > Digestive system > Esophagus > Crop | place...
GAGCTCCCCTGCACAGGGGACAACACGCAGTCCGACCCCGAGACACACAGCCCGACCCCGGGACACACAGCCCGACCCCGGACACCCAGTCCGACTCCGAGATGCGCAGCGTGCGGAACACGGCTGCGCCCAGACCCAGCCCAGTCCCACGCTCGAGTCGTCGGAAACAGCTCTTAAAAACTCGCGTGTCATTTTTTTACAAAAGGAACCGGAAAATACCGAAGTTAAACAAACAAATGAAATTCATTCCTGTGATAGTCCTGTGATAGAAAGCATAGGCACAAACCAAACAATAAATATTTTGTTTAAACGCACAATTCACTGGCCCAGGCTGCCCAGAGAAGCTGTGGCTGCCACCTCCCTGGCAGTGTCCGAGGCCAGGTTGGATGGAGCTCTGAGCACCCTGGGCTGGTGGGAGATGTCACTGCTCATGGCAGGGGGGTTGGAACCAGATGATCTTTAAGGTCCCTTCCAACCCAAACCATTCTAGGATTCTACGGTTCTATAGCAAACATTCTTTTTCACTGTTGGCGGAGAGCCCGTGGCTCTGACCAGCAGAGCCCGGCCTGCTCAGGCAGATCGACGCTCACCTGCCCGGATTTCTCGCCGACAGGAGCGTTCCCTGGGTGACGTCAAGCACCAACACCGCTGCGCTCAGCAATGGAGAGCGTTCAGCGTAAGCTTTAACAGAGAAAGGCAGCCCTTTTTCAGTGATCTGACTCAGTGGAAAAAGTTCTCCCTCTGTGCTCAATAGCAGCTTTTCTTATGATGAGTTTAATCTTATTTACGCATCTTCTTGGCAATTTACTTTTCTTCGTAATAAATTAAGATTAGCATCTATTCTAATGACTGAATGGAGTTTGTTTGGACTTACCTCACAGTCACAACCCCTAACACAAACAGGCATCACAGCCGTGCAGCAAAATTACGCACGCGGAGCGGCAGATAGAACTGAGGCCAAGAGAAAATTCCCACCGCGACCAGCGTTCTGACCGCGCGCGCTCTTGGTCTGACAAACCCCGTCCAGCACGCCCGTTCCCTTCACCATCGCTCCGAACAGGAATTCTGCCTCACAAAGACTGGGCCTGCATTAGTGAGAGGAAAAGGGTTTTCCGTTACAACTGCAATTTATTTCTTTTTTTACACCTTTTAGTCAGACAAACAAAGCCTAGACTCACCCGAGGGAGAGACTTTTATCTTCCTTTGGTCCACCTAGGAGAATCAAAGTGGCACAAAGATGCTCTAAGGGCCCCAAACCGGTACCAAGGAAAGCTGACAAAGTGGCCAAACTGCCACAGTCTAGAAACTGCCTGCTACAGCCCGGCAGCCCAGAGTCAGGGGAGCGCTTTGGCCTCGATCACTCTCCTTGCTCTTGGAAACAAGTTCTAGAACACAACCTGACACTTGTAAATATGTCAAGCAATATGTATTGACCAACCAAAACACATCCCTCCACATTAGCAGTCCAGTTCTTTGTAAATACACCCCAGCATCAGTCACCCATGCTATCGCTAAATGACACCTCGGGTGCAACAAACCCTTTGGCGAAGTATCCATTCCATTTCTGGAACGAAAGAACATCCCTTATTGTGAAAAAATAATTTTCTCATTATAGAAATATTTACCCCAGAGAAAGCTAACAATGCTGTGCAGAATCAGACACTGCAGAATTCACGTTCCTTCCATGTGCTGCTTACCCTCCAAATCGTATTTCCAGTTCTCAGCATTCCTCTTCTGGATCTTCCAAGAAGACATGACTTATTATGCTTGATTTTCTCCTGAAAATGCGGGGTCTAACACATGATTCAGACCTGTTTTCATGGGGAAAAATGTTAAAATACTCACACTGTGCTACTTTGGACGTTTTTCAGGATGCTTATGAATGTTAACTACTCATTAAATTAAAAATCTTCTCTGTAATGAGTCAATGTTCTGAAGATGAAGAGTTGCTGCTCGCATTTGTGAAAGCCTACAGGTCAGACATTTTGACTACATCCCTGCATTGCAAAGTTCATTTTGTTTTCAAACAGAAAAAAGATAGCATCTCTACGTGGTTTGCAGTTACTTGACTTCGTATTACGTTCAGTGCTCACAGGGAAGAGAAATCATTACAGCCCAGTTGTTCGCTTCACAGCACCAAACTAGGAAAGCTCCCGTGCTCCCTTCTGACAACAATGCTACTTCAAACAGCAATGGTTCCACTTCCAGATAGCACACACAAGTGACACTCGCTCCTGCATAACTATCCTAGAAGGTATGTGGTGGAACATGTTTCCCAACTCAGGGTATTCAAGCTTTATTCCCTGTTTTCTTTTACTTCTTTTTAGAAATTGATCAATGAACATGAACAATAACACTAGATTTTCTGCTTTAACAAAACAACCATTTTTTCCATAGCAGCAAGATCAGGGAACTTCTTAATTAATTCTGCCAATGTATTAACTTGTGAGCTGCAATTCCAAAACTCGGAGGCAGAAAGGAGTTTCCAGGATCCTGGAGGTCGGCTGGGTCACACTTAGCCTTCCCCAGACAGAGCTGGTAAGCGCTCTGAGAAGGAGCCAGTTACCTGCCCTTACAAAATTAATCTAAATAGTGACAGGCAAGCTGCCTTGATTCTAGAACCACTTACCCAGAGCTCACAGTAATGCTCAAACCTGTTCTTCCAGGAGGATGGCTCAGCAGTTTTGTAGACTTTGTTTTCACCAGCAGGTGTTGCTTATGTTTCAAACTAAACATGGAGGAAGGAACAAAGATGTCAGGAGGCTAAACCAAAGCTAAAATGTCCAGCAGTTGCTTGGTTTTATTTTGTCTTAAAGTATGATCGCTTTGCTGTACTTTCAAGTGCCTCCGATTCACGAAAATAATATTTCCTTGAGGAGTGCAACTGGCTTGAGCGCTCGGTTCAGCTGGGGCTGGCTCTCGCTGTGGAGAGTTTGGCCCTTCCTCCACCAGCAGCAGAACTGGAGGTCAGCCAAGTTTTGTCGATGTCAAAAAGAAGCAGTGTTTGACATTTCATGTCAAAGACAACTCGTTTCTAGGTAAAACATATTTTTCCACCTGTCTGAGTTAGAGGTTATGGTTATTCACTAGCACAAATTCCAGCTTTTGTGGTGTAAGTAATGATTGTCTTGTGTCTAGTTTAATCAAGCGTCATTTTTACTGTTTTCTAGATTTTCCTCTCCAGTTGCCTACAATACTCAGTAATGGAAGGGACAGGGTGGGGGACAATGACATGAGACCCAAATTATGAATATAATACACCAAATGGTCTTTAACTATTCTACATATCAAAAAGCAACAAAGAAAAGAATTTTATTTCCCCTGGCTCTTGAGTTGCTCTGAAATAAATTCTACTCAAGTTGGTAATTTCATTGAGGATTACTAAAACTCAAAGAATTTTAGGTGTTCTTTGTCCCTGATTTGCGTAGTTCGTTACTGCATGTTCTGGCCATACAGTGCAGATGAACAGCCTAATTTCAGATACATTTCCAGTATTCTCATTGTCTACTTTTTACAAGGCTGTATTAATTTCTTAAGTGTTTTTTAATTCATCCAGTAACTACTTTTTTTGTTCAAATGTTTATAAATAAGAACTCGTAATGATTTTGGTTTAAAACCAAAAGCCTTTACTTCCACGAATTGAAGGCTTAAGAGGAAAAAAAATGCCCCAAATAGTTCACTGGCATACAGAAATCAACAGCATCTAATTTTAATATAAAAATAATGAAAATTTTTCACACATTAAATCCATACTAAATACTTTTTTTTTAAACACTGCTAATCTGCAGATTGCCTGTAAACTAACATTTCAATTTTAATTTTACTAAGATACAGGACTGGCTATATTAGTAAATTTATTTATTCCTAATAAAGATACAAAGTTACCTGGCTTTTAAAAGAAGATCTTGATTTTCTGAAGGCATGAGTAGTTCTACCTAAAAGGAAATAAAATACATAGGTAAGAGGTTTGTTTGTAGAGAAGTTGTTCATGGGGCCCATAGTTTAAGCCCTGCTAATGACTGCACGACTGTGGTCTTTGAATTAGCCATCCTTGCTCACCGTCGTTATCAATAAATACTGTAAACAGACTCCATGTTTACAACCATCCCTAACCGTAGAAAACAGCTATAGAAACAAAGTATATTTTCAATCGAGAATAATAACATGGATTATTTTCTAGTGCATGAAAGCAAGTCAAACCCAGCCCATATGGCTCCAAACCATCCCAGCTGATGCGGTCGGAGATCTTTATAGTGCTACCATTCACCAGTATCTAAGCGTTGTCCTTTGACAGGCGACGGCAGCGGGGATGGTCTGCTGGGGCCTCACAGAGCTGCTGTTTCTTTTCCTTTTCCAGGATGAAGAAAAGACCAAATGCAGGCTACCGCCAGATGTGATGCTAGACCCCGCAGTAGTTATACTGCAGGGATTTCGCAAATGCCTTTCACAAATAAATAGCTTCAGTTGACTAAATCTGTTGATGTCACTGGGACTACGTACATGAGCAAGCTTCTCACAAGGCACAATGGCTTCAGGATCAGGGTTGAGGGGGGGCTTCAGACAAGCACACGCACGGCAGCATGTTTTGTTTCAATGTTTCAACATACCTCTTGGGAGTTATACACAAAAAAAAATTCCCCGAAAATCATTTTATTTGCTTGTATGAATACTACACGAACAGTACCTATTAAGGAACAGTTTGAGGAAAGATTAATGACCCGGAAAGCCAATTTTGGGAAGATTTTCCACCTACGAGATAAAGTTGAAAGAAATCTCAAACTGGAGGACTTAGATTAACTGAAGGTTGTATCATTAGGAAAGGGAAAAGAGAAGTTCCAGTTAATAGGTGGGTCATAACAACAAGAATGAGACATTTAAGCTGACTCTGGTGAAGCTGTACATGGAGTTAAAAGGAAGTGCTCATATACTTTTATCAAAAAACAGACAAATCATCGTAGTAGCTGCTTGTTCTCTGGATTGTAGAAGGTAGAAGAGAGGCAGGAAAGGAAACAGTGGCAGGCAGGAGAAGCCTAGACAAGGTTTTTTACTGTCTAGAAAGATGAAGGCTCATCTCGTACTGTTATGGATGAAGCAGTGGCAGGAGCTGTGCTAGAGCAATGAAGAGTGGTAAGAAGAGAGGAATGAACAGTGAAAGGAAGGAAGGCATCAAAGGTGCCTGACGTGTTATGAAGGGTCACACTAGTAGCGTGGTGCCTTTACTAGTGATGGAAGTGTGAGGGAGTGAGGAAAAAAGGATGGCTATGTTTGGCCGTGTGAAGTTTAAAGTGCTAGCAACCTATTCGAGAAAAGACAAGGACGGTCTCTAAAACGTGGCTTTGAATGGAAGGATAAAAACAGTTAAGGAGCAGAGAAGTAGATCAATTTCTTTCCTACATCATGGTGATATTTAGATGACATTTCAGGTATAACTGGTAGGGATGAAGCAAATACAAAATGCAAACCGTTACTTTCAAGAAAATGTGGTGCTAAAAATAAAAGTTGTTGAAAATGGTAATAGATGAGATGACTGAAAAATAAAGCTTTAGGCAGTCCCGTATATGCTGTCCCATTTGACAGTCAAAACACTATCACTGAGATAGCAAGTTTTCACTTGTGTTTTTTTAAAAAAAGAATGAGAATGCTCTATGTGTCAGAAAGGCCTTGGAGCTCTGTAGGTGTGAGTGGTACAAGTTTTGCTATGGAGGGAACTGGCCAGCAAGATCTTGCAAAGGCAATTATCAAAGGAAAATAAAGGAACGTGTTTATTTTTAGTGAGAGGTGAGGAAGAGTTTTGTGCACCAGCATGCCCTGTTGGTTTCTGTGAGACACGACTGTAAATTTTCATTTAAATATTCTGTCGAACAAAAGCAAATGAGCTATTTGGAAAAACAGAAAGAAGCAAATGACAACTGAAACTATTCAGGAATAAAAGGGGAGCATGATTTAGGCAGAGCAAAATGGCAAATACTTTTTAATTGTAAATTATTTTTGCAATCAAAAGAGGAAAGAATTGTGATGTTGGCTAGATACCTCACATTATGAATAAACATACCTGAGTTTCTAAAGGATTTAATAATCTAACATGAAGCGCCTGCTAGCCCTGTAGGCAGAGGATGGGCCTGTTGGGTCATGGTTTCGTACCATCAAAGAGATAGATTTCATCTTTCAGATGTTGTTGTGCTCGCTTGGTAAGAATTCAGCTTATTAAAAGGTGTTAAACAAGATACAGGATAAAAATACTACAAGAGAAAAAAATGAAAAGATTTAAGGCTAAAAGGCAAAGTAAATATGGAAATAACATTTGGCAAACACATTCTGAGAACAAAACTCCAAGTTTATTTGTTGGAATAGATTCTAGGGCAACTCTGGATGGGTGATGTAGCTGGAAGTGCTACGACCTTGGAAGCAGCCGGGCAGGCAACACCCCATCCTGCACATGTGGAATGTGCAGCTTTTGGCATGGGAGCTCAAATATTAAAATTGGCCCATAAATCTGAGTACAGTTTTCAGTGTTTAAGAATCTTATTTTATCTGGATTAAAGTCCGCTTCCCCTTTGGCATTAGAAGGTGTTTACGGCTGTAAAAACAAGAATTGCAAAATATTGCCCTGAAATATGTATGGACTTCTCCTGCCAAGCTTACAAGGTTTACTTTGCAGCTTAAATTTAAAACAGAAAAAATCTGCCAGGGACAATATGGCCTTCCTAGACAAAGTGCAGGAAAAGTATGGGCAAATGGCAAATTAAGTATATCACTCCCTTTTTTTTTTTTTTTTAATTCTAAAATAATTTTGCTTTACTGTGGTGGGAAAAGAAAAGGTGAAGATTTTGTTCTAAGTCCTAAGAAATCTTTGCTTTTTTTTAAAGTCATGCTCAAGATCTGTTACAAAAAAGGTTTAATAAAAACTATGGCTTGTCGTCTGTGGTCACTGACCACATTAGAGCCTGGACTAACGTCGCTCTCTGTTTTCAGCTATCTTCACCTCCTCCCCCTGCAAATATTCATTCCTTCTTTTCTAGAGTTATGGTTCCTCTTGCTGCAAACTGTGCAATTTCCAAGACGTAGCTTAAAGATCATCTAATGGAGGCCACAATCCTTTTGCAAAGTGAAGCACTGTGAAGAAACTGAAAAAAACCCCAACCAAATAGATTTGAATTTAAAATGCTATGTTACCATTAAGGTCTAGAAAAAGGAGCTGAAAACCCTCCATTACGGGTTGTTTTGCTTTTATACTGGTGACATGGATTTATACTTGGGGCCTGATCCTGCTGTCATAAGTGAGTAAAAGCTCTGTGAGAGCTGACTTGGATACATCCTTATAACTGTTTGGCTTTTTTGATTGTACTCTGCTGTAAACGCTTTCACACACTGTTGGAAGAAATTCAAACAGGACTAGAAGACAGAACAGAGTATCCACACTACCAAAGCCTCAGCTAGAGCGTTTCTGTATGGATAGATGGAAGCAGTTACCGCAGTCTGAAAATGTTTGAAAAAGCCTTCCTAGGCAACAGCTCGAGAACTTCAGGCCTTTAGCAACCGGTGGGCAGATTCTTTGCAAGTAATGGAAAATTTTTTATATTTCATCGTACATACACCATCACTCACATTCATGTCCTTATAGGCACTATTAAATGTGAATTGCCAATTTTTCCTCTTCCTTCTAGGTTTATTTTTCTTATCATTAAAAATATATCTTATCGTAGCACTCGCACATTTTGTACTGCTAGATGTCTGAGGCTAAAAAGTTGTGTTGCAAACCGATACGAAAACAAAACATTAAACAAGCTTGGGATCAGAAGAAGGGTGTGCAGCTGTTCTGCTGCATCCTGAACAAAACAAGCAGTCATGGAGCATTTACGAGATGAACAGAAACCAGTTTGAACTAAGCACTTTTATCACGGACTTCACCATTTAAAGAAAGATGAAGGTTCAGACTCATATCCCTGAAAATAACTCCTCTAAAAACCAAACAAGCTAGCCAGCCACAGGTGTACTGACAAAAATGCAAAGGCTGCATCTATGCATTTCACTCTGAGCAGGCACACACATTTCAATATTTGTATAATTTCTACATTATTCACAGTTTATGCCTGTTCTCCCTTTGCTTCCGCCCACCCCATTCCAAACTGGGAGTCTGAACAACTAGTGAGGACCCACTGGAGGCTCATCAGTAATAATGAGACAGAATAAGAAATGTTCTGTTTTGCATTTGGTTACCACTCTGACCTCATTAAGGCGCCTTTGTTCTGGAACCTTAGCATCGGGACTTCCCTTTGGCCACAAAGCTGTCAAGTTCACTTACAGCTCAGTTACAAGAAATGTAAATCAAAGCAAATAGTAAGCTATAGCTGAATTCTGCCTTTAAAACACACATAAACTGTTTTTTTATAGGAAGCAAAACATGCAAAAGGTGAAACTTGCTCTGGGAAAGATCCAACCATTCAAATAATTTACTAGATTTCTTTGACGTTAATTTTCTTCAGCTGTAAGCATTCAGTGATCCATCAACTGCAGATAAATGTTGTGCTGAAAGCTTTTGCTGAAATTATGAGAAGGAATAAAAGAATTAGAGGCATAAGACTTCCATAGATGCCCTATGTTGACATCCCTGTTTCCAAGCTCTCTTAAATGAAACAACTCATTTCTCTGGGATTTTAAGGTTTGACAAGCCCTATTTTAAAAAGGAACCACAGAGCAAATCCTATTTTACTATCACTCCTACTACCAAAAATCTAAAATAGTAGCCTTATAAGAAATTATACTCGTACAGAATAAATATAAATAAATATAAATAAATCGTCTGATTTTAATTTAATCAACTGCTTTCTTGATTACTCAAGAAACTAGCTATGGCTTGAAATGTTTGTTTAAAGGGAACCTATCTTTCAGACTGCCAGGCAAGCTTGAGGATATCTGTTCATCCTTCTGTTTTTCTGCAGCCCAGTGAATATTGCTTTTTTTGATTTTTCTGACACTCATTTCAGGAAGAAACTGAAATGATTGTCTTTGCCTGACATATGATGAAATGAATTACACAGTGCTATTTGTTGTTTTCCCATGTGAAGACTGAAGCCTCTGGGCCTCATTGAAGACATATAACAGAACTAATACCTATCTATCAGCTCAGCTGATAATTTTTGCTGAAAATCCTTTGACTGAGATTTTATGCAGAAAAGCAATTAAAAATTTGAATGGCTTTGCAAAGCCAGACTGAAAGAATAACAACGGCCTGGTCACAACAGGAGAGTGCTTTCTGGACCAGACCAGTTAGCTGTCCTCGCCTTGTCGTGGCTTACCTTCCCCTGCCCACTCTGCCCAAGAGGCCACAGCTGTATTTCCTGAAGCCGCAGCAGACCCTGTTTTAGTCTACCCAGGGACGACCTTCAGCTTTCTGGCACATGGACCTAACGTGGGCAAAGATCAACTCTGGTGATTTAAACAAACCCTTCTAACTTGTATTAGGAAACAAGTAGTGTTTGTACTTGCTGATTATTTCACATTTGTTGGGGCTTTATGGGTACAAGTTTATTCTGAAATGTGGTTGGTTTTTTTCAGTTAGAAGTATAGTGAGTGTTGCTAACAGGGCTTTTTTTAAATGATTGACAAAGCTACAAGGCGTGGCCCGCTGCAGTGTCTAAATTCTGGTCTAGAATGCCAAGCTAATACAGCATCTGAGGAAACACAGTTCGTGTTCCAAATTCATATTTGGAAGCAATATTTTTGTGTAAAATCTAAACTAAAATCATGGCCATGTAGAAACTTAGGTGTAATAATGCTACTGATTCTCTAGTTTGGTCTCAGAATGTTCATCTTGTATGACGGACTGTATGAATGCACGTAAATCATTATTTTGTTGTTGTTTACCACTGGTAAATTCACTAAATCTTTACTGAGATTCAGCAGGACGCAAATGACTGGGTTGCAGGTGAACACATTCCTAGCCTACAGTTCGGTGTTGCAATTATTTGCAACAGCAGTTAGGCACGCTGCTCACATGTGCTTGTGATACCTGCCAGAGGGGTGCCTCCCCATCCTGTTTCCCTGGGGGCAATATTAGGATCACTTTTCAGAACATCAAAAACTTGGAAGATATCAAAACTGAAGAAAGGAATTGGGAGCACGAGAGCTGGATGACATTTCTAACATTCTCCTCAGTTCACTCTGTGGTTTCAGGCAAGCCAGTTGGCTTCTGGATGACTGCAATACAGGTCAGATATTTTAGATAATACTCACAGATTTTAAGTAAGTGAAGGATTACATTATCATCGCAAAAAATGACTCTAGAATTTATTTTTGAAGTTATGATACCATTGATGAACCAAAATCCAATAGGTAACTTTGGAGCCAGGAGCCAACTTTCATCAGTTTTCAGAGACTGTATCTACAGTGTCACACTTGCTTCAGTCACAAGCTGGCACCTGAGGTCGATTCTCTAACCACGCATGCTGCCCGCATGTGGTGTGTGCTTTGGCTCCAGCCTGGGGCTAACCAGGTATCTTCCTGTCACTGACATTCTGGCACCGAGTGGGAATCAATACTCAAATTCCGCCTCTCAGGCAAGAGGGGTGCGATTCACTGGAGGTGCTGGCCTGTGAGCCCTCAGGCCTGCGTTCAAGGGGTATCAAAGTCAACAGGGTTCCTTTAAATCCAGTTTTCAAATGTAATATGAGCTGTGGTGCTTTAACCTGTACACAAGTTTTACATCTCAACAGCTGGAAAATCACTTTGGTGTGTCTATCAACTGCAAAAATTTGGATACATTCCATAATGATTCCGAAGTTCCACCTCACTTAAAGAGAACGCATGTTTAATATAGTACGTGTAGTAGCACTGCAGAGTTTTAATGTTCTGTTTAAACACAGCACAACAGCCCGAGTCAAAAGCATTGTGTGTTTCAAATGTAGTATTTGTGCAGCAACATTCCTTCAGATCACTTTCTGTGAGCGGTGGTCAGTTAGCGGGGCAGTGCAGAAATAACTCCTGAACTGCGCTATCTGGACCGTTCCTGTCTCTTGTAATTACTTCTACTTGGAGACGGCTGCCAAATTCTTCCCAGTGGACATATGGTCTCAGCAGGTAGGAACAGGCCGAAAGCGCTTTTCTTGCACTGACGTCAGTGGGGGAAGTATGACTGAATTCAGCTCCCATGAAAATTAAAGATTACCTGACTACTGCCTTTTTTCCAAGAGAACAGTAGCTTGGCCTAGTTCTTTCTTCCGTTCCTTGAGAAATCTTCTTACTTTTTCTTCCAAACAGAAAATGTCTTTACAGTTAATTAGAAGATAATACCAGCCAGGTTCTGCTAATTATTTGTATTTTTGCTTAACACTTACAAATCTACTTGTTCAGGTATTATTACAAGCTAATATTTGTCTTGTAAGATGCATTAGTCATTACAATTAGCAAGTAGAAATAGATTAGTCATGCACAAACAATCTCATAAATGAAGTATTTATGCCCCCTTTGGGGATGGAAAGGAAGGTAATTTGAGCCCTTTACGATTATCAAGGGAAACCTGACTTGTCTCTTCTATTCACATCGTTGTTTCAGGGTTCTTTTTGGCCAAACTGACTGGATGCGGGCTTCCTTGAAAGTCCAGTAGCACCGCTAGAAACCGTGTTAGTGATTTAATGAAAACCACCAGGTGTTACCTTTTCCTAAGACTGCTAGTCTGCGTTGCTCAAAGAAGTGTCACTTTTTTCTTTCAAAAATCTTTTCTGTTAATACATCTGCTTTTCTTGCAGCTGGAAGAAACTTTCCTTTCATGTGTATGAATTTAGATGTTTTCTCTGAGCACAGAAGAAGAACATTCATCCACAGACTTAGGGCTACTCTGACCCCTCACTGAGAAAGGAAGACTGAAGATTACAAAACTGGACTGAAGATTGGGATGTCACCATAATCTGTGCGTATGTGTCACCAGTGGCATGCAGCAGATCAAGCAGCTCCTCGCAAGACTACGCTCAAAGCAAATTCAAGCTATGATCACGAACTTCCAGGTATGTCTTCCAAGAAAAAGGTTATGCGATGAGCTGATCAACAATGTTGGTCCCAAAGTTCGCTCAGAGGAACTGCAAAAGGAAAGGGTCTGCAGAAGTCCGTGTCCAGGCAGCCTACCGCTTTTTATTCCATTTTCTAGTGGTTTTTCTTTATGTCACTTCTACATTAAATTTCTTCCTGTTCCTTTCCAATTCGGTGAGCCACTCAAAATTACTCGCTCTTTGTGTGTACGTGTGTATAAAATCTCCTCAAAAGTCATTTTTAAAATACTTGGACTAAGCCAATACCTAAGGTCATTTTAAAATTAAAACCCTCCGTCCATTCACAGAAGTAAATTTAACAGCTGCATTAGTATAGCACTTTCTTCCCTGCTTACTCGCACGGAGCACAGGCAGGTGCACTGCTGACTGTAACAAGTCATCCCACTCGCACCCATGCTTTCTTTTTTCTCTTTGCTATCCTTCATTTGCTCTGATATTTGCGATGAAAAACCAAACAACTCGCATCTCTTCCTGGAGGACACATCTTCTCCAACTACAGAAGTTGTCAAGCTTCTTGAAGGAAGCTGGGAAGAAAGGAGTATTTGTGGCTGTGTTTAGCGTCATTACAGAAATAGGTCACATATTGTTTCTGAAAGAAATGGATCACCAGCATACAGCCCCCCCCCCCCC
>Ga0065711_1046838_pt1 | contig 12671 bp, 9 predicted proteins | sample Hoacrofraction12_FD_59098 | JGI IMG/M metagenome (GOLD analysis project Ga0065711, IMG submission 59098) | Hoatzin crop microbial communities from Cojedes, Venezuela - Epithelial fraction 12 v2 (version 2) | ecosystem: Host-associated > Birds > Digestive system > Esophagus > Crop | place...
GATCACTGAGTTTACAGTGATGGGCTATCCCCCCTTACTTTTGTCTGATAAGATAAGCACCAGTTATTTACTTCCTTTGTTAGCTCTTCGGCTCTTGACACCTCAGTCCGTTTGTCTTTTGTCTTGCATTGGACAAGTTCAGCAAGGCCATCGATTACACCACCCTCCACCCAGTTCTTGCATTTCCAAACTGAAGAGACTGTTTAAAGCAGCTGTTCCTCACATGCAAGCCATTCCATATTTCTGATTTTCATCTGTACAAGAATTTATACCTGCTGTTCTCAATCTTTCATGATCTTTTCCCTCCTATCACATAAAAAAATTGGAAGACCTAACTTTCTGGGATGACCACAATTGCAAGTTTCTGGCTTTAGAAAGAAAAAAACTTTAGAAGTGACTGTAACGAGACAAGAGTGAAAGGCTGGTTCTCACCACAAGTGCAACGGCATATGACAATGATATCGCAACCTCTCTTCCTCCTCCCTCTTCCAAGCCTCATCCACTTCATTCACTTTGCTCACGTGAAAAACTGAGACCTCCAATGACGTAGCAGAAGTTAAAAACACAGGAAACATCACAAATTAAATATTGTGGTAACTGTTTCTCACTACATTTTCCACACTGGAGCGACACAAATTGGGGCAGAAACTCACCAGATGAATTACATACTATTATTTCTCAACACTAAGAGGAATATTTTCATCAGCAGATTTAGAGAATGAATTTCTCCCACAGAGTCATTTTTTAAGAAGGGAGTAATTGAAGACGAAACCTTTTACCCAGCATGCCAAACTGGCTAACCTAAACAATTCTTCACTCACATGTGAATAAGTAAGATTTTCGACACCCCTCACACTTTGTATAAAGAATCCATAAGCCAAACTACTACATTCAACCAGGTGACCCACCTAGTGAATGAGGGAAAGGCTGTGGATGTTGTCTACCTGGACTTCAGTAAGGCCTTTGACACTGTTCCCCACAGCATCCTCCTGGAGAAACTAGCTGCCCATGGTTTGGATGGGTGTACTCTTCACTGGGTAAAGAACTGGCGCAATGGCCGAGCCCAGAGAGTGGTGGTGAATGGAATTAAATCCAGCTGGTGGTCAGTCACAAGTGGTGTCCCCCAGGGCTCAGTTTTGGGTCAGTTCTGATTAATACTTTTATCAATGACCTGGATGAGGGGATTGAGTGCTGTCTCAGTAAGTTTGCAGATGACACCAAGTTGGGTGGCAGTGTCAATCTACTCAAGGGTAGAAGGCTCTGCAGAGGGATCTGGACAGACTAGATTGATGGGCTGAGGCCAACTGTATGAGGTTCAACAAGGCCAAGTGCCAGGTCATGCACTTGGGTCACAACAACCCCATGCAATGCTACAGGCTCGGAGAGGAGTGGCTGGAAAGCCGCCTGGTGGAAAAGAACCTGGGGGTGTTCAGCCAGCTGAACATGAGCCAGCAGTGTGCCCAGGTGGCCAAGAAGTCCAGCGACATCCTGGCTTGTGTCAGCAATAGTGTGGCCAGCAGCAGCAGGGAGGTGGTCGTGCCCCTGTACTCGGCACTGGTGAGGCCGCACCTCGAATACTGTGTTCAGTTTTGGGCCCCTCACTACAAGAAAGACTTTGAGATGCTGGAGTTTGTCCAGAGAAGGGCAATGAGACTGATGAGGGGTCTAGAGAACAAGTCTTATGAGAAACAGCTGAGGGAATTGGGGCTGTTTAGTCTGGAGAAGAGGAGGCTGAGGGGGGACCTTATTGCTCTCTACACCTACCTGAAAGGAGGTTGTAGTGAGGCAGGTGTTGGTCTCTTCTGCCAAGTAACTAGCAATACAATGAGAGGCAATGGCCTCATATTGCATCAGGGGAGGTTTAGATTGGATATTAGGAAAAATTTCTTTACTGCAGAATTGGTCAGACATTGGAATAGGCTGCCCAGGGAGGTCATTGAGCCACCATCCCTGGAGGTGTTTAAAAAAAAAATCCGTAGATGTGGCACTTTGGGCTATGGTTTAGTAGGAATGGTGGTGTTGGGTTGATGGTTGGACTTGATGATGTTAGAGGTCTTTTCCAACCTTTGATTCTGTGATTCACTGAGACTGTCCAGAATTTTTTACTATTATAAACAGCAGTGAACAGATGCAAACAGTCAGTACTGTAATTCAGGTGACTCCTGAAAACTACACTCCACTAATAAATGTGATAGCATTTCTAACAGAATACATGGAATCCGTTGAGTTCTACTTCTATTCAAGCAAGCAGCTTAAATTACCCCACCTCTGTAAGGGAAAGCACCTCCTTACAGTAAGGGTTAATGCAAGGATGGGCTTCTCTGTTGTCCAAAGCTTTTCTGAAAAAGGCATGGTTATTCCATAGTAGAAGTAAGTTACAGTAATTGCCTTTCTGGGGCCTTCACAAAGGTTATTGTTGCTTATATTCCCACAGGGAACTAAACATTCACATGGTCAGTACACTTTTTTTTTTTTTAAACGGGACAGGTGTATTCCTACATCAGTGACTTAATGAACAAACTTTTATAACGCATAGGTTTTGTTAAGGTGCAAATCTTCCTTGCATTCACAATTATCTCCAAGTGGTACACTGCTGTGCCTCACAGGGCACACAAAACACCTTTCCCGATGTTTGCTGCCCAAAACTGATGAAGTGCCGCACAGGGTGGGTTTGGTCACAGTTCGTGGCTGCATACTCTAAGCTTGCCTTAGCCTGGCTTTTTATGAGCTTGTTGTTTGTGGACCTGATTCAATACCCGCAGTTTAAAAGTTAGCAACAGTTTCCTTGATTTTCCACTGAACTAAAATAGAGCTTTCTTTATCTTGTAGGATAATAAATCTTAAACTAAATTCTACCCATACTAGTAACCACTGATTGGAAGAGATAAACAAAATTAGGGTTTAAGCTCTCAGCCTACTTTAAATTCCGAAGGTTCTCTGACAGATGATAAATTTAAAAGTATGGAGGAAAAAAAAACACTAAGAAACTATAACACAGTAAGATCTTAATGAGGATGAGCAGCAGCCAACATGAAGCACACATTCTACTGCAGCCATTTTCGCCCCACTCTCAGAAGCATATTGGTCATGATCGGTTCTGTGAAAGCACATGATAGGAGATCTCCAGTATACCTTTCAAGGGATTTTCAAGTAGGCTGAAATAATCAAAACAGACTTTCTGCTTGTTAATTGGAGACCTGGAAACTGCTGGAAGAGCACTTTTGGCTTAGAGATTCCTACCCTGATGCAGTTTGTCCTGATACTTGATTAACTGTTACTACGAAAACAATTTTCTTCATGCCCTGCTAACCGTATTCCAAAGGAGCCTTTCCCTGGTAGTAGCTTCAAATACCAATTGTTGTGACGGAGACTCTTCTTCATAGAACTGTTTTGATCTTTGATGAAGATCGGTCACTGATCTTTGCTGAAAGCTAAGGTGATAGCCTCTGAAGCTCTCCAGCATATCTCTTCCACCATTAAGTATGTATGATAGTCTACTTTTACCAGGAAAAGATAATAATCTTAATTTTTTTAATAATTAAACTTAAAAATATAAAAATCCTATTTTAAAAATACGTGAAGACTAGAATATATACATATAAGGATATATCTTAAAAATTATCAGTTATTATAATATTGCTATGTGGTAATTAAGTTACAGTTATATATATCTGCCCTTTATGAAAGGCTTACTAGCCCGTGTTAGTCCACACAGTATTGTGCAGTAACCTGTGATCTTTTCTAAGGGTTATACAGCTATATATGAATTGCAGGGAAAGCCTGTGCTCCAGCAAACCTGTAGCTCTGCCAGCATGGTAATTTGTCTTTTTCCTTCTGAATTAAAAAAGTTAGCAGTGCAGCTAACAGGTACTTCCGAGAAAGCAGAATTGCAAAATTGCTGCCTCCTTCCCCCTCCAAGTAGCTTCAATAACAATTTTATAAAGCAACACAGAAATAAGAACTTTGAAGTTCAGGGAAAAATCAACCACAATATCACATAAATGTTAACAGATAATGGAAAAGTTTTTCTAATTCAGTATCTATCTTGTACCATGTCTCAAATTCAGAGATTTAATAACCGTACTCTTCAAACAGCACCAACAATTTTTTTTTTGCATAATCTACTTGGGTCATTGTAATATTTTTCTTATGCTATTGCGTAACAAAATACTGAGTGACTTTGTGGACTAGAGAAAAGCAATAAAAGAGTAAAATCTAGTCTTCCATGCACTGCACTTTGTTGTTCGGCTTATTTGTGAATCCAAGCACTCACCAATTTGGGATTTAAAGTAGTCCAAATTTCATACCTTGTGGGAACTTATGGAAGTGTATTATAAGTGTTTTTTTGCACATGATCTTTATGTCTACTTCTACAGTATATTTAAACAAACTGGCATCTAATAACAGCATACTGTAATGAAGAAAAGAAATGTTGTGGCAGATATAGAAAGCGGACACACCTCCCCAGGATATGCCTGAAAAAGGAATTCTAACAGAATTCTGCATCTGGAAGAAGACTGGATCATTTTTTTCCCATAGTACATTATAATCCACTGGAGATTAATATAAGTTTCCTGAAAAACCTCAGAACATTTTTGCTTTGGCCACTATATTGAAGCCTCGTATAATGACTATGATCAAATTCAGCTGCATTAGCATAACTGCATCAGATCTTAATCTTCTACCTGTGAAAAATCTAAGGATTTTTTTTTGTCTATACAATGTAACGTCAATCTCACCAAAACCAGCAGAAATATCTAGCGAAATTTCACTTTTCTTCGTGAGTTTTCCCTGTATCATCTACTATGGGTTTATTTTGCATTGTAACCATTTATAGTCAATCTCCAGTTATTATCTGAATACATTTGGTATGTAAAACTCATTGCAGTGTACTTACTAGTATACTAGTCAGCCTCTGCCCTTCTAGCAATATGAACAGAATGGTAAGTCACAAAAATTTTACAAGTTACTTCATCTCATTTGAGCATTAGGAACTTTGAAATACTGATGTCTTAATTCAGTGTCATGCAATATCTCAGTCATCTACTTAAGCTCTGATGGAAATTGCATGGGACAAACAAAATTCAGAAGTTACAGAACTTCCAATCCTTTAATGAAGTGTAGTGTTCCTCCCCAGTAACTACTTCTCTTAATGTCTAGTTATATTCATGGAATACATCCTTATTCCATGCTAGTTTGATGTCCAGCCTTCTTCTGCTCACCGTGACAGCTGCCAGTGAAGTACCCTAGGCTCAACAAATAACCAAAGCCTGTGAAGTTATCTCAAGGACACTGGTCATCACCTGAAGTCTCTTACTACTTGTTAAGGGGCAGGGTAGGGAGTTTCTGTCCTTTAGATCACTGGTAGAAAAAGCTTGATTCATGAGATAAAAAAATGAAATTAATTGCACCATATCAAAAAATACAAGAACAAAGCAACGTGCTGGCTGTTCTACTTGAAATCTCATTGCTGCTCTTAAGACACAAAGATGCATGGGACTTTGTGGTTCCACATAACCTGAGTCTTTTGTAGTTTTAATAGCTGTCCAAGCAATATACATCTGAAACCACACAAATCTAATCGCATTTGGAGACTGTATCACTTCCAGTGTATTGCTCTTGTAAGAAGAGTAAAACAATCACTACATAGAAATGAGTTATTTTTATTATCCATGTTGGATAAGTTACACCATGTTATTAAATTGCCTTCTATTTCTCAACAGAGAAATCATCTAATTTCTCTAAGCAAATCCCATTAAATAAAAGCCATCTGCTTAGATTCTCACAGATTTATTGCAGGGTTATTGGGGGGTTTTCTTTTTTCCCCCATCTGAAGTTTCGAACACTAGACAAATTATTCTACAAGAGGTAAAACTACAAAGCAGCTAAGTTGCTTAGGTCAATAATGAGAACAACAAGCAAGAGCAAAACAAAATATCCAAGATGCAATATTGTCTTCCTAACACAGCTAAGTAACTTGACTTCTTGACTAATAATAAAAATGTAGTATACTCAAAGTGGAAAGCAATTATTTAATTTCCTTGAAACATAAATAACATTACAATTTCTACCTTTCAGATCAGTATGTACAGCTTTGTTGCTTCCCTGAGTGTAGTTTCAGACTGTTTCTTCTCATTATTAAAAAAGTCTAACTTATTATGAGTACCCTCAAATTTTCTAGTTTGTTTCTTTTTAATACAAGTTATGGAGTTACCTCTTTAGTGGATCTCAATTAAAAAAAAAAAAAAAGACCAGTGTACAAATAAAACATGGGAAGTGACAGCTTTTATGTTTATTTTACCTAACGGAGCTAAACTGAACTTAATTACCCATTAAAAACTGGAGAACATTTACAGAATCATTTATTTAAATATCCTTTGGCCCTGTATAAAGCAATTGCTTCCAAACTTGCAGCTGTGACCAAAGCCACAAGTATAAGACAGGTTACTATGCAGGTGAGGGATCACAACTTCAGAACAGTCTTCTCAAAACAAGAGAGTAAAGCTATTTCCTGAATGATGGGAAAACAATCTTTTTTGCATGTTGAATTCTACTGAAACGTAATAAAAAAAAAAATTAAATTCTCACACAAAGTCAGACATGTCATTAAGACTGGCTAATAATAATACAGAAAAAATTCTTCTAAAGTTCTAAGCCTCCAATACCATCACTTCTTACCATCAAGTGACAGTATTGTGTAACTCTTCCAATTCCCTGATTATTTGGTGGTAGCGGAACATGTGTAACATTGTACAATTCAATAGGGAGATGTACTGCAAGCTATAATGATCAGAAAAACATAGGGACTGTTCTAAATGCACGGCTAGGGTAGTAATGCATAGAGTCACACAGAGAAAAACAAAGCAAGTATGAATGCCAGATTAAACAAACCCTCATCTTACTCTTTCTTCCTATCAAAATCTGAAAGCAATTATACATCCAGTGAGGTAAGGTTGCTCAATTTCATCATGATGGTATTTCTTTAAAGGAATCTGTATACTGCACCGCAGCTTACAAACAAAATTCATTAAGTGTCCTTTGACAACTTTGACTATATCTATCCATCTGTCCCTATGTTACATACATGCCCTCTAATCAGACAGAAAGTCATGGCTGAATATATCAAAAGAGTTTTTCTTCCTAAAGACTCAACTGCCTGGGCTCCTTGTGCTAAAAACGAAGAAAAACTGAGGCAACTATCAGAATTGCTGTCCTTTTCATGAAGGCATAGAGCCACTGAGAGAATGGACAATTTTAGCTATCTCTGCCTGTTGCATCATCCAAAATAGTACCCGGCATAACAGTGGTGTGCAGGGGTATCCAGGCTACCTAGTTTGACAGGAGAAGGACTGCAACTACACTGGCACAGTTTCTGCCTGTGCTAGTATGCCCTACTTTTCATGCCCTGTTTAGTTCAGGAACAGCTTAGTTGTCTCTGCATGGCACTGCTTTACGAGGCCATCTGTATTCTCTTCATCTCCCCTTACAGGCTTTCATTCAATCAGCGACTTCATTCCCGTGATCACAACCACACGCTATTCACTGGTGACTCACAGACCTACAACCAGCTCTGACACATTTTCTTATATTCAATTCAGTATATCAACATCTTTTTCTGACATCTCCCCAGGGATATGTCTATCAACCAAAATTTCAAAGTGGTCTAGATGCTCACTGAATTGCAATGGAAATTCAGTACCTCACTGCAGTTACATTAAAGATAGGGAACTCAAAAAAGTTCCGACTCATCTTTTTTTGTGAAAATTATCATCCACTAATTCTGAGGGCATAATCAAAGGATGTATTTGGCTTGGGAAAACCACCCTTCTACAAATACTTGTAAGTACTAAATTATGGAGTGGCTTTGGAAGCACACCTAATAGAATACGTCCTGTGATATTGACCAAATTAGCTACCTTTTCCTGTTGAAGCCAAAGGCTCTATTTCAATTTAAAAAGAATTAAGAAGAAAAACTACAGAAGAAAAATACTGATTTTGCTTTCTGTTATTTGTTCATCTGGGGGAGTATTTTCTTTAAATTTAAAAATCCTGCATCTTCCCATGGAAGTTATAATCTTCCATTTTTTGCCCTCAACTCTGTCTTTAAGTCCCATTGATTACTTACCACCACTGGCTGCTAACACAATATAATACAATGCGATGGTGGCTATTGGCTGTCCGGCTTACTGAAATATAGATAAGCTTATAGGGTGGGAACCTTAATTTGTAGGAACATAACAAGAAAGTCTTGATATAGCTGGTCTAGTTGCATTTCCGTATCCACAATCCATAAGACTGACAGGAAAAAAAAAAAAAACCAAAACAGAAAAAGTAGTCCCAGTATTTTAATCTTATGTAAATATTTTTTCAGGAGTAATTCAAATATTTTTTACTGTTGATCATGAAAATACATAAATAAATAAGTGCCACCATTTGTTCAGCTGTAACAGTCTTGTGTAGAGACACAGTAGAAATTTTGTTAACAATCATACCTTCAAGTACATGACTTAAAACATCATGTAACAGACATTAATATCTACTACAGATGTTTTTCCAACTGAAGTGGTAAAGATGATATCAATCAAGTTATTACTTTTCATGGGATTAAGCCTTTGCATAAATATTAATCCTCTTACTCTGTCTACAACTGTGAAGAACACCAAAATATGAGCCATATTCTATTTTATATTTTAGGAGTATAAACTGCCTATGGTGCATTTTTATAATGAAATGTGCACTGGGCCTGTTAATGTGATTTCTTTTTTTTGCACAGTACTTTAAAAATATTAGTTTCAGTTTTTGAGCTGCTGATTAAAATCTTCTTTCAATGAGAAAAAATGCTCAGAAGCAGCATCTGTTTTTATAGAAATAACAGTAAATTTTAGATACGAACTATACTTTTATTATTTTGTTGAAAATTGAATGACTGTACTCCACAATAATTTACATTAGGTAGTATATATAAATTATTTTTTTACCATTTCATTAGATCACTCTGCAGTTTTTTGAAGAAAATACCATTCAGAAGCAATTACCGCTTACCTAGATGTCTGAATCATATAATTGGTCAGAAAATCTTCAACATAATCCTGAAGTATATAAAAAACCTGTCTCTCTTGTATTGTCATGTCAGCAAAACAGCTAACAGTCATTTAACTGCATCATCCCATTGTGTTTTAGAATTAAGGCAAATCTCTTAACTAACAAAGGTAATCTCACAGTACGGGTGCCATCACTACAGAAGGATCTCACATATTCTGCTCAATTTCTCCAGTTTCTAATGTCTTATCTCATGTACAGCTCTCCCAGTATGTGGTAAGCAATTTGAAAAAGGTGCACTAGCCAAAAAATAAACGCAACTTCAGAATACGTCTGATTACCATTCAGAAAAACGAGTGGCAATTAGCTGATTACAGAAACCATTAATCTTAAAAACATTTCTCACTGCGCTGAAACCCTACCAAAAAAAAAAAAAAATCTAAAACTTGTTTTGATACCAACTTCACTGTCCATGTCTCTTCCGTGTCACATAATAGCTAGTTTCTGCTTTATAGTAACTGAAGAAATGACAATCATAATTTCAGATAAATATACTGATTGTCATGGGGCTGTAAATCTGTTGGGAGACAAAGTTTTCTTGCTGCAGAGAACAGTAAATACCAGCATTGTTTCTAATTACATGCGTCTGCTCAGGGAAGGTGTCTTCCTTCAAGAGTACTCCTTCCGAAGAAACAACAAAAAAGAAAATTATGACTATGGTAGTGAGCCTACCAAACAGGACTGCATTCACTATAATGACTAATACCTAAAAACAGTCTTCATGCACCCCCAAATGGTTGTGGGGGACTGACCTTGCTCAGCTGCCAGGCGCCCATCCCCTCCTCAACAGGACAGGGGGAGAATATAAGATTTAAATGCTCCTGCATCAAGATAGACAGGAAGATCATTTACCAGTTACCATCACAGGCAAAACAGACACAAGGAAAATTAATGTTAAAAAGTGCCAATAAAAAACCAGAAATGGATGGTGAGCAACAAAGACAAAAGCTAAGACACCTTCCACAGCGTCCACCTCTTCTTTCCAGTCTCAACTTTAATCTTTCATTCCCAACTCTTTTACCTCCTCCCTCTACCCTCAAGTGGCACAGGGGGGGTGGGGAACAGGGAGTTGGGGTTAGTCTATAATCTATCCTCCCTGTTGCTCCTTCCTCCTCAGGTTTTTTCTCCTGCTCCAGCATGGGTCCTTCCCACTGGCTGCAGTCCTTCAAAAACTGCTCCAGCATGGGTCTTCTCCAGAGGTGGCAGTCCTTCAGGACAAATCAGGGATGGGTGCCTACAAAGGCTGACCATTCTCCTGATAGTGCCTGTCAGGAGAACCTCATACTCCACGGGCTGCAGTTCCTTCAGATAGTATCCATGTGCTCTGGCATGGGGGCCTTCACAGGCTGCATTGTGGACATCTGCACCAGCATGGTTGTCTCCACAGCCTGCAGGGAAATATATGCTCCTCTGTGGTTTCTTCCACAGACTTCAGGGGAATATCTGCTCAGACACCTGGAGCACTTCCTCCCCCTCCTTTTCAGACAGCCTCTCATATGAATCCCCTCAAAGTGGGTTCTAGCACAGGAATCTTCCCAGTTTCCTGCACACTCCACACCAATGGGAAATGCTCATTTTATTTCTTCACAATGCTCTCATCTTCTGAGAGCTCCTGGATCATTAAGTGCATCTTGCAGACTCTGGCAAGCTTCCTGATCCGTCACAGAGTGAAAATTTATTGGCTTTATTCTTTTTGCTGGTTTGTTCCTCAAACTTCTTTACTTCTATACTTCATCTACCTGAATTTTTGATCCGTTCCTCATCTCAACATGGGTAAAATTCTTTTAAAATATGCCAGTCGTTTCTCTTCCCCTATACTTCTCTAGGCATAAAGGTTTTAAAAGCAAGCCTTTCTTAAAAAAGTCGTATGTGGTGATCCTCAGATTCCTACATGATGTCCTTATATAGCCTTTGAACCACCTTTAAGGGCAGAATTCTCTTGCCTATCTTTCCAGCTTCTTTTAAAGTTTAAAAATATTTCCTCGTTTTTATAACTCTCTTTTGGAATTTAAAGACAATTATAGTGGATTTCTGGATAAGTCATTGCCCCCACCTGCTTCAGAGGTATATGCATCAGGAAAATGGGAAGACAGGAGAAAACTGGGAGGTTTTTTGCAACACCTCAGAACTGATTCCTGTGGAGTGAGAAGCTAACCTGTGCTCAAGTCAGGGAAATGCAGCAAGTGTGTTAGGGTAAAAAAGTTGTCTGTTTTTATAGGAAGAAGCTATTTCAGGGGGAGGACAGACAAGGCGAAAAGAAGCAGGGTTTTCACCTTTGTTACAGAGCATCAATGAAATGGAAGCTGTTTTGTATGAATACTATTTAAATCTTCTCTCGGCTGCTAAAGGAACTGTGGAGAGTGGAAGACAGTACAATTCAACATACTCACATGGCCCAGTGTCAGTTCTCACAAGTCAGAAAGTAGCCAGAAAGTTGATTAAATTTAGCCATGGTCAAGGCCCAGCCTTTCAAAAAATAGGCTGATAGACCTTGAGATTTGAGAAAGGGGACAAAAATCTCCAGAACTGGTCACCTAACTCTGTCCATGGATCAAAATGGATCAAAGGTTTCTGTAGTCCTCTTGTCACAGGAGGTATGGAAGAGCCTTGCGCCCATACGATCACATCTGATTATAGAGAGAGGATTTCACGCATGTGTTAAAGGTGTAACCTGTTATTTCAATGCATTTCATTTACATATCTCATCTTTGAAAGGATATGTAAGCTAATTAAGCTCAAGTTGGAGTGACAGTAGAAATAATGTACTAATTATTTTGGTACACACTTCCTAAAAGACACTTCTGCAAAGTAGCTCACCATCTTGAAAACTATCCAAAAATTCAGCAATCCAAATGGCATTAAAATAAAGCTATGAAGCAGCCTATTTCTGTCAATTACTTTAAGTAATCTATTTCAAGGTAAGAGTTATGATAAAAACTCTAGATGAATTAGAGAGAAAAGAAATGTGATGTGACAAAAATCTCACTGCTCCATTCCTGTCTATCTTAATATTTTACCCAGCAAGCTCTTACCTGTCTGTGTAATTAAATTACTAGTGATGTTACAGGCTCAGGACCCAACAACTCAGCTTGCAGGTGCCAAGCACTTTTCAAAGAGCTCCATTCATGGCTGAAAAAGCCACAAATTGAACGACGACATACCCTTGACAGTGCCGGCAATGACAGCGGCTCTTTTACAGTCTTTCAGAGAACAACAAAAACAGGTTTTCCCCACTTAGAAATAAATAAGAAGCAGCAATCTGAGTCTGGGTTGGACTTATCTCAATAGGTTGCCTGATGCAATTATACGGGCCTCACCAAAGGTAGCCACAATTTGTTGCCAACACACTGCACATCACAGTCACAATGTAGGCTTTATATACCTATATATGTGATTTTTTTTCTTTTAAATATGAAGCTAGCAGTACGCTACCTCTCCTAGAACCAACTGAAATATGCATTGTACCAGCTTAATGGCAACCACCTTGTCTAGGGGTACTTTTACTTCCAAAGATGCCACTTCAGTAAATAAATAAGAATGGAGCCATTGTAAAAAAAAAAAAAAAAAAAAAA
>Ga0065711_1046839_pt1 | contig 12671 bp, 11 predicted proteins | sample Hoacrofraction12_FD_59098 | JGI IMG/M metagenome (GOLD analysis project Ga0065711, IMG submission 59098) | Hoatzin crop microbial communities from Cojedes, Venezuela - Epithelial fraction 12 v2 (version 2) | ecosystem: Host-associated > Birds > Digestive system > Esophagus > Crop | place...
GTTCCTCTCTGCCCAACTTTCCAGCCTGTCCAGGTCACGCTGAATGGCAGCACAGCCTTCTGGTGTATCTACCACACCTCCCAGTTTGGTGTCATCAGCAAACTTGCTGAGGGTACATTCTAACTCTTCACCAGGTCGTTGATGAAGAAGTTGAACAAGGCTGGGCCCAGTACTGACCCCTGGGGGACACCACTAGTTACTGGCCTCCAACTAGACTCAGCGCCACTGATGAAAACCCTCCGAGTTCTGCGATTCAGCCAGTTCTCAATCCACCTCCCCAACCACTCATCCAGCCCACACTTCCTGAGCTGTGATGCTTCTGACTCTGATACCTGCTATCAAACTTTCTCCACTGTAGACAGCAGCCTTAACTCAAAGAAGGCAGCAAAGTGACATCCCGCATGGTTCTTTTTCACAAAAGAAAAGATTGTCCCAAGCTGAAATATCTTTGGACACTGAATATGACATGTGTATTGAGATTTTTAAAAGTGTTATTTCCATTTCAACCAGTAAATAACTGACTTCAGAGAACACAGTTCTAGCTAGTTCTAAACAGTCCTGTAAGGATCCTGCTTTTTATAACATTCCCATAGACTGTCTTCTATTCCAATAGAGATTAAAAACATATTACCACTTGAAAGTTTCAGGAGATCTACCTCACTTCAAAGGTGCCTTCTAGGCTTATCAGTATCAATATTCAAATGATTAATAACATTCAGAAACATCTGCTGACCTCTATTAATTGCCAACGAGCACTCGCAATGTCAGCTCTTTATCTGCAGTTTTTGATCAATGTATATTCAGCCCTACATTGAGTATATATGCCTCTACTGCAAAGTGCATCCTGGGGTAAAGTTGTCCCAAACTAGGTTGTGTACTTAAATAGTTTAGTATAGCAATAAAGACTGAGACATTAATATCAAACACTTCAGAGGTTTGCCTGTGCAAGCACCAGTTCTAATAGCTAACCAATATTTAAATAATTAAAAAAACCCACTTACGGATCATCTCTAAAATAGGACTGCAAATGAGAAAGTGCAAATAAATTTAATTGATTAACATTTGATATGAATTGATGAAATTCAAAGAAATCTCATGTACAGAAATGACTTCTGTAATAACATAAATGTGTTTATCAGCAATGAGGAGTCAATGGCTTAATACAAAAAAAAAAAAGACCACTGTACCCGAAGCCAAGAAGATTTACTGCAGGGTATTCAGAATACAAAGGAAAAACGGTCTCCTAAAAACATTCCTTTAGACTAGCCACTATATTTTGCTCACTCTCTCTCACACACAATGAACCTGGGAAACATTAGTGGTTTTCTAAGTCTTGATGGTTTCTTTTTGTACCAGTATATTTCTTACTATTGACAGTATGTCAGGCCAGTAATGTATGTTCAAGGAAATAAAAGCTATATTTAGCAGATAAAAAGAACAAACTGACAAGGGGAAAAACTGCTGCTACACAGAACTTATAAGAATATATGCAGTATGTAACACAAGAGGTCATCCTTGTTGGAATGAATTGTAAACATGATAGCATTAAGCAAAGAGCTTACAGGAAAGCATGAGCAATGAGGTCCCTAGTTCAAGAAAACATGCAGACTGAAATGTAAGCTATGCATTTTTCACTTTTCAGAGTGTAATACACATCACAATCAATTTTTTAAATCATTTTAATTCTTTTATTTTAAAGGATAAGTTTATGCACCCAGGTTCCTACAGCTCAGTTTGATGCCTAACATGGTACCACCTTCCTTTAGTTTCCTTCTCCCAATTTTAATGTAATTTCTTTAAACATCCTTCATTTGATTAGATTCAATTTCATTTAATCTGTGTTATGTTCTCTTCATTTTCACCCTAGTACCACATCTTTACTCTTCTCCCAGATGCCTACATTATCTCCTTTATGATGGAATTTAGCTTTTCATCCTTAAATCTACTGATTTGCTCTCTGCTCTAATTCCTTTTTGCTTTCTGTGATGTAGCCTGACCCTTTTATCAGCTATCCCATCACTTTTCTGTCTTTCTTCTCTCTCTAAAGTGACTCCTGAGAGACCCTGCAGATCTGCAGAGCTGACGCAGAGATCCCCTGAAGATCATCAGTGTCTAGAGGAGAGAAATCACATTTCTTGACATCTAAAGAGATCCTGTTTCGAGGCTCTTCACTTTTACGGAACCAGAAATTTTACAGTATGACCAGAGCATTATGCAGTTGTAGTTGCATTTCACATTCTTTTGAGGAATATCAGGACTTTAAAAATCTTTTGTGACTTGAAAATCCAAGCAACTGAATGATGAGAGGTGAATTCTTAGCCTCTCACAGCAAGAGAGACACTCACAGGAGGCTGGAAGAATGAGGAACAGCTAAAAGAAATAACGCTTGTCTACTAGTCCTCAAAAAAACAGACTATATGGACATACGAAATCCTGCCAGTCAACTGCACCTGAAGATTTTTATAAATGAACCAGAGGACGGAATTTCAGTGTACTGTCATGTGATAATAAAGCCAAAGGTCAATAATAAGCTTTAGAACTATCTTTAAATACAGTATATTTTTGAGATTGCAGTGAGTTACAGCTATGTCCAAAGTACAAAGAGAATCTCCTCTGACAATGCAAGATACACATTAAATTATAGTTTTACAGATGTCAGTGAATTTTTTCAGAAAATACATTTAAAATCCATCAAATCAGTGCTGCAATTCTGGAGATGTTGTTTTTCAACACTGAGAACAAAATCATCCTTAATCCTTGCTATAGCTTCAACAACTCAGCTATTAATCACAGTGTTGTGACATATATTTCTCTATATAAAAGGCTGAAGTAACAAAAGGGAAAAAAAAAAATCACAGTTAAACACATAGCTGATCAGAGATCCCCTCTTGAGGTCTAAACACAACTGCACTTATCAGCTTTCCTCCCCCCCCTACTTCATGGCACATAATAGCTAAGAATCAAATCCTTTCATTTTCTCATCTGGACATTCACTGTATAATCAACATGCAACAGAAACCACCTTAAAAGTCAACAATACTAAATTAGAGGTACCAAGATTATATTTATTATAGGACTCAAAATGCCATTTGGCTATTTTCTACTTCAAAAAGAGAAAAGCAGATCCTTCTTGGGCATCATGAATCCTTGCCAAAAGATTAAATACCATTGTTACCTTTTATAAAGCCAAGTAACCTGAAAATACTAAAAATCTAATGAAATGTTCACCCTGCTGCTACCAGCTGACACGTACTGGGAGAGAGCATGGTTCTTTCAGTGCGCCCCAAAGTCATGGCTTGTCAAGGAACCTGTTTATCTCCCACCAAAGCAAAACAATGTAGTAGAGGACCTTACCAGTATAACCTTGCCTTTGTTTTTACATCATGCACTTTGATACATCAGAAAGAAAAAAGACATTTGCTCAGAGAGACTCAATGACGGAGTTGCGTAGTCAGAAACACATCAAGTCTACCCCAAAAGCAACAGCAAGAACTCTAGTGACATTCACACATATATTACATCTCTTCTTCACCATATTAAACAGCCTTAAAATAAAGCACCTTGAAAACTGCTTTCTCTAATCCACTTACCAAGATAAACTATTAGTAATATTTCCTTTATCCTATAAACAACATCCTTAGTCTATTCATCCTTCAAAGACTGACACAGACCTTTCAGGTTCTATCATAATGGAATAAGGAAAACCATACGTATTGTATTATGTTAATATAATAAAGTTGTCAATGCTAAACACTGACTACTGATATTACACTGCTTGCCATAAAAAAATATTAATTACTAAATGAGAAAACACATGGATTTAATAATATATGCTAAATACTTACTTGAAAGAAACATTTCAGAATCAAGTATTTCAGAAAATGAAAACATGTCATTCCAAGCTAACATAATGAGGAGTGTTTTAGCATATGGGATCAAAATCTTACCAAGAAAAAACACAAGGTTTATCTCAGGACTTTCAGTCATGGTAACTTCTTCCCCAGGATCCACCCCCTGATTCTGATCTTGTCTCTCCTTTCAGTCTGCAGTGCATTTTTAAATACACTCTGAACTAATAGGAATGCTTTTCCTTGAACGTGCTTTCAAAAAGATAAAAATAGTTCATGCTATAAGATAATCCTCGATCCATGAATAATTACCCACAATACTCCCAAGGGGTCAAGTCTTTTGTACTAACCAGTAAATTACATCTGCTTACTAATGTTGATTAAGATCATATGCCAATTTTCCTATTAACTGAAATGATTAAGTGTTGGGTTAGAGAATGAAGTAGAATAATGTGGAGAAAAACATACTATCTCCTCAGTATTAGCATCTTCATTTTTTACTTTTAATTTGTTTACTTATAAAAATATTGTACATACTGTAACAATTTTTAATGAAAATTTCTTCAAATTGAGAAATTACAATCCCTTAAGTGTCATTTGTAAGTTCATTAAGTATTAAGACAAATTATATTGTGACTTCTTGACACAATTTCCCCACTGTGCACACAATCCTAGCACGCTTTCAGCTAAGCATCACTTCTAACGTGGACTTCTACTTTACCACCTGTGTTACAGCTAAATCAGGAAAGTGGTTATTAATGTAACAAATTTCCTTGAAGCTTCATGATTAATAAGAGGAAAATCACACATTTTTTTTTTCTGTTTACGTTCAAACTCCATTAAGTATTGCATTTTCAGAAGGCTTTTAACCTGCAGTTGGGGTTCACTGTTACCACTGTCAGTTGGATTTTTCATTTCTCTCAAAATATTCTATTAACTGTATATATTATTACATCCTCCAAATGCATGCAGCATGGTCCTGAACAAATCAGATACAACATAGCAGGAAGGACTGAAAAAGCTCTGTGAAAATCTTTCTAATCATTGTACTATCTCCAAAAATAATTGAAGATTCCCTTTCAGCTGGAGGAATAGGACCTGTTGCTACTGCAAAGGCTGAAGCTACCCTAGACAACAACAAAGTGACAAGAGGAAGAAGTTACACATGGTCTTGCAAGGTTAACAACACAATACCAGAGAGAGGAGTAGTAAATACAATCTCAAATTAAAATGATCGCATTATCTTCTATAATACCACTTAACCCCCATGCAGACAAGATTTGAGAAGTAGCTGCTAGTTATGAACTGCTTAGGGTGTCAGTTGTTCCACTGTCAGCACTTCACTCCCTACCAGGCCACTGCAGACTCCTGCACTGAGAGTAAGCATCCCAGCTGTGCACGCCACACACCCAGCAGCAGACCTCCCTCTTGGAGGAGTATGTCCAAATATGACATTGTGGTGACTATTATAAACAGTCAATAACAGAGGTCATTTGGGTGCAGCATTTAAAAATATAATTAAAAAAAACCAACGTCTTTCTACTACAGCAAATATGAAACTGGAAATGTTAAGGGCGGAGGCTATTGATCAATATAAAACGATCAACAGTTCATTCACTGAAATTGCCTCCTTGCATGAAGAGAGTTGGCAGAGAGAAGCTCTGAGACTAAATGCCTCAGCAAGGTAAGTGGGATTTTTCCAAGTGTCAGAAGGAGAAAATGGAGTTTTCTGCTCATTACTACTTGTTGGTCCCTGTCACCCATAATATTCTCAGTTTATTTTAGGGTGGTTTTTTTTTCCATGTAAAGTATACACTAACTTTAACTGAACACTAACTACAGCTTATAGGACATTCCTGTAACAGAACAACAACTGAAGCCTTCAAAACCAGCAAATACCAGTCTTAACTCAAGGGCATCGCAGAGGAGTTTTTCTCTATGAAAAAACTTCTCAGGATTAAGCTCAGACGTTTTACGGAATGAGTTTAGTTACACAGTGTAGCCACAAGAGGGAAGCTCAACACATTTGTTAACTCTTTTTTAACCAGTTATCAAAGTGCAAACTGCTCATAGACTAGGTTCTTCAATTCACAACAAAATCTCAGTTTCATGACTTAAAATTCAAAATGTTAGTCTAAACTGGTGCCAAAACTTACATTATAAAGACGCCAAAAGCGAGGAAACATACATAAGACCAAACATAAGCTGCACTACTACGAAAATGAAGATACCAGACCAAATGAAGAGACCCTTTGTAAAGAACTCAAATTATATCCAACCAAACTGCTAAATATACAGTTTCTGGGCTTTAAGGCAAGCAATGAAGCCAGGGAAGGACCTGGTTGAAGCAGAGGAGGAACCACAGCTAAGAACAGAGCTAGTACCCTTTGCTTGAGCAAGGGGAACCATGGCAGGTGTGGGAAGGAGCCAGCAGCTCTCACACCTGCACCCAACAGCCAATTCAGCAACCAGCTGTAAACACAGAAATACAAGCTATAATGCAAACCTAGGGTTCCCACACACCTCTTCATCTGTTGACATAGGTGAAGTGGTGGGATAATAAGTACACTGTTGGTGGTTTTCACCTCTAAACTACCAGCAACAGTTCTGTTGAGGAAAAGGCACATTCAGCTATCCCATTTTGCTCCCCTCCCATGGGATGAGGGCTCAGCACTGCTCTGGGAAATGACACTTGTGGTGGGTACTGCCCACTGCAGAACAAGCAGGTGTCCTCCTGCAGCAAAAATATACCCCTGAAAAGAGAGATGCTTGCCAAAAGGAGTAAGTGAGTTTGACCGACTATATCAGACAATTAGGTACCTAGGTTTATATATCTGGAAAGGACTGCATATTCAGTTGATTTTGATACATTGTTCATTTTTACAATGCTTCTCAAAATAGAGAGAGGCGTGAAAGTAAGTGAAAACATAGTGATCATAAAATAAATGTAATTTTCCTTGAAAGTTTTCTTCCTGCAGATTTCAAGTTTAATAAAAAATACATGCTGAAAAAAAAAAAATACTTCTCACAGTCAAAAAAAGTTTTTATTTGCATCTACAACTGGCCATTGTTTTTTATGATGTAGGGTACAGGGATTTCACAACCAGAAACACATCATCATGTAATGCTAAACTTAATTCATAATTTTTTCTTTTTCCAGAATCATTGTACACATATTCAGATGTGAAACACACCTTTTTCTAATTTGATCATGTATCTGGATAACCTTTATGACAAGCTGCACATCCCAAACTGCCACATGGTGAGGATATATGCAATCAACATTTCACTGGTGCTAATTTCTGTCTTCCTTCTGGAACAATGTCAGACACCAGTTAGGTCTCTTTCATCAAGACAGGAGCTGCCTCCCAAAGTTTATACCTGAAGGGTTTCCCTTGACTTTCAGTGCAGCCCAGCAAAAGTGACAGAAAATAGCTAACCATTAAAACATAAGTTATTTTACTTGTATTCTTTCTTGCCTATAACACTAAACTGCTTATCTAGTACAAAACCATGATGCGGCTTAGAAGATTTTTTCTGTGTATATCAATCTCCCAAAGAGGGAAACATGATGTAAAAAACCCCATAGAACTACAGTCTTTGTACTATCACAAATAGAGAAATGAGCACTTGCTACCTTTGGGACTTCAAAGAGATTTCAAACATGCGGTATTACTTTCACTTCATCTAACCAAAGTAAAAAATATTTTATAGCCCTATCTGTTTCTACAGTGTCTCAAATATCTTTTTCTGTTTTAGTATGCTTTCCAACTGCCAAACAACAGCTTAGCAGACGATTACCTATTGTTCTCTCTATTGGTTATTTCTCATTCTTACCCCAAAGAACAGCATTTTCAGAGTGCTGGCAGCATTGTATAAATATTACCCCTTACTTTGCACCACTGCAGTACCCCATATTAGCCCCAGCTCTGGAAATCGTGACAAGACATTCACTGAGGGATTCCCCAAGGGCTGGCCACAGCAGCCTCGCTCAGACAGTCGTTAGGATGAGGCATTAGACAAAACGCACACTCTTCTGCACAGCATGGAAAGGGAGCTAGCTTCACAGCACTATTCTCACCAGTGAATCTCACTAAGCAGTGCCTTTGCTTCACAGAGCAGCTTAATAAAAAGACAACTACCTTGCATGACGCAACTGCTGCTGACAGCCCTCCTGGACTCCACTGACAGAAACTAAAACCGTGCAGTACAGACTAATGCAAAAAGCTGCATGGCTATTTCTATCTCTAAACAAAGGGAAAAATAATTTTTAAAAAGTCTTTCTTCCAAAGCTGTCTGGCTGTTGAATGGGTGATTATTCATGAGTAACTTCATCTGGACACTCACAGGTAGTGCAAATGTGTTAAAGACAGAGCTACAGAGTTCTGTGCAGAAGCCGATGAGCAAGCAAGGTAATGATCCAAGAAGACGAGGTGTGGCAGAACTGGTTTGGTTTTATTTTGAACTGGCTTTGGAATTCTGGAAGAAATGTTTTGCATTAGTGGGTAAAAGGCCCTGGTAAGTAATTTTTGCTTACTGAGATGCCTCACAGGAAGTATACAAGTTGTCCCTGAAATGCTATGGAAAGCCTGCAGGGACACAGATTATTACAGCCCGCATTTCTTCCAGTTAATGTATGCAACCAACAGTAAAAATCACAGAATAATTTTGATGTTGAAGGGGACCTTTGGAGTTCATCTTATCCAGTCCCTTACTTTAAGCAAGGCTAACTTTCATGCATTTTCTTCTTTTTCTTTACTCAGCATACAACAAGAAAACATTCAGTGTATGGAATGGTGCTGGCACAAGTGCACGGGTGCCTAGCAAAGGCTGAAGAACTTAGAAAATGACAAAAGACAATGTTTATAGTTGCATATTTTACTAGAATTAAATGCAGGGGTTTTTGTTTATAAAGATTAGCTTAATGCACATGACTCGTTTTTGTCCCAGCCAGCAGCTTCCTTCTCTCATGGAAGCACTACCTCCCCCAGAAGGCACCTTGCTCCGCAGGGCCAGCAGGAACAGAGAACAAAGATCCTGTGGAGATGCAAAACTGAGTGGAGATTTCAGAAATACTGTGATGGGTTTTATTACCACAGAAAAACACCCCCAAAACCCAGGAACTTCAAGCACCATTGATTTTAAACCTCCGTGTTGTAAACTGTAGCACATGGGTAAAACTAAAGGATTCAGACAAAGATTTGTCAGTCAGGACCCAAGCTCCAGACAGCAGTATTTTTAGTTGAAAAACGTTGGACCAGACATCCTGATCACTTTCAAACTTCCTTGTATTATTTTTTACTAAAGAAAGCTGACAGCATTTGTTTGCCATCTGTTTACTACCTCCATGTTAATTTTTTTGTATATTATTGAGCTTAGTTTTAAAGTCTTTATTAAAATCTCTTCTACACAAAAACATTGTCCTTTGAATAATTATAATCATCAGACAGTGTACAAAATCTTTCTTCTAACATCTGTCTTTCCCACCCTTATGCTCAGAAGTAAGCTTTATTTGCATTGGAATATTCATGGAGTATAAATAACAAAAAACCACAAAAGCCGATAGAGTGTAGGTAGAAAATATCCTTTCCTTGGTAGTTCTTAACTTTCAGTTAACTTTTTTACAACTGTACAATAACTTGAAGCAAAATTTGTCCTGCGAGAGAAACTGCTAAGCAACATTTCCAGTTAACAACATACTCCATCTTTTGAATATACCTGCTGTCACCCGATGTTAACGTAACAGTCCCGAGCTCCGGTAATGTAACACTGCTGGCTATTAAGAGCAGGAGCTGGGGTAGCTAAAGAAATTCGTGCAAAACTAAACAAAGGAAAATTTTTCTTCTTAAGCAGATGCTATGCACAAGAAATTTTAAAACAAACTTCTTTGTAGTCTCTCCCAGGTCAGTTCTCTCTCCACCAAACAGCCTATTTTCCAAAACATTGTTTTCATTTAGCTCTCGTCAACTGGGTAGTTTGCCACAGCCTTTTTGCTTTGCTTTGTGCCTCTACAGGTATCACGCATTCAGTAGACAAAGTCTTGAGTTTAAAAAAAACAAAACAACACAACAGTATGAAATGAATATTTATGTTTGAAATGTTCTGGCTCATTATTAGACAGTATTTTCCCTCAAACTGCTGGGGTTTTTTAGTAACTAATCAGCAAACATACATTGCCTTATAAACCATTACTATTGCATCTGCATAATTAATACTATATAACAGTCTTGAAAAATTACAACTCAAGGTAAGTCTACTAATATTTTGTGAGTCATTTAAGTACTAACCCTTTTAGTATACTGTAGTGTGTGTATGTTATTTATAGAAACATGAATTGACATAACACAGCTTTGTTCTTAGCTCAATGGCTATGGCTCCTCTGCTAACTCCAGAATTCTCAAAGCAGCTAGCAAGCACTTAAATGATGGTTTGGAAGATTTGGGATATTCCAAAACTATCCTTTACATCCTCATTTTAACTTACGAAACTTTGATATGGTATTTCAGTTTTATTCCATATTCTTTTAGTTGCCTTTTTAAGCCATGTACCAAAATACAACAGACTGTCTTCTAAGTTCCAAAGCCTATCCCCCAGCAGTAGATGTTAGCAATCTAGTGAGATTAATTTTATTGTGGATAATCTTTCTGGGAGACTTTAGACACGGACTACACATCTATTTTGAAAAACCTCTTTTGCAAGACTGCTGGTGAACATTCTTTGCCATATTTGACTCTTCCCTGGCAGAGCTAGCACAACAATACATGCTATTGAATAAGTTCGTCATCTTGAACATCTTTGCCTTTTAGAGCACAGAACATTAAGCTAAACTAAGCTTGCACTGAAAAAGCCACCAGAGTTTCACCAAGACAGTTTTACAAGAGGCAGTCAACATTTTAGTTTATCTGTCTGTTCTTCAGCTAATAAATTTTGACGATACATTGCTACTACAGAATTAGTCATCCACATCTATTTTTAAGTTATCCAGGTTTAGAATCAAATGATCCTTCTGTTACCGTAAATCAGACTCCTTTAAACATAGCAACAAGCAACAGTATTATTAATTCATTCTAATACGACAAACCTGCAATAAGAAGGGACATCTTCAACTAGACCAAGGTTGCTCAGAGCCACATCCAACCTGACCTTGAATGTTTCCAGGGACGAGGCACCTACCACCTCTCTGGGCAACCTGTGCCAGTGCCTCACAACCCTCATCATAAAAAAAAAAAAGCCTTTCTTATATCCAGTCTGAATCTACCCTCTTTTAGTTTAAAACCATTATCCTATGTCCTCTCACTACAGGCCCTGCTAAAAAGTCCCTCTCCATCTGTCTTGCAGGCTCCCTTCAGCTACTGGAAGGCTGCCATAAGGTCTGCCTGCAGCCTTCTCTTCTCCAGGCTGAACAGCCCCAACTCCCTCAGCCTTTCCTAATAGGAGAGGTGTTCCAACCCTCCTCTGGGCCCACTCCAACATGTCCATGTCTTTCCTGTGCTGAGGGCTCCAGAGCTGGGTGCAGGACTCCAGGTGGACTCTCACCAGAGCAGAGTAGAGGGGCAGAATCTCCTCCCACAACCTGCTGGCCACGCTGCTTGGGATACAGCCCAGGATATGGTTGGCTTTCTTGGCTGCGAGCACACATTGTTGGCTTATGTCCACCTTTTCAGTCCTTCTTGGCAGGACCACTCTCAATCCCTTCATCCCCTAGCCTGTCTTGATACCTGGGGTTGCCCTGACCCAGGTGCAGGACCTTGCGCTTGGCCATGTTGAACCTCATGAGGTCCACATGGGTCCACTTCTCCAGCTTGTCAAGGTCCCTCTAGGTGACATCCCTTCCCTCCAGCGCATCGACCACATCACTCAGCTTGGGATCCTCTGCCAATGTGCTGAGTGTGCACTCGATTCCACCGTCTGTGTTGCTGATGAGGGTATTAAACAGTACTCATCCTGATACAGACCCCTGAGCATCACAACTTGTCACTAATCTCCATCCAGACTTTGAGCCATTGACAACTACTCTCTGGATGCAACCATCCAGTCAATTCCTTATCTACCAAACAGCTCATCCATCAGATCCAAACCGCTCCAATGTAGTGAGAAGGATGTTCTGGGAGACCGTGTCAGAGGCCTTACAGAAGTCCAGATAGATGACATCCATAGCTCTTACCTTGTCCACTGGTGCAGTCACTCCATCACAGATGGCCATGAGGTTGGTGAAGCAAGACTTGCCCTTGATGAAGCCATGCTGGCTGTCTCGAGTCACCTCCCTGTCCTCCATGTACCTTAACATTGATCCTAGGAGGATATGTTCCTTGATCCTCCCAGGCACAGAGGTGAGGCTGACTGGTATCTTTCACTAGATCAGTTTGCTCAAAGCCCCAGACAACCTGACCTTGAACACTTCCAGGGATGAGGGGATTGCCTAGAACGAGTCAGACAGCCCCACGTATTACGACTGCCTCAGCTAAGAAAAACAGAAGGGTAATTGTCATAGGCGATTCCCTTCTGAGGGGAACAGAGGGCCCGATCTGCCGACCGGACCCATCCCACAGGGAAGTCTGCTGCCTCTCTGGGGCCCGGGTTAGGGATGTTGTGAAGAAACTCCCTGGTCTGGTGCGGCCTTCTGATTATTAACCCCTCTTGGTAATGCAGGTTGGCGGGGACGAGATCGCAGAAAGAAGTCCCAAGGCCATCAAAAGGGACTTCAGGGCACTGCGGCGACTGGTTGAGGGATCAGGGGCGCAGGTGGTGTTTTCCTCCATCCCATCAGTGGCAGGGAACAGCACTGAAAGGGGCAGGAAAACTCACCTGGTTAACAGGTGGCTC
>Ga0065711_1046840_pt1 | contig 12670 bp, 5 predicted proteins | sample Hoacrofraction12_FD_59098 | JGI IMG/M metagenome (GOLD analysis project Ga0065711, IMG submission 59098) | Hoatzin crop microbial communities from Cojedes, Venezuela - Epithelial fraction 12 v2 (version 2) | ecosystem: Host-associated > Birds > Digestive system > Esophagus > Crop | place...
CTGGAGATATTCAAGACCCGCCTGGACAAGGTCCTCTACAGCCTACTGTAGGTGACCCTGCTTCGGCAGGAGGGTTGGACCAGATGACCCACAGAGGTCCCTTCCAACCCCTACCATTCTGTGATTGTGTGATTCTGTAATAGTCCACACAGTTTGGTGCAAATCAGCAGAGCCAGTGGTGAGATTTTACATGCGTGTAAGTGCGGGTTAATTGGTACGGCACATTCATGTATGCATACCAGTAAAACCCAGTGTTAAAATATGAAAGCTGGTCTTTCTACATCTGAACCACTCGCTGAGATTTTCACAGGGGCAGGAGTTACGGTGGAGAGCTAGAGGCAGACGGAGCTGCAGACTCCCACGGCTCCCACTGGTGCTGATGGGATGAGGCTGTTCATGTGCTCCAGCCACAACCTGAACCGCCTGTGAACCGCATGAGTGTCCTGAACCACAGCCTGCGTATCCTCAAAATACGTCATTAAGAAATCAGCTAGAAAGCTCATACAGTTGGAACCAGGTAATGTCCACTGAAAATGCCCTGAAAAAGTTGCAGGTTATCCAAACAAAATCTAGTTCCATTAATTTTCTCTTCTCATTCTCACAGTGGCTAAAACAGACTTGGAAAATACAGGCTTTAATTTTGCAGGTATGTATGTCTAAGTTATGTGGCAGAGAAATCTTGTTGTATGTCAGTGAACTATTCACTTCCATAATCCTACCACATGCTTTAATATTTGCAGGACAGGTCTGTGTGACAGTCAGAATTTTTTATATGAAGAGAGAATAAGAATATTTTTTATGACCTTATACATGACAGATTGTACATTTTCTTTCTCTGTGCAGATTTGTCCCAAATACATGTCTAGATATAAAGATACAATCACTCCTGGTTTTGTTTTTTTTCTTTTCTTTTGTAGTTGCACAGCTCTGAAATCTCAATAAAGATTTAATTACATAATGCATTAAAAGACAATTGGGTTAGCTTTCTTTATAGTTTCTTAAATATTTTTTTATTAAAGCAGATGCAGCTCATCCAGAAGAGCAATGATAAATCATGGTCCACAGGCGAAATTATAATCTGTCCAGTTTTTGTATACTTTGGCCTTGAAGAGCAATTAGACCTGGAGATGTCACACTACTTGTGCAATACAAGAATAGGAAAATCATGTTTTTGTAACCCTGGATATCCCCAACTTGCTACTGACCACTGAGTGTCCAAAGCAAACTCACATTCTATTTAAAAACTACATATATTTTTCAGACAGAAATAAAATAATCTTCTTCTGGGGCTTCTTCTACGTCAATGTGAGCAGCGGACACGTGCTAGGACCCACATTTTGAAATTCCAACTTTCCAGAGCTCACTTCAAAACTACAGGAGACATTCCCACCACCTCCTGGGAGCACTTGGCTGGATGACAGCTAAAGACAAACCTGACAGGAAGAGACTCTGTCCAAACTGAGTGACACGAGAGGGATGGAAGTAAAGAAAAGGAATCTATAGGCCTAAAAAATGAAAAATTAGGAACATCATGATCCATGGGCTTTATTCCAAGTTGTAGTCTTTTAAAATTTCCAAAAAATCAAGCCATGAGATTCCCCAATTTTAGTATTCTAAGATGAAAGAAAAAAAAAATTACCTTGCATATTTCTTTAATTTTAAATGTTCATCTCCTCACTCCCAATCCCCATCCATCTATGTCATCCATATCTAACATTGGTGTAAGGGGTCTTGTAAGTCTTCTTTAAGTCATCATCTTTAACTGGAGTTGAATTATTATGTCAGATGGTTGAGAGCATTGCATGTTTCACAATACTTTTGCATTTGTTTAAACAGTATTAGGCACAACAAGCACACAAAAAACAGCTTTCTGGTTTGCATGACAGCTTTTTTAGTATCTTAAACAACATAGCTAGATAGATAATTTAAAAATCAGATTATTCTTAGGTAGCTTTTAAAAAATTTTAAAAAAACCCAACAATAAAGCACACTTCCTCCTTGCTGCCCCCTCCAAGAAAACTCAGATGCACACAGAAAGAGCTGTCAAGCTCAGTCTTGTCCAAAGCAGATCTGCCAATGTTCTGACAATGTTTGCACTTGCTTGTCAAAATGGTCACTTCAGCTGAGCATCATTTACACTTTGGCTTACAAATTAGTTATGTAAATTACCTATAAATCTAACATGATAAAAAATCCATCTACCTTTAAAGTTATATAGAAAAATAGACACACTTTCTATACACATTACAAAATGTGGCAAGGTAGGACCAACCTTTCCTGGCTGAAGCAAAATGTTGCAGATGGACTACACAGAAGAGACTGGAGGCTGGAGTGTATGGCTCCCGGCCAGCGCATCTGGGTTTTGCTCCCTCCTTTGCCATCAGTTCACTGTCAGAGCTTGGGCAAAGTCATCTCTTCTGTGCCTCGCATTCTCGATCTGCAAAGTGGACAGGACTGGCTGAATTAGTCCTTGTCTAGCAAATGTAGAGATTTTCTTCTGTTTGAAAGCCGTTTCACAAGCTGTTTTAGCAAGTGGTCTGCTTTCTGAAACTGCTTAGAAAGCCATTTTCAGCAAGAAGTAGAATCTGTAGGATTTTCATCTACTGGTGTATCGATCCATGTAGCCCACTGTCAGGAGCACTGTTGGTTACAAAACGTGCTACATGATGCTGTTAATGTACAGGGGCTGGACGAATGCCTTTGCTGTTTATGTGAATATCTTTAATTGCTCAGTAGATTTTAAAGATAACTAACCATACTGTTACTAAAAAAGAAAAACAATATTGAGAGAGTTTCATCATGGATTTCTTTCCTGCATTTATAGAAAGAGTTCAGTAGTTCAACTGAGTATGTGCACAAAGACAAGTAGGACCAGTTACAACGGGAAGAGAAGAAAATCTTTGACAAGGGAGAGGATCCTGCATCTGGGATTACTCGGTTTGAAACTGAGACATGCATCACAACAGTGAGAGCTTGCACAGGAGGGAATTATAAAGCTTTGTGAACTCTCACAGTGCATCGGTATATGGAATAAATAATTCTTATTACTAGGATGTTGCAAGGACAGAGATTGCTGGACACACGCTCTAATCTAATGATATCCTGAGTCCTTCAGAAACTAGCACTGAGGAGCATCTCTTAAAATTGGGATAGATAATGATATTCTACACTTAAGATGTGAAACCCCTATTAGGGACTTTGTTCTCCTCACCTCTTCCTTTCCTCTCCAACAACTTGGATAGCAAGACAAAAATAGAAATGATTGTTCTAACACGTCAAGAAAACACCCTCTTTAACATTTATTCTAACTTACTTTAACTTATACTTTTTATCCTCTGATGATTTTTCTAATCAAAACTTGCTTGGTTAACATCTGTTAATAAAACTGTTTTGACTGTTAATGAAAATGGTCTGTGGTTGACCCCTCATGAAATGCATGCACAAAAGCTTTCCTATATTTAGTCCTCGTTGTAACTGGGCATAAGATTACTACCTACCTCACAGGACATGCTGAGGTTCCGCTAATTACTAATGGGGTAGGAGATGCCAGAATTAATGTGAATGGGTAATGCCCAGACCACTAATACTGTGCTTCACAGCATCACTGACTATCACAATCACCTTCAGACCCTCAACTTATTCTTCCCTGCTTAAGAATTTTCTAAAGTATCATCATCTTGAAGGGACAGTGAGACATCAGATGCATGAACTTTCTTTCTCAGTCAAATGGACACTGTTACCAGTCAGAGTCAGAAACACTCAAAGGAGCTGCAGTAACAGCTTTTCGTCCCTTCAGTGAAGGCTTTGCGGAAAACTTCCTGCAATGACTAAACACAACACAAACGGAAAGATACTATTATAGCAGCAGATACTACTGTTTTAATGGCTCTGAATATCAAAATTCTCAATCCATTTCAACTACCAATTACATTCATGCGGCAGAAAAATATTATTAGCTTTTAAATTCTATTAAGTGTTCATTGTGTTTCTCAATTTCCACCTAAGAATCACAAAGGACTAGACAAAGCTTTGTGCATCCTGCTTTACAAAACACCACTTACATATTATTCCTAACCCACAAATTAAGAATTAAAACTCTGGGGGAATATAGTGATTTACCCAGAAGTGTTTCAAATGGGAAGACCTTCCTCACAGACGTCAATAAGTGGACTTCGCAGCTGACCAGCCCATGAAGAACAGGAGTAGGAAAGTTAAGTTGAGCCATGGCTCGTGTGTCAGGATGCTGATCTATATACCAAAGAGCCAAAAAGATCAACTTCCGTTTCACATTCATATGACTTGTCCTATGCCCTAAAAATTCTACCTATGCATAAATCTACATAGTAAACACAACAGAAATCTGAGCCAAAGAGAATATCTTAGAAACACCTAGTACATTGTCAGCCCACATAACCATGCTGCTTGAAGGAAGGCAAAATTCCAGAGGGTCAACGAACTGGTGCGTGTGTTGCAGCTAGTCTCTTGAGTCACAACATAATTACATTATAAGAGATCAACACTGTACATGTGCAAGGAAAATTTAGCCTGATACTGTCGTGTTTTCCAACATGCAGTCGTACAGAAAAAGAAATGAATCCCCAAAGAATTTACAGAGAGCTGGAAGCAGAGTGAGATAGCTCAAGAGATCCACACTTACACTTCTTATTAGAACTGAAAGCTGTAAATATGTCTGTGAACATTGTGTTTTACTACATTCAAGTTGCTTTCCAACCTGATTCTCCAAGTTTCTACACATCAGCCTCTGCAAATACCAGAGCAAAAGCCTATGTGTCACTTAAGACTTTGGTATGTTGCTTGATCGGGGTGTGGGAAGGGAACAGGGTTTGAGATTGTTGCACTGAGATGAATTTTGCTTAGAAATAATGTATTTTAAAAGTGTTTTGAAGTGTGAAAAAAGTGAATTTTAAATTCACATACATTTTCAGTATTTAAAATCACAGAATGGTTTGGGTTGGAAGGGACCTTTTAAGGTTATCTAGTCCAAACCCCCTGCAATGAGCAAGGACATCTACCACTAGATCAGGCTGCTCAGAGCCCCAGCCAACCTGACCCTGAATGTTTCCAGAGAGGAGGCGTCTACCTCCTCTCCAGAAAACCTGTGCCAGTGTTTCACCATCCTGTATTTTGCACCATTTGCATCAACCCTTCCCCCAACCCATTTTTCCAATCAGGAAAAAGCAGCACATCATGCGGCTTGGATACCCATTACAAAGAGCTTGAATTTTAAACTTTGGAAACCCACAATGAACTGCTGGCAACCAATCTACTGACAAAGAATGAATCAGGAAGTCAGTTCAAATAACGAATACATTGAGAACATCATAATAAAGTCAATTATGATTCATACACAGAAAAGAGACACCATTCATTCTCTATCATCCGGTGAATAAATCACTGAATTCCTCCTTATCTGAATATGTTTCTCTAACAAAGCTGGATCTTAGAATAGCTTTCTAATTTAACATTTTCTGACAGTAAGGAAGAGGGAAAACCTATGTAGAACATGCAAAGAGCCAGTCTTTCTAAGGCCCAGGTTTAGCAATGCCTCTTGGCCATCCTACTGATGGAAATCAATCTATATCACAATATAATCTAGGTTATGGAACGCATCCCACCAAGCAGCCCAGCAACCTATGCAGGAAAGCCCTACAACAAATAGTCAGACCTTTGTCAAATACATATTTTCACCTGAGGTGAAATCCTGGCCACAGAGAGAGAAGTTTTGCATCTGGCTTCAACAGACCCAGGTTCTAGTTTGTCTTGTTGGCAATCAAGGGACAGGAGGTAAAAGCATGTTTCCCCTGTAGGTGCTTCTTTGTATTCTTCAACCACTTTAATCCACTCCCATGTGCTTCAAAATTTTTAGCCAGACAGCTAGTTTGCATATGTTTTTGAGATTCTAATTAAACACGCACAAACAAAGAAAAACCTTGAAGCAAAAGAGAAAATACAAAGAAATTAAGGAACAAGTCTTCAGAAGTCTCACGTAAGCCAGTCAGTTGGGTTTTCCCCACAGATTCCCCTACTGCCTTGACTTCCCCAATCCACACACTCCACTAATTCCAACAGTGAATCTATATATTCGCAATCAAGTGAAATAACTTATAGACATTAACCGCAAAGCTACATGAGCATAACTGCACACAAGCACATGCTTGTTTTAAAGAGGCAATCTGATCCGCCTTGAGAAATGTGTACAACACACTCTGTTAGTCTTCTGGTTGTTTGAATTATTGTGTCCACAACAATGCAGTAATTAAAAAAAACCAAAACAATATAGGAAAAAGAAAAAACAAAACCCCCAAACCCAACATTTAAAGTATTGCACCAGTAAAATACATACAGAAATTCTATATGACATCTAGCAAAGACATGACCATAAGGGAAAAGTCTGGAAAAACAAGATGCTTTCAGTCAAAATTTGAAATCGCAGCAGAGAGACTGGAATGTTGGACCATCAGTTCAGGTGTATTCCTTCTCTGGCTCCACAGTTCAGCATGATAATATAATCTAATATTATCTTTCTCCACCAAGGAGGCTGTCCAGCCACAAAATCTCAAACTGCACTCTCCAAAAAATAATACAGCTAAGAAGATTTTTTTATGCTTTGCCACAAAAGCACAAGGTTTCCTGAGGGCTACCCAGGGAACAGATTATTTGGGGTTTTAATAATACCTGACAAGTAGTAATGGGTTATCTCATTAATTTTGCTCTTGGGAAAACGGCAAGAGGTGATCAACTTCTGCTCCCATTTTGTGTGTTTGTTTCCTATCAAAGATTTTTTTATTTCACAATGAAATGCAGATAAGAAGTTCACCTCAACAAGATAAAGAATGAGATGGGTGCAATTAACTCTATGTGGTAATTTGTTTTCTACAAGACCCATGACTTCAATAACATAACATCCAAAATGCTTGAGGTATCAAAAATCTGGAAACAAAACCAATAAGAATAAGATGAAAAGTCAGCAGATGGATTAACATCACCAAGAATGTGCCAGATTCTTAAGGCTATATTAAGCAACAATTTTCTTCCAAAGCAAATTCTATGATAATTTTGAAAACTTTACCTTGGAACACCATTTCCTTTTTAATGTTAGTTTCCTATACTCTTGCTGTTCCTTATTACTACTCCTGCAGGGAAGGGGGCAGTTCCCAAACTGCTGTCAGTGCTCCAGTGTCTCAGCTGGGCTATGGACTCGTCCGCTCAAAGACTTAGGTGTGAAGTTGTCCGTTGCTTTTACAAATGCTCATAATGTCACATAATCATCATTCCACCATGATGCCCTCTTGAATTTTTTTTTTAAATTTGCACATTTTTCCCCCAAAAAAGTGTGGCTTCCTTCTAGCTGATTTGCTGTGCTTGTCAGCCATCACCTATGTGCTATTAGCTGTTCGAGGCTCTGAATACGACACACCCTCAGGGGATGACTATATATAAAATATGTGAGACTTAATAGACAGCTGATTTAATATGACCTTATCAGCTTATGGCATGGTGTCTCCTATCATTTTTCTCTTGCAAAATTGAGGTGCTTTTGGCAGCAGGCAATAGATACACACCATATCATATTTAGCTCCATTCCCAGAAATTTAACAAGACTGATGCAGCCTTTCCTGTCATTTTTCCTCTTAAAACGGGATTTCCAAGAACATTGAAAAAAATGGCACATCACTGCCTAAATGCCTAGCTTCACTGTCAAGAAAACAAAGGCTCTGTGGGGCAGTTTGTTTGTTTACTTAAGGACTCTTGTATTTGGGGGGAGAGGTATTTTCCAATGACCCTGATAAGAGCTACACAAGCCAGTAGAAAGAACAGAAATTCCTTCACATGGGAGGACTCAGCCAATTGAACTGATGATAGAAACTGCAGTCATGTATAGTACGAATGTACAAGGGAAACAATCTGCAAAGCTTATTATACAGGCTATCTGGCTAGTTGCTGTCACTTTGCAAATGCAGTCTTTCTAGACATAGCAGCAGAGTGGGTACATAACCTGTTACCTTTCAAGTCTCTGCTTTATCTTTTCTAAGGCAAAGGAAAGTTGGAAAATATAGCCTCGACGCAGCTGTCCTGATTGTTTCTGGCACCAGCCCAGCCATCGGTGGCCTACAGTCTTCTCACCCCCTGCGCTTTCGCAGTGTGGACATAGTCATAACAACTCCATTTGCAATCAGCACAAAACACATTGGTAAGTGAATCTAAACGTGTGCCATTGCTCCCTGTGGCCTGCTTCACCACTGTGGTCTGGATTTTCAATTAATTCCTACTAAAACAGCCAGGTCCCTTTAGAAATCGCTTTTGATTCTGTGTAAGTTTGCTTTAATTAGCACCGCATATCGAAAGTATAACAGCAGCACTTATTCTACCAACATTTTTAACAAGCTGTCAGAGAAGCAACAGTGTGAATAACAGCTGAGTTTAATATGCTACTTTGCCTTTTTTTTTTTTGCATTGAGTTGCTTTTCATATTTCTGGGTGACCAAAGCAACAAATTTTGAGGTCAATTGAATACACACAAATTCTTACAGTTCTTACAGACTCGGGGATGTGTCATCTGACACATTTATTGCTCAGGGTCCCTGCCAAAACCCTTCAATATATAATTATCTCAGCTGTGAAACAACCCTTATTTCAATGTATTTAAATTCTTCAGATTTCTCTGGGAGAATTTTACTGGAAATCTTTTCCAACCTCAGCATAATGGTATGTTATTGGATGTCTGAAGTGTTGTTCCTTTATCAGAGATCTGATCTACAGATGATAAAAATGCCAACTTACTCTCAGCACTGATGAGAAGTACCTGCCTGAGAACTCTGAGGATGCGTGTTCTCATCCCACCGTGTTTCTGCAAGGCCTGAAAGCTCCTGTAGGCTCCAACAGGATTAGAGAGCACTCCAAGGGGTGAAAGAGGCATTTGCAATTAACCTTTCACGTTATCCATTTAGCTAAAGAAGAGAAGTAGTGTGGAGATGAGAAAAAAATCATTGATTTCTTCACGAAATAAAGGACTTTGCTTCTGGTTCAGGAAGTCCCTGATCCTCAAACCTTTGGAGGCAGGGGAAGCATCACTAAGCGGTCACCCCATTTATATAATCCTTCCTGCACATCCATTCGCCTTTACTGAATGAGAACGGTGAGTCATTCTTCAGCTGAAAAAGGTGCCTCACTCTACTTCCACACAACGGTGCTCTCTTTTTCCATGAAAAGCAGCAGAATGTGTCCAACCTTGTTTGAACATCTTCACATGACTAGGTGAGAACACTGCAGATGTTTCCTCAGACTGGGCCAAATCTTCAGATGTTAAGAACAGGAGTAATTCCCTTGAAGTCGTAGGAGTTCTTCCAAATTCTGCCACCTGAGAATGTTGCCTACTGTTCAAACCCGATTCACCTACCCACTGCAAACATTTACACAGAAAACAGGTTTAGGGAAGGAGAGATTCACAACATCGTTCCTGATATTCTATCTGTGGGCTGCACAGCAATTTATCTTGTCTCTGATCAAACCTACCAGCTATGGACAAAGTTTCACAACTGAAGAAGGCTTTGTGTTGCAACTTGCAACAAAAAAATGTGGCATCATGCATTATGGCTTAAGTGTTCAATCCATAAAGATACGTTCTTGTAGGCTAACAGAACTTTTATTATAGGATTTTTGTTGTTGTTGTTGAATTGAAGAGATGTAGCTCTACTCTTTGAAGTTTAAGACTAGTTGTAAATTCCTTGAAGTCAACCCTATTTCCTTTTATATTAACATGTTAACAAGCTTTGGAAGACTGACAGACCTTACAGGAAGACACAGCTGGGTGCTCCTCTAGTCTGGGCTTAATGAAAACCAGAACATAAAGGCTGAACTCTGTGGCTTGTCTGCTGTTTACAGACTCGGCAGGAAGAATCCACTGCCCCAGTGATGAAGGCATAATGTGCTCATCAAATACTGATACTTTCTGTACTACCAAGGAAAACAGTTGGGATTAATTAAGAAAGGAAATGCCACAATATTTTAAATTACTTCTTTAGTTTAAACCTTTGTACCAGATGAAGTTCAACAATAAATAAAAAAAAACAACCCACCCAGTGGAATACTGTGAAAGATGGGATTTTGCAAACAGGGACTGATTAAAGGGTGAGGGCCTAACCATGAATGTGATCCAGATTCGGACCGAGAGAGAGATTACCTTTCAACTCCTCCAGCACGGAGAGCTCCATGTTGCTGTGGGCTAAGTGAAAACAAGAAGGATCAGGAAGAACAAAATGTTATGGCCCCAAAATTCTAAGTCAGTAACAAAGTATAGAGCAATCCCAAAAATACATTTGGAATCGGTATTTAATCCAAATGACTGTGATTTCAAAGGATGTTCAAGGGATGCCTATCCCACAATGTCTTCATAGAACAACGCCCAAAAAAGAAGATTTTGTATTCCATCTCCAGAGAACTGAGCCCACCATAAAGGAGGGCAAGTAAAGGTAGCTTTGACTACAACTTTCATCATCTGGTCTCGGGCAGCTCAAGCACCAGCAGGGCTCTTTCAGCCCTAGCAGGGCTCTTTCAGCCCCAGCACTGGCTCAGTGCGGCCATCAGCTGAACCTCACTTCCACTTAGACCAGGGCTATCTCTATCGCACCTGCCTCATGCTTGCATGTCCCTGTTTGATACGCATGGGAGTGTAAAACAAGCCTTCTGGAGGCAGTTTTATGGTCAGCTTTTGCAGTATTCAGGTTGGAAGCATCCTCCCTTTCCTGGGAGTCCCCTGTGCTGCTCTGGCCCTTGTACACTGCATGAGTTGAGAAGTAGGTCTTTCCTCCCATTTGTGCTTTGTCCAAGCCCTGATGGTTTAAGAGAAGTTTTAGAGAGCTGAAAGGGAGATGAAGCTCCCATGCTGCATTCCAGAGCTCTCATATCTCTGGAGAACATCTATGAATATTCTCTCAACCTTGAATTTTAACAGCTGATTTTACTATGGCATCTATTTACATACACTTCTTTGATTTAATGCAATATATGCTCCAACACACTTCTAGTACATGTCTAATTTCCACATGTATAAAAGACAAATGTGCATATAAATCAAAGAACTGCAGGCACAACTGGCCAATTCTAGTCAATGACATACATAGTTTCTGACAGCTGCATTTTTCCCATCTATCTATAATGCTCATGAAAGTCTATAATCAAGCACTTTGGAAGAAAGAACATTCACAGGTTGAATAATAAAGACTTTTGCATTACTACTTTACATCCTTTTTAACAAAATGTGGTTGTCGACATCCAAGACAAAGCTAGTTTCTTGGAGTACAGTTTTCAAGTGAATCAGGCAGTTTTGCTTTTTCTGTTATTACAGCAACTTCATTACAAATCTTAAGTCTTGAGAACAAAGATAACCCTTAAATATTGCCCAAGCTCAACAACCATATGTTGCATTTTCATGCATGCTTAGAGCTGTTTGCTGGATTCCAGATTTCCATGTGCACGTAGTTATGCAACCAAAATATCTAGCTAGAAACGTAAATAATGCAAAGTCTGAACCTCATTTAAGCCATATCATTGAACATTAAAAGTGTAAGTTCAGAATCTGTTTTGATGAACACTTAAAATAAATCATTTCTTGGGCAATGAAGACAGGTCTTGTGATGTGCAGCAGAAAGGAAGGAGGAGCCTAGGGAATGGATGCAAGAACTTACTTTTGCAATTTTCTGGCTTATGGACAGTAACATTCTATAGGAGCTTGGTGGAATCCAGTCAGATGTATTTTTGTTCCAGGTTTTCTTAAAGCTTAGTGATACTTGGTGGGTGGCTTTATTTCTTTTTTCTCTTTTTGAAACTGTCTAGATGTAACTTTTCTATAGGTGCTGCTAAGGTTCTGGACAGCCATGCCGAGTAGCCAAGATCTGTGTTTGCTCCTCAGCCTTCTTCCAGTAATTGTAACTGCCTGTGCCAGCCTAAGCATACATTAGTGACAAATAAAACGACATACAGCAACCACAAAGGTATCTTTCTTGCAAATATCCTCTCTTTCACGTTTGATTCAGATTCTTTGCTCCTGAAATGAAAATAGTACAAACATGGTCTAATGGAATGTGTCCTTGCCCATGGAAGCAGGGCTGGATCTTTAAGGTCCCTTCCAACCCAAATCACTCTGTGATTCTATGATAGTATTTCTCCTTACGGAAAGGCAACCAGCCTGGTGGGTACTGCCTCTGGGCCCTACTAAGGAAAGACTGGCCACTGTCTGGCAACATGCTGGGTCTAGATCTGTTGCACACTTCGCAATACCAATGAGTTGCATTCACAAATAGGCAGAAAACCAACAAAGTCAGTGTGGGACAGAGATGGCAAGATGCTACACATCAAAACCATAAGCAGTTACTTGAAGCAACAAGATCAGAGTCCTTTACTGAGTGCATGAAAACTGATGAATCCAGCAGAAGCAATAATGCTTTCACTGCCAAGGGGATTTAAACCAACGATTTCAAAATGAAAACATAAGACATTCAGAAAGTCTGCCTCCTGTTCCATTATAAACCTTAAAGCCTTTGTGCAGCTGATTTTCCCTCCACTTTGCTGGACTCAGTGCGATTTCTGGATAGGCTTTTTATAAGACAGAACACGTCAGTTACAAAAAAAAAAAAAAAAAAAAAAAAAAAAA
>Ga0065711_1046841_pt1 | contig 12669 bp, 9 predicted proteins | sample Hoacrofraction12_FD_59098 | JGI IMG/M metagenome (GOLD analysis project Ga0065711, IMG submission 59098) | Hoatzin crop microbial communities from Cojedes, Venezuela - Epithelial fraction 12 v2 (version 2) | ecosystem: Host-associated > Birds > Digestive system > Esophagus > Crop | place...
AAAAAAAAAAAAAAAACCCCCCCCCCCCCCCAAAAAAAAAATAAAAGCAGGAAAATCTGAATCTGTCCAAGAAGGAGAAAACATAGTTACATTAGCTCAACATACCGTAAGACAGGTAAAGCCTTTGTAGCCTATTGCATAAACACAGAACTGTTCGTTGAAAATTTTGTTTAGTAGAAGAGAAACAAACACATCTGTAAGAGGCTGATGGACAGCTGACTCCTACTGTTATTGCCCACAAAGCTGCTTCTAAGCAAGCTAGTAAAAGAGGCATTACAGAGATCCAAAATCAGACATGTATAAACAGTGAAACCGATGGCCATAAGCAAAGCCCAAAAGTTACGACCCTTTTACCCTAGACCGCTTCCTTTTCTACCTCCCTCACTGCAAGTGAACAGAGTCACTTTGTTAATTCTCTGATATTTTTCCTTTTAATCTGTTTATTCTTTGATAGCCATTGGTATTGAAACTGAAGTTTGCAAAAGCGAGTGAGTTGATTAATAGGTATTTTATACATCTGGTATTTCCTCATAAAAGACTGGTAAACTTATTTCAATTATCATACCACCAACAAGGATGCAATCTGTTCACGATGGCTGTTTACGAATGGCTGCTTTGGGTAATGGCTGTTTTCTTAGCATGGGAAATGAAATATAATATTATTAAACAGAGATATGCAGAATGGTGTGTCAACTTATCCATCTTCCTGATGTTTATAGGCTTAATTTTTTAAAATGTTTATTTTATTTTAGGGGACCAAACGTTAAACTATCACTTATTTGAAAGGATCTAATTTCTTTTATTTTTGTTTTAATGTCCTTGAATATTAACATCCACAAATTCATGTGCAATCAGAGCAGAAAACCTGTGGTAGGTACTCTATTAATTCTGTTTAGACAAACATATTACAATAAGAGAGATAATGAACCAAGGAATTTACTTTTTTTGGGTGAGGTATGGAAGTTTTTACCCACAAGGCTAACGTTGTCTTGTCTGGTGGTTTTGATTTAACAGATCACCTGCAAAATGGCTTAAAATAATGCTTGGTAATCTCAAAACTGACGTGAAAATTCAGTGTAAGTGGGAAGACGGGAAGTGTGTATGTAAGACTATAGGTAAAGAGGAAGACACGAATACTTTAAAGATTTTACATGTAAAAATAACTAGAAAGATGTTAGATTAATACCTCAAATCATGGCAGAAAGGACTGCAGTACAAATTCAGCTTCTCAGAATTCATTAAAGAACAACTATTTATTTCTGGACATGAGAACAATTTTCAACCTACTTGTCACACAATATCTTTTTAGGTTTCAGTAAATATTTTAAATGCTAAATATATCAGAACATTTTTATAGGCCACTTACTCTTTTTTCTATTTCAGATACTGAGATATTTAAGCGTATCATAAACAGACCTGAATTTTTATTCAAGATTAATTTGGGGGAAAATGAGACAAAAGCATACTTTTTCAGATCATAAAAGCGTACTGAAAATTAGAAGTCCTACAAAATTTTTAAGAGCTCTAAAAATTAAAGTTTTTAACAGGCAGTATCTCAGAAGGAAGACAGATATAGAATTTACAACAAATACTGCATAGATACTTCTGCTGAGTGAAGATTTCTTGCTGTTTGCGAACACAGACATCTGTACTGCTAACCAAACTATTTAAGAGGGAATGCTTCCTTTATCTCCTTTGCTTGCATCCAGAAGACATAGGTTGTGTTGTTTGGTGTCTACCCCCATGTATTCTCACCAGCTGAGTAAGTAAACCTTGCCTACTGGCACCGTTATCTTCTTAGATCACTTGGCAGCTTTGAGCTGCCCTGTGAAGCAGCTATAGCTCTTTACGGTAAGTGTGGCTGCAGTTCTGCAGCTGTTTAGATACCATTTCCTTCCCCCTCGCATAATTATTCTTGCATTACTTGGTTCTTAGGCTTCAGCTTCTCAGCAGCAGTTTAATAAAGAGCAATAGCTGTGTATTTTTCATAAGGGTCTGTAATTCTGATTACCTAAGATTAAATAGTATGAGGTAGACTTTTCTTCAAAAGCACTGAAGTCACTACCTCTAAAATCAGGCCACTCTAAACATCCCACATCACTCTGAATTATGCTTCTGAAAATTTTACTTTTAGTTCCAGTCCTGTGAAAGGCTCCTTGTAGTTGTAACATGGTATTTTTATGAAGCTCCAACGACTTCACTAATGCTTACCTGAACTCCAACGACTTCAGCTACAAATGCTACCTAAAACGATGTACCTTTGCTTATGCAATAAGGCTGAGTCCTTTTTGACTGTGGTTTTTTATATGAAATTAATGAGATTTTTAGTCTATACTGCATAGCCAAAGATGCTGGAAGGGCAAAGAAGGGAGGTAAATAGGACCATCTGAAAACAAGCAATGAATTGAATTAATTAAATTTATTGTGTTAAACAATTCAATGAAGAAAAATACTGATTAAATTATTAAAATCTAGATTGCAAGTAGTAATTAAAAAAACAGTTGCTGTGCAACCAAAAGGACTTTTGTGATGGGGAGCATAAATATATTTGATAAGTATGCTGGTATTTTGCTTTGACCTTTTTCAGTCATGCACCTGCCCAGACTGTTTATAAATGTATTTTAGAGAATGATAATATTAAAGATACTTGCAGGATTAAAAAAATAAATGGCTATTTGAGTCAGTAAATGACTTTTATTATGTTTAAAAATTTAAGGGTAAGGAATTCATGAGATTAAAATAAATACACATATATAATTACATATATAATTTGTATGCTGATGTTTCATCAGCTCTAGTGGATTAATTTCTACCCCAAACACAGGTCCTGATCCTATAAGGCACAGGAATATTAATTTTCATAAAGTAGTGTGTGACATAAACCTGCCCTGTCCTGAAGGTTTCCAATAAAAGTTATATCCCTTACTCGTGTCAGAAACCTAAGTAGCTGTCTTTGCTAATAACTAGGGGCAGCTTTTATTTATCCTGCAATTCCTGCAGGGAGCTTTTGCTTATCCTGGAATACCTAGACTAAGCTGCAGGTTGGTTTTTGATAGAATTTCCATTGTTACATGTGAAGATCTCTGATGTGGCCTTCTGATGCTGATAATGTGAGAGAGGACACCAATGTATAGCTAAACAGTGACACACAAAGAATTTTGTTAGGGCGCATATGTATTTCTATGAAGAGGCATAAATTGCTTCCAGCATATTTATACAGTGCTCTCACTCATTTACCGCAGTCAGAGAATATGAAAATATCTTGGACCATTTTGTTGTGCAAATAGGAGGGAGATCTGGTTTGTTGGACCTGAAGATCCCTGCCTAGTGGTAAAGTCTTTTATTTCTTGAGGTTGATCACTGGTTGTATGACCAACCTGAACTCTATTTTCTTTAATTCCCATTTAGTCCTGCATTTATATCACAAAATATTAAAAACTTTATTTTTTCAATAGATTTCCTTTCCACTGATATGATCACAGGAAAACAAAAGGGAATGCAAACTGGGTCTAACCAATTGGCCTCTGACCAATGCAGGACCACTACCACCACCCTGCATCTAGAAGAAAAGGGCTTGCTCTCTGCACTGATGCTTTTTTCCTACTTTGGATTTCCGGTAAGAGAGGGAACAATAGTGATTCTTAACCAAAATGCAAGTTTTTGTGAGATGAGTTCCTATGGCACTTAATTTGCCATTTTCTTCCTATTTCTTATGACTTTTTTCATTTCCACACAAGATTTTATTTAATTAATATTTTCCAGCTAGCTGCTTTTCACACAACCACTCACTATAGGCCCTAAAGCCTATTTTCAGATGCTGGAGCAAAGGAACAATGAGATCTAACACCAAATTCTAGCAATAAGATGGAGAGTTTCTTAAAAGGACCCCTGGGAAGTTCAGTAGTCACTGGACACACCAGTCTCTAATGAGCTGAAAGTGGAAAGGCATGTAAGAATCTATGCATGGTTACCCTTGTATGGAAGGAATTTAGGTGGAAGTGCTGTTAAAAATAGGTTTATTTTTGTCCTTTTCTGGAGATAAACACTGTTACAAGGATTTCATTGTTTAGCAGTAACTTGTAAAGATATCACCTTTGATGTAGAGTTACTCTTGCTTGGGACATTTTGACTGAAATTCAGAATTCATGTTCACTAGATAATATGGTCTTAATTTCCTGGATAGCAAACTACACTCTAAAAAAATACTGTAGGTTCTCTCTGTTTATTAAACACTGTTAAACATACAGGTCTATTAAAAGAGATGCAGAAAGTGGTTTAGGGGATGACTCCCACGCCTGAGAAAATTATATCAAGAAAAGCGTCAGTGTATACTGTAATTTTCAAGAAAGAAATTATGGTAGTGCATAAAGAAATCCCTGGGCTATGAAACAGTAAAATTGTAAAATACGCATGTCTCCTATTCCAACAAGAAAAAAGTAAGAACTGGGGGTTGAGGGTAGAAATCAGACCAAAACTATATGGAGTACAAAAATATTACAGAATAATGAAAGAATAATCTTTAGTCCACAGGGATGTGAAATTATAGCTTTTCTAACCGTCCCTAGCTACTGACTGTCTAGTATTTACATCTAAAATGAAGTTTTTTTCAGTATACAAGGTCTGTCTTAAACATTTGTCATATTACAGAAGGTAATATAGGTTGTGTTTTTCTACAAAGACATAGACAAATTCTGAAGACCTCAGCTCCACAACTGAAGTTAAGTATTATGAATATTCTTTACCTTGTGAGTTACTGATAAAGATTTACTGTATTCAGATACAGAGCTGCAAATATTTCTATAATACTGAAGTAAAAAAATTACTTTTGAAAGAAATATACTTTTTGCTTTTTTTTTAAAAAAAAGCTATTCTTTTTTTCTCCAGAAAATTTCATGATCACAACTGAGCTTCTTGACACTAGAAAATGGCAGTTAATGGATATTTCCAATTCTGAAAATAAAACATAAATAAAACAAAACCAGTTGGTTGTTATCTGAGTGTGCTGATAAGCTCAGCTTCATCACAAATCTATGTAGATAAAGCATGTCCAGAACTATTATTAGCCAGGAGTGCCTTCTTCCTCCTACTTTGGCTTGAAAGTCATAGAGCCCTGGAAAGACAAAAGAGTGTGTTCCACTGCCCAGTGAAGTTATAACTTCCTAAAAACTTTCTATTTTCATGGGCGCCAGATCAGACTCAAATATAAATTATAGGAAATCTTCAACATTAATGGAAAAATAAGCCTTGGAATATGGCATTAAACTTCAGAATTATTTGCAAGCTTAGAAAGATTGTTGATTATTTTACATGAACATTTTATCCAACACACCGCTGACAAGAAGAATCCACAATAGTTCTCTGCATTGTGGAAAAGAGATTTTATTCTTATTGTAAACTACCATAGTGAATAACTGCTAAATACTTATAATAGGAAGAACCACATTATCAAGCTTTAAAACTTGTCTTTGAGCAAACTGGTTGAATTATCCAGTAATAAAATGAGTTTCCTACCTCAACTTTGTGAATTCCAACTCCTGTTAGAAAAGAGAGAAAGTAAAACTTTTTCAGAGAAGGAAACAGAGAGGAAGATATTTGACTTTGCTTAGTATTTAACGGAAAACAAGTGAACAACTTTAATAAGAAGACAAATTACACCAACTAAAAAGTTCACCTTTTATAAACAGAGGGTAAATAAATACAGAAGTGTTTTCTGTATGTAGCCTCCAGCTGTCAGAAGTCCTTGTAATTTATTAAAATATTTTTGATGACACCTTACTACTTAAAGTGAGGTATTCCCATAGATGGGAATGAGAGCTAGAATAATATGTGATCAAATTTGCAGATGAATAAAGAAACGAAAAATACATGAAAATTTCAGTTCAAACATAGTTCTAGAAAATCAGTTGCTTATTTATCGCTGTCTTTAAAATAACTAAAAAATAAAATTAATAAACTGTTTTCAGTCAATATGTAGTTCTCTAAGTTTCCTTCACAGTCTCTTAGTCAGTCATCCTGATCTCCAGTTCTGACTTGCTATGACTTCTGGTGTGATTTTGTACCCTATTGTTGCTTTTACAGTCACTGTACATTAGACACTTTCCAAGCTCTGTCACAAATCTGGGAAAATAGTGACCAAAGGTCAGAAAAGATAAATAATAAATATTCATGAAATAATAAAAGATAATTTTAAATAAAATATGCATACAGGTGAAATTTACTTACTAAACTCCACAAACAAAATGAAGACATTTCCAAAAGGATTTAAATTTGGTTAGCCCTTGTTAATTTCTTGAGCTATGTAGCATACAAACCGCAGCCTTGACTTTTTCCATAAGAAACTTATTCTCTCATCTTTGTCTACTTTCTTGAAAGAAGAATGACAAAAGCTTGCAAGGCAAGGGCAGGTTCTGGACAGAACAAAAAAACTGCGTGCAAAGTAGTATTTAAACTCTTCTCCCCTTTTTGATGGTCTCAGACACTACCAATACTGGAATATCTACACTCAATTTTATATTTAAAACCTTCTAAATTAATTTGTCCACCACTCTACATTTGTCTCAGAACTTATAGTTTTCTAAAGATTAAAAGCTAATTTAACTCTTTTTATAATGTTTATATTCAGATGATAACTGGAACTGAAACTGAACCAGAACACTTGATTTGACAAGAAAAAAGAATTGGTTAATAGATGCAGCTGCTAGTAAATGTCCAGATAAAATCTCTACACTGGAGAAAAAAATATGTTATCTGGATTATAGTTATTTTTGTCTTATTATTTTTGTCATTGATGAACAACTTCTACTTGACAAAATCTTCAAATCTGTGTTTTGGACTGTAATATGCAACATCTGATCATAATTTTATTTTCTGTAAGACAATGCCCTGCAGAAATAATTTTTACAAGGTTCAGACTTCTGCAGAATCCTACTTGATAATTATATTTAAATAAATTGGATCAAGATCATCTTCTTTCCCATTAACACCTTTGCAGGAGACCAGTAAAAAAAAGAAACCTTCCTTTCTATCATCACGATGACTCAACCTAACTAAAGGTGCAATCATGTCAGAAAATTTCTCAAAAGATCAAGAAAAGGACCAATTTTGTGGAATTAGAATTTCATATTTTTGACAAAGCTTGAACTAATCTTGCCATCTTTAAAACTTAATCTTGCCACTTTTATTGAAATTGTTGCTTAATATCATGTTTGCCCCTAATAATATCTCTGCAGAATATTTTACTGAGTCTTTAGGATCTATATGCATTTATTTATCTTTTCTAGAAACGGATGTCATAGTTTGAAAAACGTTCATTTCTCATGAGCCTGAGGAGGTAGGCTTCATGCTTGAACAGCAGGGCAAAGAAGTGATGTAAAATCCTGAAGCCTTTAATAATTTGGGAATAACTTTCTTTGCTGTGCTTCTCCAGTTCTGTTTCAAATCCTAATTACAGATTTTGCATTTTTTTCTTTTTATGACTGGTGAGATTTTTTGTGTTACTTTGGACTTTAGACTGTGTCAGTTTATGGGCTTTTTTTCATCTTTATACCCATAGCCAGTGCGAGTCGTGTTGAAAAAATAATTTGTTGGAACATAGCAGGCAGAATACCATTCAGTGAGATGTCTGGATCATAATATGACAGATTTTGAAACAATTTAGGAGAAATTACCACCAAAGAAGGAAAGAGACCTTCTTGTTTGATAGTGTCTTGTGTCCTGATCCCACTAATCCATGCGTAACAGAAGAATGACAGGATTCCAAAGACATGGCTGATAAGGGGAAAAAAACCCTACCCCCCACCCTACCCAAAGTCAATACTACACCCCCTGGTAGGGTGGCCTATAATGAAGAAGCTAGCAGCGGAGAGCTCTTGGCAGTGACACGTAATGTGTATCATACTGGATACTACAGGAAAGCAGGGACATTATCTATCTGTGTATTGTTAAATGGCAATAGTTACAGCCACTGAAACATCAAGCAGAGAGTCAAGTACTACATTCAAGAGTTCCTACTGTTATATAAACGTATCAAGCTACCATGAGAGACAGAAACCCTTCTCAACAAGTCAGTGTTCTTTTCTCCCACGCTTCTCCCTCCAGGACATATTTCAGTCTTGATTGAGCTTGACGCAGAATGGGTGACACACCTTTTTTGTACTCTACTTTGTACTTACTCAGACCAGCCAGAAAACCACAGAGAGATAAGCACAGGAGTAAGGCTTGATTTCAAGTGAATGCTTGTTTCTTTGAATTGCTTTTACACATAGTCGCTATCTCTTCTCCAATTTTGTGCTATTCTAGCTATTCACAGAACTTGTGTTCTGGATCATTAAGTTAGTGAAATAACTTCAGAAGAAAACTTGTCTTTCCAAGCCTTTCCACGCACAATTTTAACACTGTATGTGCTCTGTTCTTGAAATATTCACTATGAGAGCTTTGTTGCCTATAAGATTGGATTAAGATTCTGGAAATGATTTTTTTTTAAAAGGTTGAAATTGTATCGGGTTGTAAGTTTTCCACATAATGAGGCCTCAGATGATCTCATCTTGCATGTTGCTTGCACCTGCCTTCAGCTCAATACTTGGAACACCAAACTAGCAATATCTGCTCTGGTTAATAGAATTTGGAATTATGAAACAATGTAAATCCTGTGATACACCTAGAAGCAATAAAAATGTTTGGATTACTGGTTCTTCACTGTCACCTTGTGTTCATATTTGACTTCAGGTCTACAGTTTCAGTTTGCTTGCTGGACTTTATGCCTTTACAGCATATATGTTCTCGTGACCCTTAATTATCACAATTGCAGTGAATCTTCAGTGAGTGGATATCTTTAGCCATACTCATTCTACACAATAAATAAATTCACTGGGATAATTACTCCATCAGTGTTTCTCTTCATGTAATGAGTGTTAGGTTTTACAAGCAATTGCAGTTACCTTTTGTTCCAATTTCTACTCAGCTGGTGCAACTCTTTCATTCCTAAATATATTTTTCATTATTTTTCTGACTTTTCCCTGTTTATTCAGAAGTACGTTTTGGTGAGTTTGGGATAGATTGTGTTGCAGATTTTAAGATTTTGTTCTGATTTTTTGAGTTAATCAATTTAGATATTTTTGTATTACCCAACTCGTTGTCTCTGTCCACAGATACAAGTCAATATTATAATGCAGTGAGTTTAAATCAAGTTTTGTATTGTGTTTTTTTCATGCATATGGAAGTCACTGAAGAGGCAATGGAATACCAGACATGGTATACATCAGGAGATTTGGGAATGTAGTGCTAGAAAAGTGAGTTACATGTTCTATGTTGCGTGTTGCATGTTACACATTTTTAGTTATTCTTTCCTGCAATGAACCCTTTCAATCACAGCTCCTAATGGACAGAAGAAATAACAACAGGTATTAGTACAATGTTGTACATATGGTAGTATGCCAGGTGAACTGTATTACTTTATTCAAGTGGCTGATAGTCATGCTTGGTTCAGCTTATCACTTATAAATCTACTTTTGTGTACAGAAAACATTCTTCTTGGTCACAATATCAGTTTTCATGTCTAGCCTTACTGACTTCAAGGAACTAGCATGGATATTTTGTGAGCTTGTGTGACTGTTCATTGCATCACAGCAGTAGTATTTCTTGCTACTAGAGAATCTGAAGAAAGTAATGTTAATTTCGAATGAAATAGCTTTTTTCTTAATCTTCACCCCCAAAAAAATTGCTTTACATTTTCGATCTAATTTATGACTCCTGTTCACAAATACACATGTAAATACCATTAGCATAAATAAATAGGTACATAAATACAGATGATTGAAAGCAAAGCAATATTGCGGAGAATTTTAACATAAGGAATGAAAAATTATCATGTGGTTACTTAATTTTAAAGTAATAATTCCTGGTTGTTTTTTCTTTGTTTGTTTCTGTGTTTTCTAATCAACTGTAAGACTTACTGGAAAGTTTCATTTGGCTAACATTTGGCTAACTAAAAAGGTTTCATGTGTAGTCTGATCTCTTTATAATATGAAAGACTTATATAATCCATGACTGTTATGGTTTGGGTGCAGCCGGCAACAAAAGCGCCACGCGGCCGCCCCTCCCCCCGCCGCAGTGCGGAGGAGAATGGAAAGAAACAGGCAGAAACTGGTGGGTCGGGATAAGGGCAGTTTAACAGAACAGCAGACAGAGGGAAACAGCAACAACAACGATACAGAAAAGGGGAATACACAGAACAAAACGCAAGACCCCACAGAGGCGTTCTCCCGGACAGGACCGGCACCGCACATTGTCGAGCCGCGAGAGAATTCCTGCCGCGCCGCCCCCCCCCCACCGGAACCCAGCGTGACAGCACATGGTATGGAATACCTGGCTCTGTTTGGTCAGGTGGGGTCAGCCCCCACCCCCCAGTTGTGCCCCTTCCTGGAGTCCGGTGAAAATTAACCCTGTCCTGGCCGAACCCAGGACATTATCCACCCCTTATTCCATACCATCTACGTCATGCCGAGGTCCCCCATTGTCCAGCTGATCATCACCACTTCTCCTGTCTCCAGATATCATTCCCTTAGTCTATGGATCATCACTCTAAAGTGTCTGTTGAGTTCATTTAATCCATGACTTCGGGATCCATCTGTCGTAATGGTCTTCCATGGCCGGAGAGGTGATGTGTGGTGATGGGCGGCCACTTGTGGCATCCGGAGCTCACGGCTGATGTATCTGGTACGGCCCGTGCCCACAGTCTGCAGGTTGGAGACATCGATCTTGATGAAGTTGCTGGGTGTCAGTTGTTGAAAACCAGGTCAAGTTTCATCATTGCTGTGCTCTGCTAGGTTTTCATCAAAAAGTCCATCCTTCTTTAATCTGGACGATTCTTAGTACGATACTACTGGTACAACATATAACAATTATAACAGTGATAACAGACAGTGACAGGGTTATTTAACAATTAACTTTATACAATTTATTTATTTATGGACTATTGTCACCCAAAATCAAATCCCCATGAGGTACACATCGGACTTCCCCATCCTTCCGCATTCCCCACCAGGTACACCCAGGTCCTTGAGCAAAAGCAATCCCACGGACGGGCTTGCCTTTGCCCGAGGCAGGACTAACCCAGACTGTCTTCCCTAACATGTTCCGCATGTGCACTATGGGGATTTTATCCCCTTCTATGGGTGCTGAGGTTTTGACTGGGCAGGACCAGCCCGGTTGGTGGATCCCCTGGTGTTAACCAACTAGGTGGCCTTTGCTAAATGAGTCTGCCAGTTTTTGAAAGTCCCACCCCCCATTGCCCTCAAAGTGGTTTTTAGCAGCCCATTGTAACGTTCAATCTTTCCGGAGGCTGGTGCATGGTAGGGGATGTGATACTCCCACTCGATACCGTGTTCTTTGGCTCAGGTGTCTATGAGACTGTTACGAAAGTGAGTCCCGTTGTCCGATTCAATTTTTTCAGGAATGCCATGTCGCCACAGGGCTTGTTTTTCCAGGCCCAGGATGGTATTCCGGGCGGTGGCATGGGGCATAGGGTAGGTTTCCAACCATCCGGTGGTGGGCTCCATCATTGTGAGCACACAGCCCTTGCCTTGGCGGGTTTGTGGCAGTGTGATGTAGTCAATCTGCCAAGCCTCCCCATATTTATATTTTAGTCATCGTCCTCCACACTTGGCTTGATTGATTGCAGCGCATGTCTCACATTCATGGATAACCTGTGCGATGGTGTCCATGGTCAAGTCCACCCCTTGGTCATGAGCCCATCTGTATGTCGCGTCTCTTCCTTGGTGGCCTGAGGTGTCATGGGCCCACCGAGCTATAAAGAGTTCACCCTTACGTTGCCAGTCCACATCCACTTGAGCCACTTCAATCTTGGCAGCCTGATCCACCTGGTGATTGTTTTGATGTTCTTCAGTGGCCCGACTCTTAGGGACCTGGGCGTCCACGTGACGGACTTTTACAACCAGATGCTCCAGACGGGCAGAAATATCTTGCCACAATGGGGCAGCCCAGATAGGTTTACCTCTGCGCTGCCAGTTGTTCTCCTTCCATTGCTGCAGCCACCCCCACAAGGCATTGGCCACCATCCAAGAGTCAGTGTAAAAATACAGCACTGGCCACTTCTCTCGACTGGCAATGTCTAAAGCCAGCTGGATGGCTTTCACCTCTGCAAACTGGCTTGACTCTCCTTCTCCCTCGGCAGTTTCCGCGACTTGTCATGTAGGGCTCCATACAGCAGCCTTCCACCTCCGCTGCTTCCCCTAAATGCAACAGGACGCATCCGTGAACAGGGCATACTGTTTCTTATCTTCTGGCAGCTGGTTATACAGTGGGGCCTCTTCAGCACGTGTCACCTCCTCCTCTGGCGATTCTCCAAAATCTTTACCTTCTGGCCAGTCCATGATTACCTCCAGAATTCCTGGGCGACTGGGGTTTCCCATTCGGGTGCCCTGGGTGATCAGCGCGACCCACTTACTCCATGTAGCATCGGTGGCATGATGGGTAGAGCGGACTCTGTCTTTGAACATCCAGCCCAGGACTGGGAATCGTGGTTCTAGGAGGAGCTGTGCTTCAGTGCCGACCACTTCTGAAGCAGCTCGAATGCCTTCATATGCTGCCAGAATCTCTTTTTCAGTGGGAGTATAGCGGGCCTCGGATCCTTTGTATCCCCAGGTGCAAAAC
>Ga0065711_1046842_pt1 | contig 12669 bp, 9 predicted proteins | sample Hoacrofraction12_FD_59098 | JGI IMG/M metagenome (GOLD analysis project Ga0065711, IMG submission 59098) | Hoatzin crop microbial communities from Cojedes, Venezuela - Epithelial fraction 12 v2 (version 2) | ecosystem: Host-associated > Birds > Digestive system > Esophagus > Crop | place...
GCCCCCTCCCTGGCAGTGTTCAAGGCCAGGTTGGATGGAGCTCTGAGCAACCTGGTCTAGTGGAAGATGTCCCTGCTCATGGCAGGGGGGTTGGAACGAAATGATCTTTAAGGTCCCTTCCAACCCAAACCCTTCTATGATTTTATGAAACCTGTTGCTTAAGCACTTCCCTATCTCATATACCAATGCAAGACAAGTTATGTATTTGCATTAAAAAACCCTTCAGTATGCACCAACCTTTCTCATCTCAGAAAGGAATATTTGTTTCAACCACTGCGTTGGATTTGGCACAATATTATTCTGTGGATCGCAGTACACAGAAGAGAGTGTCTTACGGAACTACCCTTCCTCCTCATTCTGAATGCATTAGTTGTCTCCCATACAAACATAACCTTCTATATATGATAATTTTAGTCAAGCAGCGGATCAAAATAGAAAACATTTTTAGAATTCCCAACTATGCTTAAAATGACAAGATTCAAAATAACACTAAGAAATCAATTAAGTATCTCTTTTAATGTTCAAATGTGTTTTTCATTACATTTTTAGAAATACACCATAGAACACAATGATTTTAATTTTTGTCCTTACCATGGGTCTTCAGCACCTAGTTTTTCTTTTGTTGTGAACAGCTCAATGCAATCTTTTAATTTCACAAAAGGCTTTTTGGGAGGCTTATATTCCACGCTTTCATGTTTCTCAAAATCCTAAAGAGAAGTATTTCTTGAGTTAAGAGAACAAATGAAACAAAACTCATTTTAGTGATGTCGTCTTACTATAAACAGAAACTACAAAGCTCCTATATATGGAAAAACTGATCAGAAACCATTCAAGCAAAAACTTTTCACAGCTTCAGCTTTACTTCCAAATTAGTAAGCCTCAGATTTGCTAATTAGTTAGATGTGTAAACAAAATTTATTTATGGCGACATATTTACTAAGAATAACGTGAAAAAAATTTCACTAGCTGCTTCTTTTGAAGACTTACAATCTCTTATGTCACATTAAGTTGTACTTTACACGTTTAAGTTTCATTAGTGCTGGAAAAGATGAAAAACATAAACAGCTTACCTCTGCTGCACTATCATCGAAATATCTCTTCTTCAATTCAGGATCCCAATCCAAAGCAAGGAAAGATCTTTCTAAGATTAAAAATATGTTTTCTCTTAATATTATTTCTTGCTTTACATTAAATTGTATTCACTTTCGGCAAACACTCTTCAAAATGAATTAAACAATGCTAGCATGAGTTTAAGATGAAAAACTGAAGCACGCAGAATCTCTGCATTTCTAAGAGCTAATTACAATAACAAATTAATTATTTATACAGAATTTACTATTGGGAAAAAAAGATGTATCAAATATCACAGACCGAATGAAACACCAATTTATGGAATTGGAGTCAGAAGAAAGTATCAGAATCAAACGTTGACCAACCTATTCCCCATGACTTACCGTCAAGCCTAGGTTGCCTGTCATCAAATCTAATATGCCTGGTATCATCTTTGATGTAGTTTATGTCAGTATTGCCTAAATTATTGAACTGGAATGTAAACAATCGCTTTTTGTGTCCCGTGAGTGGTTGACCTTTACAAGTATCCTCAGTACATAATCCATTTTCAGAGTCATTGTCGCCTCCAACTGAGTCTTCTGACTGGCTGTTTTCATTCTCTGAAGGAAGCTCCTGATCCTGGCTGGATTCATCATCTTGTTCATCTGTTTCCATTTCACCTGAAACAATCACAAGAAGAAGGAGGAAGAAATGAGGCAGAAGAAAGACACTGCAGAATTCACTTCAGTTTCAAATTGAACACAAAATACTAAACAAGTTTAGATACTCCAGTCTTACTTGGAGATCCTTCTTCATGTATTCCATTTGGGCCATTACCATTGATACCATGGTCCTTACAGCAATGTAGGGATCCTTCAGTGTCTTCACTTTCAGTACATGTTTTTACGTATCGGCTAAATATTACAAATGAAAGCAATAGTTAGCATCAATGGATTTTTACATATTTACATTGTTCAAACCAGATAATTAAATGGTTACAGCAAATCCTTTCTAGGGTACTGTATTCCTGCACTCCTTTCTGACTTACTCAGAGTGAAAAGTTTTATTGCCTAACATGTCTACTGTTACAGGTACCTCTGAAATTCTGCTTGTCTATGATCTTAGTTTTTGGCAGTTACTTGATTTTATACAACTTGATTCTTGGTATTAGTCTCTGTTTGTCCAGAAATATGTTCTTTACCTGTTCATTAACCATATTTTTTACACAAAAAAGTATATGGTTCACTTACAAAGAAAGTTATATCAACAGAAAATAAAGTATAACTTTAAATTCAATGTTATAAGATTCTGATTTCTGCCACATAATGACATTTATTCCAGTCTAGTTTCAGCAAGCGTCTACAATGTAGTTTTACAACATAAATTAGTATATAAAGTTGTATAGTAGGTACAGGAGGTATAAACATAGAAGAATAATCGGCAAAAAATTTTCATTTTACCAAGCCCTAACAAACAGCTATGTATACAGCAGAATTAATTCCCCAGAACTGGCAATACAGACTGACTCTACTGTCTTCTGAAATAATTTTTGGTTGTGGTCATGCTAACAAAAAACAAATTAAAATCCACACCAGTTCACACCTCAAATGGCTAAAATTTCAGATTTAACAGAAAGCAAATAAAAGATTAAGTACTTATATCTAATCAATCTGTTAGCAATGCATGTAAAAATAAGTGCCTACTGATTCCAAGTATTAGCATTATTCACAACAAACACATTTTTCTTTAAACAACAACCTTACCACATTCTTAGCAGCAGCAGGTTATACAGTTTATCTTCAGTATTGTTTCTAGGTACTGCTATGAGAAAAGGTTGACCAAACAGTGAAGAACCACTATGACTGTAGCTAGTGTGCCTGCACTTTTCCCTTAAACAAACAGGAATTATAACTTGTTCTGTATCTTCTGTTCTATTGATAGCAATTTCAAATCTGAAAGAAAAACCATCAGAAATACAAAGGACAACTGTAATTTAAAAGGTTACAAAAGGGAAAAATAAAAAATAATAAACCTCCCAAGATTCATCTTTATCTTATGTCTAGGTTTTAATCATTTCCAAATAACTAAACAAACTGTGAAGAGACATGAAGCATGTTATCGTTACTTACACATAAATGTCATCACGTTCCATAATACTACTTAGATTTTCATCCATGCCAAATATCCTGTGGAACCTGTGATTGTATATATCAGTAACAATCATCTAAAAAGAAAACAGAGTATATCTCAGGAAATCAGGTTAATCTGTGTTAAAACGTTCATTGTTGTGCTTCATGTAAGAAATCACTCTTACCTTATCTGCAGCAACACCAGACAAAGACGACAAAGCTGTGCAAAGATCCAATATATTTCCAATTTTGGGAACAACTACTTTGTACTAAAAAAAAAAGTCACTTTAATTTCTTAAGAGAACAAATACGCATGAGAAAAAAAAACAAAGAGCTTGTATCACGTTCAGCATACTACTGAATGCAAATACTTTTCAGATTCTTGAACTTAAGGTGCAAAATATGTAAATCAAACAACACAAATTCCAAAAGCTGCTGAAAACGTAGTAGTTACCTTCACAGCTTTACTCATACAAACACACACACTTCGAATACTACATTTATTGGTTAATACAATGCTTTTTTATGTTATTTTACTTTCTCTGTAAGAAGACTAACAGCACCAATTACTTAGATTTATATTTCAACAGCACCTACTCATTTAAGCATTTAAATACTATGCATGCTATTGACTAAATTCTTACATTTGGAACACAACACAAGTTGTTTATACAGTATTACTGGGGAAAAAAGCAATGGCAGGCAACGGATAAAGACTGAATTCTAATTTCACGTGCAGAGAGAGAACCTGATGATTAACAATCAAAGAAAACCTCTCTGTGGCTCCCCTTAGTGCAGTACACCTGCAGTTTGTAATGAAACTCCACACAGGACTCTTACCTGTTATTTGCATAATAAATAAAGACAGGATTAATTAGAAATAAGGTATTACAACTTTGTAATTAATTGCCAGCTACAGCATATGTTTGGTATCTCCTTAAGTCTTACAGTTGTTTAGACTCACAAAAGCTCTACTGAACTTGTACTCTTCCCAAACTCTACTAATCCCCACATAACCATCTCACATGTCATACAGGGTCATTTTCAACTACTGTGTGTCCCTTGTGCAAACCTGTTCTCACAAATAATTAAATTTCTAACAGGCTCATCACCCACTAGTCAATACATGTCCCTTTATCTTTGACTTCCTTAACTCCTGCTGCCTTTGAGAACACTCCCTTTTCATCCACTTTCCTTCTTATTGTACTCTGATTTCAGGTGTTAAAGCCTTTTTGCAAGTCTGCCTAACTGCCGGAGTCTTATTTATTTCACCTGTCCTCGCTTACCCCATAAGGTACAGCTAGAACCATTTCATCATGATTTTGTTACCATAACCCATGCACATTGTTTCATGCCATTCCAAGGTATATAATACCATCTTTCCTAAAAATGGCAAAAGACAAACTCTTCACAAAGACATCTCACCTGAATTTTTTTAACTATTAAGTGAATAGCATAGCAGAATTCAGGACTACCTAATATATTTACACCGCTTATTACCAATATTTGCCTTTTGAGGCTAAGAAACTGAGAAATTTTGTCTGGATTAAATGTATAAATATTTTTTTTATAACCATACAAATTTGTTATGGCAACACTAACACAAAAAATGAGGACGGCATACATTTAAAGACTAAGAAGCCTTATTAACACAATCATAAAGAAATTACCAATATCATCCTTGAAACTGATAACCATCCTTGAAACTGACAGAAATATAAGAAGGTATGTATAGTCTTCTTCAGGTCTTCTAAGTGGAACTTCAGAACACATACCAGAAAACTAAAGCTTGTTGGATATGCTTATTATACTTATGAAGTGTAAAGGAACTCAGTTTCATTGTTAATGTCACATGAATCAGGAATTCTGTACACAAACTAAGAGGCTTACCTGCATAGGCTTTGCAAGTGGATCCATTCTAACTAAATAAACTTCCAAAGTGCGTTCTTTTTTCATGGGTAATGGAAGTGTCAAGTAGCAAAAGGGATCAAAGGTTACAGATATCTTAGCACATTCAGGACAAACTAGCGTGGATTTAAAAAGGCCATGAAATATATCTACAATGATGGAATCATTTCTTTTTAAATGGTTTTCCCAGGCTTCTTCAGCAACCACCTGTAATTAAAGCATGACCTAGGTTATGACCAAGTAGTGGGAAATGAATAGTAAGCATTATTAACTAAGAGTACTTGATACAACATTCTCAGTTGTCACCCTAACACATAAATCTCACTCCAAAGGACCCTGTAAGATATGTTACTACTATCAGGATCACAGGTTAAAAGATGTATACTTTTCCTGGGACAGAGATTCTGCCAGTAGTATTACCTAGTCTGAGGGAGACTTCAAGTGGCTTGGGGCAAGACAAAAGCAAATAAAACTAAAAATGCCATATGAAGTAACTCATACACGTAACAAAAGAAATTATCTATATGCTTGTAGCTCAATGCTAGAAGAGTTTCCCTTAAGTAAGAGTACTGGAGAGAGACAGAACACTGCACACTATAGATATAAGAATAAAAGAACAACAGAATGGAAATTATTTTTTCCAACTGAATTCAGCATTGAACCAAACCAAAAGTCTTAACAGAGCCTTTACACCCTCCCACCCCTGCCAGTTATCTTCCAAATAAACACAAATTTACACAGGTACTTGACCAAGATCTCCATTATAAGGTCTTGGCTTATTTTCTGAAATCTTGTTCAGAAAAAGCAGCACGTGGTCAGTGTTCCAACCTTTCAGTGCACAATCATGTAGAAGTATCTTGCAATGTATAACATTGACTATAACGATCAACACAAACAACACTACCTTGTCTGGTCTCCCGTCTGCATCCTTCAACTGAATGTAAGGCTTTTTCCTAATTCGATTCAAATCCTCATGTAACCCATCCAAGAGAAAAGCCAGTAGCTCTTGACAATCTTGTTGCTGATAACCAGAAAACTGTGGTGCAAATCGTCCCACTTGTGTCTAAAAAAAGCCAAATACAAATACTTCTGGCATTTTAATTGTTATAAAGAATAGATACTTCCCAGATGCTACAGCAGAAAGTTGAAAAGGCAAAACTTATAAAGTTATAAAAGACAAGCTTTTCAATGGAGACAGGAAGCCAAAGCTAATTCTCAAAGACCAAAGCACATGGAGAGCTGACACATTTAAATATATATCCAAGTGTTTCAACAGTTAAACGAATGGACTGCATACTGATAAATACTATTTCAAATTCTTATTCTTGCATATTTCAGTAAGTTTTATATACTTAAACTACAAAACCAAAACTGACAATGTACATTCAGGTTAAATTCCCTACTGACCTTAAATGCTCTGGGGGTAACATAGCTGTATTTTCCTGACCACATTTGCTTGATAAGCTCTGCATAAGATTTTGCTATTTCACCTCGCATTCCTAAAGGATTGTCAAAATTCAGCTCTTCTTGGTATTTATCATTGAGGAAATATTCTGTAAGAGGAGGCGTGTTGCTCAGACACTGTAAACAGAAATACAGAATTTTGAATTTTTAGAACAGTGATTTGAATTAGTTCTAAACAAAGAATGTTTGATCTTTATTAAAGCGGCCATGAACAATACTTTAAACTGTAATGCCTAGTGCCTGCAAGGAAAAAAAAATAAAAACCACCAAACCTCACAAACTTTCCCAGAAACAGATAATGGTTTTAAACCAAGACGGGCTGCAGCTATCATTACAAGCTACGCACATATAATATTTTTCAAAAGCTTTACAAGAGAATTTATTAGACATAGTAGTCCAGCCAACAGCGTGACAACACAATTTGTATTGAGGTTCAAAACAAACAAAAGAAGGTGCTTGATACATGCACCGTAGCTTTATGAAACTCCTTCCTGAAAGTTGTTCTAGATGCATAAAGTTTACAGAGCCTCAAGGAGAGACTGCATAGGTACTTGGAAGAGAGAGCCTGTAGGACTTATTAATCAAATTACGCCACATTCTGAACAACACGTACGCAGCAAATAGTTGAAAACAGATTTTTTTTGGCAGGGGTTGGAGGGAAGGGAAGGTGAAGATGCTTGACCTATTCCTTCTCTTCCTAGGCATCTGCTTATGGATGCTGCTGAAGACAGCAATTTATGCTAGATAGATTCGACCTTGAATCAGAATTGGTGCAGCCTTTCCTATGTTCTTTCACATTTTGTGAAGCTGTTTAGAGCTGAAATAGGTTCAAGGAAAGCAAGGGCCTTGGTTTAGACAGCGATAATGACTTCTCCTCTGTACCAGTTTGTCTCTTCTGTCACCACTGAGAGAGAGCAGGATGTAATCACTGAAGTATGATTTACAATTTTAGGAAACCACTACGAATTTTTGTGTGCTACTCCTCACACTCCTTTAAACAAAGACTTTCCCATCCCTCGGAAATTATGCCCATGCCATGCCTTAGCATATAGATTTAGCGAAGTTCCTTCACTAAACACTATCTTGTCTGCATTCTAGCATCATAGAATCTTTCCTCTATTAAAGATTCCAATAAAGGTCAAATATTTCATCAGTCTCATTTGCCTCTCTGCAAACAAGAGGAAGAACAAAAATTTTAGCTCCACACATGCTACTGTGTAAGATGCAACAATTGAGACTGGAAGAATGACAACTTTACTGAGCAGGGCAAAAAATGTTATTCCTATTTCTGCCTACCATACCTGTGTGATATTACAAAGCAAGATCAGTCTTATGCTGTAGACAGCTGAGTTTCATGCCCAAATCACACTCCTTTCTTTCCCTCCCTCCTCATCTAAAGCCTTCATGAGCTGTCAACGCTGCAAAAAAATCCTGATCTTACAGGCCCTTTTGGACACTGAGGGTCGAAGCAAGCTTATTTTTCTCTTGCCATATGGCAAAGAGCTTTTACTCCCAGCAGTGGTGATCCCAACCCGCCACCTCACAGATCTGTGTTGTTCTGAACTGATCCATGCAGCTGACAAACACTTGGTCTCTCAATTCCATAGAGAAGTGGTCAGAGTTTTCAAAGGATTATTTTTAGCATCAACCTAAATGAATGGATAGACTACCAAGTTCCACCAGATACCCAGAAACAACACAGGGCAAATCACACTAAACTAACTACAAGTAGAACTACACTTTAGGTAAAATTGCACATTGAATCTGAGTGATACAACAACTCCTACTGCCCTAAGAAGTCCTGTCCCTTCTCTGCTGATCCTCATTTGATTGCACAACAAACATATTCATCTCACTAACCGGTCAAAAAACTATTCTTCCTCCTCACTTTTCTGGATTATTTTTGGGCTGGTTTAGGAGATCAAATCAGTTCAGCTGATCAGCTTAGTGTGAGGAATGTCCAGAACAAGGAATTAAGTAATGCAAAAATAGTGAATTTTTCTATAGGTTCTCAGTCAAGCACTTCACAATGTGCTGACAATGTGTTGTTTCACCAAAAAAAAGAATTTATCTTTGTTTAGTTTTCACCGATAAATTAGGTTTTTTTCACTTGCTTAGAATATTAATGTATATTTGTATGTGTAAGTCAGAAAGATTACTACAGATCATTTCCCTTTTTCTTTATAACAATTTCCACATTCCAACATAAGATGACACTGATGGTAGTACTGGAATGCACAAGCATCTATCTGAACTTGGTAATTTCTGGGATACAGAGCTGACATCTTTACTAAAATACCAGATGCCACAACTCTTTTAAGAGTAGCTGCTAAAGGAACCAATATAGTTGGCCACGTACCCACTGCTCTTCTCAACATAACTGAGAAAGCTAAATAATCACAGAATGTTTACTTCTTGAAACGGGTGACAACGGAGAACTATTTAAGACTATGATTAAAGTCACAGGGGGAAAAGCATACAGAAGTTAATTTGAAAGGAAACCTACAGTCTTATTTTCTCATGATGTGAAGAACTATTAGAACCAAGACAATCTACTAGACAGCAAAGTCATCAAATTTATGTGCCCTGTTCAACCTAGTGGTTTCGTGGTTTTTGTTTGTTTTAAAACACAGACATAGGTAACCAACAAGCATACCAACAGATGAAGAAAAATAGAAACAAAAAAGCTAAATAAATATGGTAAAACCACAGAAAACCATTTGTGAACTAAAAAGGTAACAGAATGCCACACATTTCAGGTACTGCAGTATTCACAACCCTTCTTTAGTCAACAAAACATCTGCAAAGCGCTCAGTCTCTGAACCCAAACTGGTCATTTAGCTAAATGATCATGGAAAAAGATGGAACAGAATGTAGAAACTCCAAGACCAACTATCAGACAAACCACAGAAGAGAAGGATTGGTTTTTACCATGGCAGAGGTTAACACTGAAATTATAGTTCCATGTTACATACTAACTACTTGTGAAAAAGGGGGCGGGAGGAAAGATTTTTCTGTAGCAGAGAAATCTGTGGATAACAACTATTTATGCAATCAGTATCACAGGATCATATTCAACCTCCAAGAAAATTACATAAACAATGCAACTGGGCAAAACAATGTTTCACAAAATTTGTGCATCAACTGTATTATGCAACACTGCATGCACTGTTGCCATACACACACATGCATACAATCACCCTGGAAGAATTCTAAACTATTGAGTCAAAAAGGAGACCTAATCACCTGTAAAGACACATACAGTCTACTGTTTAGAGAGCATAGCTGTAACTAGTAGGGTGTGGGAGGCATCAAGATGCACAGGAAAATGAACAATGAATAATCTTTATTTTTATTGCCTTGTACGTATAGATCTCTCAATGCTGTCGCTTCACTGGAATACTGTAATTCCAATACTTGTTAGTAAGTCTACTTGTCCTGTGAAACCTTCACATAGGTGGAAAAATAAAAATGAAAATATGCACATTATGCTTCTCTAAATCCACATAACTTAAGTATGGGAAAACTCTCATAAAAGACTTTGCAAGGTCTCTGATTGACTGATAAGAAGAAAATAAAATGCATGAAAAGGGCCACCAAGACAGTCAGTGGCTTGGCAGCACTTGTGCTGTGAGAAAAGGCTGAAACATGGCGGCTTTTTCAGCTTGCAGAACAGACTTTTTCGGGGAGACCCAACAGCAGCCTTCTAGTACCTACAGGGAAGTTAAGGAGAAGATGGAACCAAGCTCTTCACAGTGATGAAGGACAAGAAACAATGGGCATAAGTTGAAACAAGAGGTTAAGGATATAGGGAAAAAGTTTTCTCTGTAAGAATAGTGAAGCAGTAGAGCTGAGAGGCTGTGCAGTCTTCTTGGAAGTTTTCAAGACCCAACTGGATAAACCTTCCTTTGAGCAGGAGGTTGCACTACGAAACCTCCTAAAGTTCCTTCTAACCTGAATTATTCTATGATCCTAAGGTAACGAGGAAACGTTTCCCCACATCCCATAAGGGATATCACATAGAAATAATGATAAAAATAAAAATTCAAAGCAAAGAAAACATCATTACCTATTATGCCAGTGGACTGGGGAAATGAGAAGCAGACAAAAAGATCATGAAATTGAGCTAAAAATTGAATGTTCCTGTAAATATCATGGTTCTTCAGATGTGCTACATCATAACAATTTTATGCAAGTGACACTGAAATTTCATACTTTGGCCTTCTAATAAAAGACCAACAGCTGACTGACTGAAAGAAAGATCCAAGTAATATGTGAAAAAGTGAATTACTTTACACCCTGTCTATCCTACTTTTGTCTGAAGTGCTTAATGGCAGACTAGTGAAAAGCGCTCAGCTAACACACCCTTTAACCCAAACTCCCCATGCCTATGACAACTGAAACAGAGCGCTAAAAACCTAATCATTTCAGGTTTAGGTGAAAGATGTTATGTTTTGTCTGGATAAGCTCATAGTCATAAGTAACTGTGTGGAAATGTTGCTCAGATTTCTGAAGAAAGAAAACTGCTGAAATACGCCATTGCAAAGCTCTCATCACACTGATGGAAAAAACATAAAAATGTGAAAAAAAGGTGCTTTTACTTAAAACATTAGCTTTCATTCTTTTCCTATTTTTGAATCACAAAATGAAAACTTTGTGAACCCTCAGGTTTTCACTGCAAAAGAAAAAAAAACATTTCCCACAAAGCTCTAATCTCCAGTATCCCACCAAACATGCAAAGCAATACTTAAGAAACATCTACAGGTGGCAGCACAGCAATGCTTCAGGAGATTCACATTTTTTCTATTTTTTTTTTTCAGCTTAGAACATAGCCATGTACATAAGTGAATGTGAATAAAACATCTACTTGCCAAATACTTTTTTCTTTTGCTTGATATGGGTTCAAGCATCCATAATAATACATTTTCATAAAGTCCACAAGCTCCCTTTTGTATTTCCTGTTGTATTTAATGCTCAAATATGCAAAAGCAGACATTTAGGCCTTAATAATAAAAATCAAGCCTTGGATTTTAGCACTGAAGTGAATTAAAATTGAATACATAGAATACCCCTTCAAAAGAATCTGAAAAAATCTACACAAAAGTTCCAATACAACCAAACAATGAACTAATATTTATTGTATTTTTTTAATAAGAACTAGTGATAAGACAACAGCACTTGGAGAAATGAAATGGTATCTTAACCTTCTTGGCCTTCTACTCAGCTTGCAGCTGCCTGTGGTACCACAGAGCATCTAACACATCCTTTACCATCTCTCCTTTAGTTGTCTTGAGCTTTGTAACACTGAAAGCCCCTACTTGGAGAAACAAAGGTGTCTTTACAATAAACACTTAGAAGATAAAGGGGCAAGCCTAACCTTACCTATAGATTAAAGAGCTATTAATGAACTTGCAACAAAATTCAAGAAACTGCCAGGATTACCACACTTCTACCTAATATCATTACAGGGCAAAAACCTTCAGACAAATTTGTCAGACTCTGGAGAGCAAGATGTGCAGGGAACTGGCTCTCTTCCTCAAGGAACTATGATAGCAGTTCTGACGCAAACCATCTTCACTGTACATGAGATGAGGGCAAAGAGAAGCTGGTTTATGAAGCAGAAATGGTTCTTATGGGAACACTAAGAGGCCTCCATGCTGTCCAGAAAGGTTTATGGTCTGAGAAAAGTGGATCAGTAGGACAGTGGTTAAACTAAACTCCACTTCTGTTGAACGAATATACATTGATGCCACTCAGCACTGACTGACTAGCAGGCACCAAAGCAGAGCTTTTGGAACAGAACATGAATTGAACTGGAAACTATTTCAGAGTCTAGAAGTCTACAGTAAACTGTTTTATTAAAAAAAACCCAGATTTATCCTGATAAACAACCCTGTGTTGACATAATTGTGAAGGAAGACATCTTGATAAGGTAAATAAGCTAGACTACATACCAAAGCAGATCAGGGAATCACAGAATAGTTGAGTTTGGAAGGCATCTCTGGAGATTCCCTGGTGCAACCCACCTGCTCAGAGAAGGGTCACCTAGAGCAGGTTGCTTGGAACTCCATCCAGTCAGCTTTTGAGCATCTCCACGGACGGAGGTTCCACAGCTACC
>Ga0065711_1012234_pt1 | contig 12668 bp, 13 predicted proteins | sample Hoacrofraction12_FD_59098 | JGI IMG/M metagenome (GOLD analysis project Ga0065711, IMG submission 59098) | Hoatzin crop microbial communities from Cojedes, Venezuela - Epithelial fraction 12 v2 (version 2) | ecosystem: Host-associated > Birds > Digestive system > Esophagus > Crop | place...
TGTAACAGTCTTCCTCGTAAGCTTTTGAACTACAGGACACCGGATGAAATCTTTGAGGAAGAGTTAGATAAAATCTATCAGTTAGATGCAGCTTGATGGGGTGTCCAACTTATTATTGCAATTTACGTAATTTTTTTCGCCCAAACACTCCAAAAACCTCAAGTAGGGACTGAGAGGGAATCCTCTCGGATTGGAGGAATTGCGATGAATAATAAAGCTCACGACAACGTAAAAGAATTTATTCCCGGCGAATTTGACCGGATTACGGCAGAGAGTCTGATTACTGCTCCGCCCGCTCCGACGCAGGATCAGCTGCAGAGAGACTGTGGTTATCATTATGCCCAGCGCATTCTTGAGACCATGCTCCGGGAAGGACTTATTTCCAAAGCGGAATTTAGCAAAATAACCGCTTTAAACCGGGAATCTTTCTCTCCCTGGCTTGTTGAATTATTTCCTGAATTAACTTGATATATTTCCGATTCAGAGCGATGTATAGACCACGGAAAGGAGGCGTTAAGCGCATTGAAGAAAGTAACTGAAATCAAGCAGATAAAGCCTGCTGAAAATACCCGTAAGCTCCGCGTGGCGGCCTACTGCCGTGTGTCCACGGACAGCGATGAGCAGCTCGAAAGTCTGGAAAACCAGCGGACGCACTACGAGGACTATATCACCGCCCACGATGACTGGGAGCTTGCCGGCATTTACATCGACGAAGGCATAACAGGAACCAAAAAGGATAAGCGGCCTGCCCTGATGCGGCTCATTTCGGACTGTGAAAATCACCGGATCGATTATGTGATAACAAAGTCCCTCAGCCGGTTTTCAAGAAACACAACAGACTGTCTGGAGCTCGTAAGAAAGCTGCAGGCTCTGAACATTCCCATCCTGTTCGAGCGGGAAAACCTAAACACCGGTTCTGTCGAGGACGAGCTGATTCTTGCCATCTTAAGTTCCATGGCAGAGGGTGAATCCTCTTCCACATCTTTGAACAGCAAATGGTCGATTCAGAAGCGATTCCGGAACGGAACCTTCAAAATCGGCTACCCGCCCTACGGCTACGACTGGAACGGCGAAGAGATGGTGGTAAACCCCGGGCAGGCCAAAATCGTAAAAGAAATATTTTCTGATTATCTGTCCGGCACCGGCATTTATACCATAGCGCGAAAACTGAATGAACGCGGTGTCCCAAGCAAAAGAAAAGGAAAATGGAACGCAAGCACGGTAAAAGGCATCCTCGTAAATGAAAAGTACACAGGAGACACCATTTTCCAGAAGACCTACACAGACGGAAGTTACGTAAGGCATATCAATAACGGGGAAAAGGAAAAGGTTCTGTGCGAGGGGCATCACGAGGCCATTATCAGCCACGAAGACTATAATGCAGCCGCTGCTCTCCTGTCCCAGCACGGTCGCGAGAAAGGCATTATCAGGGGAAGTGACAAATACCAGGCCAGATATGCCTTTTCCGGCAGAATCATCTGCGGAGAATGCGGCGGCACATTTAAGAGAAGAATCCACACCTGTACAAACAGAAAATATGTTGCCTGGGTATGCAGCAGGCATATCGAAGACAAGACCGCCTGCTCCATGCTCTACGTAAAAAACGATGATATCGAAAATGCCTTCATCACCATGCTGAACAAGCTGATTTACAGTCGCAGGATTATCCTTGAGCCTCTTCTTGAAAAACTGAAAGCCGAATCAGACGATGACGGAATTAAACGTATCAAGGAGCTTGAAGATAAGCTCTTTCAGCTGTCGGAGCAGCGTCAGACACTGCAAAGACTGATGGCACAGGGATATCTTGATCAGGCAATTTACATCGGTCAGCAAAACGAACTCATGACTCAGACGAAAGGCCTGCAGCAGGAAATTGATACACTCCAAAACGGCGGCAACAGAAGCTATGAACAATTGAAGGAGCTTAAAAAACTTCTGCGTTTTACAGAAAAGTCACCCATGCTGCAGGATTTTTCCGAAGAGCTTTTCACGGAATATGCAGACCGCATCATCATTTACAGCCGTAACTTCATCGGATTCGAGCTGAAATGCGGTCTGACACTGAAAGAAAGGATTTGATATTATGAGCCACACACCCTACGGCTACCGGATTGAGAACGGGACTGCACGCATTGAGGAAAATGAAGCGGCCGTTATCCGAAGCCTGTTTGAAAATTATTTATCCGGCATGGCACTGCAAAATGCTGCCGCTGAAGCAGGACTTACAACCTACCACGGAACGGCAAAGCGCATCCTGCAGAACCGCCATTATCTTGGAGATGACTTCTACCCTCCCATCGTGGACAGAGCGACCTTCGATGCCGCAGAAGAGGAAATCAGGGAAAGAGCCGAGGCGCTTGGCAGATTAAACAGAGCGACTGCCGCTCCCGCCGCATCCGTTCCTACGGAATTCATTATGAGAAGACCCGAAAAGGAATTTGCAAATCCCTTTGAACATGCAGAGTACCTTTACGGTCTCATCGAAAGGAGGGTGAATTCTTATGGCACAGAGTAAAATCTCGATTATTCCCGCAAGGCCTCAGATCGGGAACAACATCAAGGCGGCCGGTCCGGACGAGAAGCCGAAGCTTCGGGTGGCTGCATACTGCCGTGTCAGTACCGACAGCGACGAGCAGGCTACCAGCTACGAGGCGCAGATTGAGCACTACACGGAATACATCGGTAAGAACCCGGAATGGGAGCTTGCCGGCATCTTCGCGGATGACGGCATCTCGGGAACGGACACCAGAAAGAGAGCGGAATTTAACCGTATGATAGACGAATGCATGGCCGGAAGCATCGACATGGTCATCACAAAATCCATCAGCCGCTTTGCAAGAAACACCCTGGACTGCCTGAAATATATCCGTCAGCTGAAGGATAAAAACATACCGGTGTATTTCGAGAAGGAAGGGATCAACACATTAGATGCCAAGGGCGAGGTTCTGCTTACAATCATGGCTTCACTTGCCCAGCAGGAAAGCCAGTCCATGAGCCAGAACATCAAGCTGGGGCTTCAGTACCGCTACCAGCAGGGCAAGGTACAGATAAACCACAACCGCTTTCTCGGATACACCAAGGATGAAAACGGAAACCTCATCATCGACCCGGAACAGGCGGAAGTGGTAAAAAGAATTTACCGCGAATACCTGGAAGGACGCAGCATGGATAAGATTGCCGCAGGGCTTGAGGCAGACGGAATCCTCACCGGTGCGGGAAAAACAAAATGGTGGACAAGCACAATCAACAAGATTCTCCGAAACGAGAAATACATCGGCGATGCCCTGCTCCAGAAGACCTATACCACCGACTTTCTGACAAAGACCAGGGTGAAAAATAACGGAACCATGCCCCAGTACTATGTGGAGGGAGATCATGAAGCGATTATTCCGAAGGACATCTTCATGAAGGTTCAGGAGGAGCTTGTCAGAAGGCGTCTGGTGCACACCAGTCAAAACGGCACCAGGCGGAGTTTTTCCGGCAATCACTGCTTCTCCCAGATGGTTTACTGCGCCGAATGCGGCGAGATATTCCGCAGGATTCACTGGAACAACCACGGCTGCAGGTCTATCGTCTGGCGATGCGAAAGCAGGCTTACAAACACCGGTGTCTCCTGCAAGGCAAGGACGGTAAATGAAGAGCTTTTAAAGAAAATCGTCATGTCCGCCATCAATGACATGGTCCTCAGTAAGTCCAATTATCTGGAGATACTTCAGAATAACATCATCAAGGTTATCCGGGAATCGGAAGGTTCGGACCGGGATGCAATTGATGAAAGGCTTGAGGAGCTCCAGAAGGAGCTTCTGAAGAAAGCCCACAACAAGGATGATTACAACAAGGTTGCCGAAGAGATTTTCAGGCTCCGTGACCTGAAGGAAAAATCAGTCGCAGACAGCGCACTTCGGAATGACAAACTAAACCGCATCACAGAGCTTTGCGATTTCCTTAAAGGTCAGTCCGGGAACATTACGGAATTTGATGAAACCCTCGTCCGCAGGCTTATAGAAAAAATCACCGTTCACACAGACCACTTCACCGTAACATTCAAGTCCGGCGTAAGCGTAGACATAAACGAATAAAAGAGCAGGTCGCCCTGAGGGTTCCCCCGGGGTGGCTTGCTCTCTTTTTATGCATTTCTGACATCTAATCCAAGGTTTCAACACTATCACATCTAAATCGGCAACTCGAGCTTTTAGTGAGTTGCCGATTTGGATGTTTTCCCTTTTTTGAAATTTCCCGAAATTTGACATCTAAATCAGGGTTACAATACTATCACATTTTTCCCGTGAATTTTCAAAAATCCGCTCTCGCCCTGTTACCGCTTACCGAGGTCTTGAGTTGCCGAGACAGATGTTTTCAAAATCCCGATTCACAGAATGCCCGTAAAATAAAGCTTTCTGTACATATCATTTTTCGACTCGTGACATCAGACAAACCGTCTCAACGTGGAACGCGGAAATGATTTCTATATCATTCACATCTGGGTGTTCGCACTTTACCCTCTCAGGAACATATCGACCGTTTTTTGCCGTTTTGCCTGTTCTCGGAAACATATCAATGCGGTTTTGAGCATTTTTTCGACTTATTTGATAGGTCAGGTGTTCATGGGAACTTGTCTACGATTCCCCGTCACGTATTGCTGTTACCAACTAATCGGTCTATCAAGAAGATCCTTCTCAATTCTTCCGTAAAATCGGAGATACTTCCTCTGCACCTATAGTATTTCCCAATGACCGCCTCTATCGCCACCAACTCTTTTTATAACTCCGTCCTGCTTAAGTTTCCTAATCTGATACTCTATTCCACTTTTAGATAACCCTAACGATTCTTGCATTTCCTTCTGTGTAATATAAGGATTGTTTCTAATCAACTCAATTATTTTCTCCTTAGTTTCTCCTTGGTTTTTCTCCTTAGTGATTATTTCATCCATAATCTGCATCACCGTATCACAGGCATCTTCAAAATTTACATCTGCAGCATATTCAAAATTCCTTTGATATGTTTTCCATTGCTCATGCATAACAGTGCTATTTTTTACTGTTGCCATTATATCTTTGTAATTTGCAAGCACATCATACGAACCTCTCTTCTGTGAAGTGGCCGTAATTGCCTGCTTTAATGCCTCAATATCGATATTCCCATACTGCAACTTTTTCAATATGTACACATCATAGTAATCTCTCGGTCTGGTATTCTGATCACCTCGTGATATAACCGTTTCCAATTTTTCTGCAAGGATAGTTTCAAGATTATAAGCAAGAACGGAAATGTTCCTATCCTCAAGTAGTAACTTAAAACTATATTTTACTTCCCTCGGCGTAATCTTATCTCCTGTAGTTATATCCAGTTTGAGCGGCACTGCCATCGGTGGATAATTTGCTGTCAGATGAACACGGTATCCCGTATATTCATCACCCTCACGAATTTCTCCAATGCTCCGAAAGGAAAAAGTTACATCATCCCTCAATTGTATCTGACATATTTCTTCAAAGATATCTCTGACAGTTTCTTCAGTTACCGGCAGACCTTTTATAGTCGCATCCATATCCATGGTTGCCCGTGTATCAAGCCCCACCATTGCCGCAATCAGGAAACCTCCTTTCAGAATAAAGTTTGACTGATATTTCGATACAGATATTCTTTCAAGCAATCTCTCAAACATGAAATTTTGCATAACCAATTGTGCTGATATATTTTTCTCTTTTGCCATGTTTTTTATAATGGCTTTTAGCTGCATTGCATTTTTCATAACAACACCTCCATATATGAGCGCAGTTTCTTCTCCACCTTAAGTGTCCCGGCATACTCAGATAGAAGAGGTATGTTTTTGTTTTTCCCGGCTGCATATCGCTTAAAGCTTTCGGAAATAATTTGTATATCAACAGAACTGTTCGGACGTAAAATATCGCAGAGTGTTCTCTCCCGGTTATATGCTTTAACGATATTTCCTCCCGGAGTTTTCACTTCATCTATGCCAAGCTCATACCACTCTGCTTTGCATTGACTGCAGTTGATTTTCTCTTGTTTCGGCTTAGTTATGTTATATGTTGCGGGAAATGTCATTGCATAAACATTCGGCGTCCTGTCGGTCAAGTCCCACAGAAACAATGCAGTCTCATGAGAAAATATTCCCCGTTTAAATCTGCTTTGCAAATTAAAGATTTCATCATCCCAGACCTCGGGTAAAATATATACTCCACGCGCAGACTTCTCCAATAACCCTTTTTCCACAAGATACTTCAAATTTCCACGAGATATCCCTGCGGCAGCAACCATAGCAGCAGTAACTGTGCTATTGTTTTCTTTTGCCATTTTCATAATATCTTCTGTCGCTCCCATCGGCATTATCTCCTTCCATTGACTTTTATGCTTATTGTTATATATCTTGTAAGCATAAAAGTCAATACGTTTTTTCTCTCGCCGACACCGGCTGCCGGGCACCTTCTGTTTGAACTATCCGAAATTTTCGGATAGTTGCCGACTGTTCCAGTTCGCTATCTGAATACACTTTTTCGTAGCGCATTTCAAAACTATCTTCCTGCTCTCCGACAGAAGCAACATAGGTAAGATACTCTGCTGTACTCGAGCGAATGCTGATTGCCTCATCATTCTTTGCCAACGTGAAACCCTCCACGAAAATAATTCACTTTTCGATACTATGATTATCCTACGGTTTATTTTACTATTATGAGCCACCTTGTGTAAGAACATTCGTTCCTGATTGGCCGCCTCACTCTGATTTACCATCAGCTGCACTTTTCGCAAAGTCGATTGATTAGATGTCCTCATCTCCATCTGCCGTCGTATAAAACGTTGATGTTTCGTTCATCCCCTTTTACCTACTGATTTTACTTCATTCAACGTATATCTAAATATTCTCCGGAGAATCATCCCTGGCATTTTCATTATAAATCTGAGGCTTCGGGCATGATTGTGGGTAAATAGCATCCGCCAGCCCATCCCGATGCCTTATTGATAGTCTACGCTGGCGTCAAGGACGGCGTAGCCGTCCGTTTACGGATTGAAGATCCTTGACGCCCTTACAGATCTCGGATAATCGAGATTTGGACGAAGGAACGCTCTGTGACTTCGTCCCTTGGTGACCGAAAACTAAATATTGAAAAGCCACCCGGGTTCTCGTATGGTATTAGCGACCAAACCTTTACCAAAGGAGATCCACGAATGGCTTCCGCTAATACCTTATGTAAAAAACTGCTCAACGTCAAGACCGCTGTTGTTGAAGGCAACGATTTTTATACCGATGCGGATGGTGTACAGCATCTTCGGATCAAGGCCCGACCGAACAAGTGGCATGAGAATGACTGCCCTTTCTGCCACAAGTCATGCCCAGGATATGACAGGCCCACCAAAACGCCCCGCACCTGGAGAAGTCTTGACTGGGGCGGCACATTGGTCGAAATCGAGGCGACAACACATCGTGTGGTTTGCCCCGAACACGGTATAGTAACAGCCGATGTCCCCTGGGCTTATCCCAGCAGTTCCTTTACCAAAGACTTTGACCTTGCTGTTGGATGGCTTGCTGTTTATCTTCCCCGCAGCGTGGTCTCAGAATACATGCGGGTCGACTGGGCAACGGTTGGCCGATGCGTCTCGCGCACTCTCCATGTCATTGAACCGGAACGCGCCCGCAGGCTGGATGGTCTGGTCAACATAGGCATCGATGAAACGAGCTATAAGAAAGGGCACAAATACATCACGGTAGTCGTAAATCACGACACCAACACGGTTGTCTGGGCTGCGCAGGGCCACGGTAAGAAGGTCCTCGAAACGTTCTATCGCCAGCTCACGCCGGAGCAGTTGTCAAGTATCAAGGTTGTTACGGGCGACGGTGCCAGGTGGATCACCGACTGCGTAAATGAGTTCACCCCTGATTGCGAACGCTGCGTCGATCCGTTCCATGTAGTCCAATGGGCTATGGAAGCTCTCGACGAGGTCCGCCGTGAGGTGTGGCGCGAGGCTTATGCTCAAGCGAATACACTGGCAAAAGCACATCCACAACGGCGGGGCCGTCCCCGACACGATGACAAAGATGCCACTCTCATTGCCGCAGCCAGGGCAAAGGCAGATAGAATAAAAAACTCAGCCTACGCTCTGGGGAAGGCACCGGAAAATCTCACGGATCAGCAGCGTCTGAAGGTTGACATGATCGCTACTGAAAACCCACGGCTCTACCGCGCCTACAGGATCAAAGAACACCTTCGAATACTGCTCAAGATAACAGATCCGGAAGAAGCAGAGCGAGAGCTGAAGCATTGGCTCTGGTGGGCAAGCCACAGCAGGATTCCGGCAATATATGAGCTAAGCAAAAAGATCCGGCGCCATAAAGATCATATCCTCAATGCCATCCGGCTGGGGATGAGCAATGCCAGGATCGAAGCAATCAACAACAAGATTAAGCTGATTGTGCGTAAAGCCTACGGCTTCCGGAACATACAGAACATGCTCGATATGGTCTATCTTGTATGCTCCGACTTACGCATTCCACTTTCCAATCGGAAGTGCAAAGCAGCCTAATCCGCACAGTTACTGGGGTTGTGGGTGTTTTCTACCCACGACTATCCCCGAAGAGCCATAAATCTCGTTAAATTCTTCGACTGCTTCGTTGTGAGCCTCCACAAGTCTTTTCGGAAATAGCTTATACCCATAATCGTTCGAATATCTGCTGTTCATATAGTAAACATGCTCAATATTATACTGGTCAATGTAATAACGCAACCGGTTGTAGTCCCATAAGTATTTAACAATTTCGGGATAAACAAAATTCGGATAATTATTTAACTGGCGCCCCAGGTAGTGGGCCAATTTTATCAAACTGAGATCACACTGCTGCCCCAGCCAAATCCAGGAAGGAATATTCATACTTCGAAATATCAAGTAATAACCCCCGTTAATAGATAGTTCTGTTTTTCCTCTTTCTGGTACCGGCACATCTGCTCCATCGGTTTCCCTTCTTTTCTCCAATCCCTCCTTATTGTTAATTACCAGCACATCGTACATGATTTTTTCGCATTCTTTTAAAGTATTCTTTTCCCCGCATACCACCCAAAATGCAAGTAAAGCATCATCTTTCTGTTTCAATATATAATTCCAGTCAGTTCGGGATTTAAATCCCCAGAATTCCCTTAACGAATTTTCCCGTATCTTTTTACCGATATAAGAACTCATCAAGGTCAATAGCCAGTCACAGTTTACTGATTCACGGAATATTGGTTCCACCAAATTACCGCAGTATTTCAGAATGCAGTAAATTTTCCTTTGAGATACATTGATGTTCATTTCAAAACCATAGACATATTCCAGCAATGCTTTAAATTCTTCGTCAGAAACATATCTTGAAACATTGGCGGTAAATTCCCCTCGCTTTACCTTGCTCTTCCATTTACCGTACTTTCTCCCAACTAGCTTCCCGGAAAACAAATTGAAGTAAGTGCTGATTCCTTCATTGTTGCCTATGGCAATCACCCCGTTTAGCTTATTTACTAATAAAACTCTCTTTCCTTCTTTTTTCCTATTCCATAATTCATATCCGGAATACTCACAGAAGAACTCTTCCGTTAAAAAGAAGTCTTTGATACTTTCATCGACTGCATTATATTCTTTAAGGTTTTTAGAAGTATACGCTGACCTGTTAGCGTGAATATAATCTTTATATGACATTGTTGGTCCTCCGTTTCACTTACATAGCATTGAAGCTTTAGGCATTTCGGAATGCTTTCATGCGCTTCTCAAGAATATTGATCATATACTCTAAGCATGTCTTTAATTCTTCCTCTTCAGTAAGCGGTCTGACACTTCCCGGTGCTGTTTCTTTTAAAAGAGGAATAACTTTTTCCTGACTTATAATTTCATTTTCAAATCCGCATTGGAGGTTTTCACGCTCGACCCAAGAGACGACCTTATTAACATCAAAGACCCCATTTTCGTCCCTGAAATAACGGCCAAGTGCTTCCGGCTCAAAGAGATAATATAATGTTGCCGGCACCATGTCATAAAGGGGCAGTTCTTCCCCGAACAAGTTCAGATTGTATCTTTCATTATTCATTCTTCTGTCAGGCAGAAGAATATAGTTGCATCTGAGCTCAGCAAGTTCAAGAAACTCATCGAGAAGACAAACCAACTCGTGGTCTCTCGGAAGCCATATATCGCGCTCTTCGGAAAAAAACTTCAGATCCCGTGAGGGATCTGAAGCATATGGTACCGTTTTATAAAACTTTTTGCCGTTTTCGGCATTCAGGCATTCTGCAACCCATTTGATCGGAGTCCAGGCACTCATCAAGGTGTCCGCTCTTAAATCACCATTAAAGTACAGACAGTCCAAATCATTTCTAACTCTCCATTCATAGTATTCAGAGTAATATTTTCTCTTATCCGTGAAATCTTTATATAAGGGTTGAGTTTTTCTTCCTTTCATCCAGTACAAGCAAAAATTCTTAAGATGATCCTTGCTATATTCTGCCCCGAGATATTCTTTCATCATATTATTCATAAATTCACCTCCAAAATTTTTTGTGTTTCATTTATATTATGGAGATGACTATGTGTAATATTTTGAACATCCTTTCTTCAGTTTTTCATAAAGCTTATCGTTCATATGCTTTTATAATCCTTTCTGATTCTGATATTATTTTTTCCCGGATATCTTCTTCCATTATTTCCACTCTTGCTCCGTATTGCATAGCCCAGTGGACAATCATATTCGGAGAAGTTCTCACCTTTACGATATCATATCCATCCTCACAGACTTCTTTTGTTTTCTCATAATGATCCCCAAACCAATCATGAATAATCGTGTAGTCTGTATTCTTTATCTTGATACGAATATCTCTCGGCTCATCGTATGCCATGTTAAGATGCTCTGACATATATTTTTCCGGATTCCATGCTCCGCTGCATATAGGGTTTCCTTCAAAATTTGTCATACGAGCTGGAATCGGTTTCCCCACGTCATCCATTAAAATCTCGACATCTGTCATCAAATCCACACGGTAATGCCAGATGCGCTTATCGTCGTCTTGCATTCCAATACAATAGTAATTATCATGATAAACAACGAGATGGTAAGGACTTAAAACATGTATATAGTCAGATACCGGTACAAGCTCATGTTCGGCTGTGTATCGGTTAAAGCAGAATCTTATCTGCACAAGATTATTAACCGCATATTGTATCTGCTTTAGATTTTTTGCAAAAAAAGCCTTATCCCGTGGATTTCTGGACGTAAACCTTCCATGCACGCCGGCCGGATTAAACATAAGCTTTTCACCGTTCCAGAAAGACGTTTTATAGTTTACGCTTTGTGTGGAAACAAGTTTTCCCACAAGTTTTTCCTTTTCCTCCGCATCAATCATGTCAGAAGCGCAGACAATCTGTATCAGCCAATCAAGCTCAGAAAAGTTAAATGTGTGAACATAAGAAAAACCGGTTATCTCCGGTGACTTCTTTCCTTTTTCCCCGGTCTGCTTTTCCCTTAACCGATTTTCCTTATACCCTTCATACTTTATACGATAGTTTCCCTCCAGTTCCTCTGAATACTCCTCAGGATTAAGTTCAAGAATCATATTCTCTATTGTGCTGGTTAATGTATTCCTTGACTCAAGCGGTGTCCCATTATCGTATTTGGCTTCTCTGTAGCGCATAAGCAGCGAAGATAATTCTTCTTTTGACAATTTATGCTCATCATCTGTCAGGATTTTCAAGATATCAATAATTTGAAGCACCCTTCTTTCGGCAGGATATTTCCCCCTGTCGGGTGATTTCCTGTCCAACAGCTCCCAAACACTGTGTGTATATTCATTCTCCGTACCGAAGTTAATTCCCACGTTCTCCCCTTCTATGGACAAGCGTGAAACTGAAGTTCCACCATCTGTACGTCCTTTATATAACGGTCTTTCAGTAAGTCCCAAAGGATTAAAAAGGAAACCCAATTCCCTGGAAACTCCCCCGTCAATATAATGTGTCGCATAAGCCAGAAATTTGCCCTTGTCTGGGTCAAAGTTCCTGACGGCGTCTATAACCCCCTGCCAGCCGGCCTGGACCAGGTCTATTTCATAATCTTGCTTTACTGCATCAGGTATATCAAATTTCTTAAGTCGCTTCCACGCCCGACAATGGACATAGTTTTCAAAGTTATTATATATCCGCGTCCATGCATCATTGTCACCTGATTTTGCTTTTATAAGAAACTCATTCACTTCTTCGTCTGTAAGAAATTTATCCATACTATCTAAGCTCTCCAATTAATATACACTCAAGGAACCTTATAGCACCTGAAGCATCATGCTTCCACTTCGTCAATCAAATCCAGATGATAATTTTTAAAAACACTACATAGTGCATCAGCATATTCACTTTCCGCGATGGTTTCAGCTCTTTTTTCCATCATTTCTATTGCATGATCTGTAAAAAACTCTGGGTCATCTTCATTGCTATAAGTATTCACCTTATAGCCTTCGTCGACATAACTTCCCTTGAGAAAATGTCTATCACAAAAATCCGGCCAATCAACAAAGCTTTTAAAATCGTAAATTGCAATAATAAGTTGGACACCCCATCAAGCTGCATCTAACTGATAGATTTTATCTAACTCTTCCTCAAAGATTTCATCCGGTGTCCTGTAGTTCAAAAGCTTACGAGGAAGACTGTTACAC
>Ga0065711_1009503_pt1 | contig 12667 bp, 9 predicted proteins | sample Hoacrofraction12_FD_59098 | JGI IMG/M metagenome (GOLD analysis project Ga0065711, IMG submission 59098) | Hoatzin crop microbial communities from Cojedes, Venezuela - Epithelial fraction 12 v2 (version 2) | ecosystem: Host-associated > Birds > Digestive system > Esophagus > Crop | place...
TACCCCTCCCTTTTTTTTTTTTTTTGCGCGGGTCTTGCATTGCTTGTAGGTTTGTTGGCCTCTCACAAGGCAGGATTTTAATTACTTTTATATATTGCTGGTTTCTAAATTAACCTCTCAAGAAAAAGGCTGTAAATGTTGCTTGGAGCCCAGATACCTGTTGCTAAATCATACATTGACAGCCCTTTATTTATGAAAAAAAGAAATCAAGTTGAACAGTTTACTTTTAAGTGTACTTTCAGGTTGCAAAACTTGTAGAAGGGTTGCAAAAGTTGCTGCATGCTAACGGTAGCATGTGAAGCGTGATTCTTACTGGGACTTTACGCCTCCTTTGTAAGAAGTGTAAAAGGCTGGAATGGTAAAAAAGTTCGGGTAATGTGTCATTTTGTGAGATGTTAGGATGGGAACTCAGCAAAACCAGAAAACAGTCCTTCTGTTGCAGAAATTCAGGGTACATCTGTATCTTGAATTCTGCATTCAGTTCTGGAGTCCTACAGATGAACATATAGATGTACACATGTACACACTGATGCTACAAGTATGTCATTATATCGATATAGATGATCATAGAGCAAAAAAGGAAAGAGGCAAAAGGTGAAGGAATGCGGTATGAATGATTAGAGGTATGCAGTGCTTCTGTGGTAAGAGAGAGTCTTTAGTTTCAGTTGATCCTGCAGAGGAGAAATAAAATAACCACATTTTTATGTGTCATAGTTGTATTTATTAGGTATTAGACAGAATATTGAGATAATAGTTTAGTAGACTTAGAAGAAAGACTTTGGTTTACTGGTAAGAGTGTTACATTTATTTGAATGAACAAAATAGTTTATAAGGGTTCTAAGTGCTTATGCTGCAAAACTGAAATGTTGCAACTTTCAAGAGATTCCACTTGTATAGCGGAATTGTAGTATTATTATAAAAGTGAGGCAGTAAATAGAAACATATTGCATTAAGTTTTTGGTCATATTTCAAATAACCTAATTGTTCCAGACCTGTGATCAGCTATGTATACAGAACTTCTGCTTTCTTAAGAGCGTATCTAAAATAACATCCCAGAAAGAACAAGATTTTGAATAGTCAGTCTCACTTCCAGTGAGTGAATTGAACTGTATTCTTAACGAGCGAGTAGAATTACCTGATTATTCTGATTGTGAAAGCTTTCCTGAGTTTTGTGTAAGCCATAAAGAGCTTGATTTTTCTGGCCTATGGGCAGAAATTATTTCTCACTGTTGCAAGCAAAGATTTAACTACTCTGGACAGTGCTGGGAGCTGTAGTGCGCCCTGGCTGCCATCTGTTTTAAGTGTTAAATTTTCGAATCCTTTTCAGAAACCACCCAAGTGACATCATGCTTAAAGTACCTCTAGCACAGTTCACTCTAGGACCACTCATGCTGAAAATAGTAAATTAAACTGCTGTGAACTTGAGAAAGATTGTCATCAGTGAACACACACTGAAGAACCCTGTCCTTCAGAAGTACGCAAATCTGCTTGTTTTGCTTATTTGTTAAAGTTTTTCTTTTCTTGCACTTTTTTTTAGAAAATATCTTTACTTGTCCACTGGGGAAAGGTGGTATAGCATTACTGTGAGGCAGTAAATAGAATTCAGGCGTATGAGTTTCACAACCAGCTCTTCACATGTTCTTCAATTTTGGTGTTTCCTGCCTTTAATTTGACTGTGCAGACTTCCAACTTCTTGTGTTACAAGCTTTTGTAATGAAGTTCCCATAAAATAGTTAAACGTAGTCAGCATCTTACAAAGGTTGCTGAAATTTCTAATTGCAGAGAGGAAAGAGTGAGTGAGTGCTTGTGAGGTTTATTTTTCCTCTGAAAAAACTTCTGATTTTTAGAACATGTAATGTTTGCAGTATTATAGGTGCAGTTTTTCAAGAGCTTTGCAGAAAATAATGCCTTCGGCGGATTTTGTAGCAGTTCTAAGAGTCTGTGCACTTACCTTCTGTCAGTTATTGTTTTTGTCTGTGCTTGATTTCTGCTGCCTAGTCAGACTAGGTTAAAGAAAAATGTGGTAATATGTACCTTTGTTAAATTCTGACCTTGTTAATATCTTCAGTGTGTGTGCAAGAATCACTGATGTAAGAAAATGTATTTTCTTTGTACTGATTGAAGATACTATGTCTCGGTTTTATGCACATTGGTTCTCAGATTGTGGTTCATCAAGTGGTACTGTCTTCCTGTTTCCAGAATTAAGAAGCTTCTGGATCATAATTAACTGTTTTTTCATTACCTTTCTACTACAGATTCTCATGTTTTGCTACAGGGTATTACAACTTAACCCTTTGTAAGTATTAAAGTAATTTTCTAGGTCTTCCCACATACCTTCTGGCTTTTGGGGTAGACTGTTGAAGCTGTTTTTAATTGCTTTATACCCAACCGTTATTTATACAGGGAGTGAATGATCCTACATTTTATTCAGTTGACATTGTAGGGAGAAATAAAATTAGCTACAGCAGAGTTTGGATAGAATGTTAAATTTCATTCTTCTAGTATTCTAGGAGTTGCTCAGATATTTCTATAATTACAAGTGATAATGTCTGTGGTTTTTCTCTCTAGAAACATAGTGCTGACTTACGGTTGAATCATAATATTGCTTCCTACAATGCATGATTCTCCTCTCTTTTCTCTGGCTGACATGCCATGCTTTTTCTGAGCAGAAGAACGTGACAGTGTTTTCCAAATCTTCAAGTTAAGAGGCTTTTGTGTTTTGTGTAGTTTATAATTGTAGGAGTTTGTGATGATGACCTGATAGTCGAAACTTCCTCAGCTGTATGACTCGTGATGAGATACTTCTGTTTGCAAAATCTCTTAGAAATGTGGATTTTCTTTTAAAAAATTAGAAAAAAAAAAGTAAATGGAAGATTTGTGCTCTGCTTTCTGTCTGAGTGGCAGACTGCAAAAGTGCAATCAGGTGTGCTTAGCGGGAAGTATTATTACTATTTAAGAGAAAAGTAGCAGAGAAATACACTTACATGAGCCATAGAAAACTTTGGAACTTATAGTTGTGTTAGTTGATGAATGATTTTTAAAAGCTTGAGAATCTCCGTGGACTGTGACAAGTGATACGTAAAGATTAGATTAAAGCGTATTCCCCTTGTTTACTGTGGCCATCTGACAACACTTCATGTAAGATCAGTTTTGCTTTTTACCCCTGTATCACAGTGCTTATTTGTTTGGACCTTGTACACAGGGAGGAAAGCACAAAGTTGTAAAATAACAATTAAGCAGTAAGATTCGGGTATAAGCAGTGGGAAATAACTGCACTTGAAGATTTAGCTACATTTCTGAGTTGGTTGTTCAATTTTTCCTTTTAGCAGTCTGGGCACCAGTTGTGTCTTCTTCCTTGTAATCTGTGGGCTTTTATTACTATTTCAATTCTTGGTGCAATACCACTGGTTGCCCACATTTAGCAATGAGGTAGAACCACTGTGTTAGAGATAGCAATGCTTAAAAAAAAAACCCCACCTTAAAAGCAACACTGCCCTTCTACACATAGAGGTGATTTCTGTCTGTGCGCTAAGGACTGAGAAAATACGTTTTGTGGGGAAACTGGGCTCTTACACTCTCTGCTTTTTGAAATAGTAAGATAATATTCATGTCTCGCACTTATTAATGATATTTTTACAACCTTCTTTTAAGCAAAACACAAAACCCTCTACTTTTTCTTGCCTTGACTCTCATACCTAAATCGCTTCTTGCAGGAATTTAGTTATCTCTTTGGAGTTACCTAGAGCTGTACCTTAGCTTCCTGTTCCTCCCTCAAGAAGAAGCTCCAGTGTGTGCTGTAATCATTTTATGTAGCTTCTGTCCCGTCTCTCATGGCAGTCTTTCTCATAGATCTATACAGAGCACCTTCTCTGTAATCTTTTTTTTTATTTTTTGACTCTAAACCCCAAAAGGGAGCTTCCTATTTACTTATATTGGGATAAATTTGTCAGCTTTGTGGAGGCAGTTCTTGGGTGACAATTTCAAATATTTCCCATAATTTCCAAGCTGATATGGAAAGGGAGGACTATGCAGATTCCTTCTGGAAAGGTGTGTATACATTCTGTCCAGGGCCAAGCTTTCCTGCTAAGCTCAGAAAACGGACCTTTATAACCTTACAAGCTTTGACCTGCGACCCCATTCTAACCTCCTGTTTTAATTATTGTTATTTATTCCCCCTTGGAATATAGGAATATTTGCTGCACTTTCCAAATTGCAAAGTCTTTTGACTGTGCTGAATTTGAGAATTTCTCTTACTGTTTTGTAATGGTTTTTTTCCCCTCTGGTGAGTTATACTTACACTTGTATTTGAAGTTGATCAAAGCTGTCCCACTTCTCAGAGTGACAAGACTTAAAAGCTTCCTGGTTTCCAGAAGCTGTAGTAAAAATCTGAAAAAAAATCGTTCTTAGAGATTTGACAGTCTTCATATCTAAGCCAACCAGGTGGATTTATGGGAACTCTTTAGTGTTAGCTTTGTTTGCCTTCTAGAAAAATCTGCATTTTCCACAGATAATTTAGGAGGTGGTGGGAAGTGGCTGGAAAACTTACTGTTCCTTTCCAGTCCCATTTTACCTTTTGAATGGCACCTTATATAAACACAAAAATACATTTTACCTCATTTTCCCTGTAATTTGACTTTGATGTTAACTGTGATGTTTTGAAAGAGTTACTCCACTTCTGAAAATAAGTAATTGTTATACAGAAGTTATTTGTGCTTCAGACACATATACATGAAATACTGAAGTGTTTACAGCATATACTATAAATACTGATATATGTATATTTATGTATATATGAAAAATACTGAAACATTTATAGTGGAATACCTGTTTTGTTATATCTCCTGGTCAGTTTTACGTCAGGGTATCGCTTGTGCATCTGTACAGTCAGTGGCTTGGTATTGTAGATACATAATAAACAAAGTGAGATTTATTGCAAGGTCAAGTTCCTCTTTCTGTTTCGGAGTGTTTATATTGCTGTGGTGATAAAGAGAAGAAAGGAGCAGTATTTATAGTTTATCACTTCATTATTTGTTTCTGTTTCATGGAAATAAGTTGTAGATTTAGTCATAGCATCTCCAATCTCTTTTATTCTTACTGAAGGAATAGGAACAGTTCTTACTTCCTTAGATTATGCAGTTTTCCTCAGTAAAAGCATTTACTGTTAGCCCTATTTCATTAGTGATATAAACTTAATTGAAAACTTTTTTGTTCAGTATTCTGTTATACTTATTGATTACTTGCAACAGGCCTTTCACATTTTAGTAGATGTGATTTATTAGTTATTTTAGGCAAGCTTACATCTCAAGAATGAACGTTTTAAGCGATCTGTAAGAAGTCGGTGGTTTCAGGCTGAATTAGTTCCTACTTGAGAAACCCAAACTCCTTAAGAACACTGAATATTTTAAATTTTTTAAAAATATTTGCTAGACCACTAAAGACTGCATTCTCTTCCTGAAATATGACGACTTTCCTCTTTTTCTCTACTTTTTAACACCAAAGGGAAGATCGTGTTACAATTATTATTAGCATTTACTCTGTCTTGCTGACAAATGCTTCCAGGCTCTTGGTTTTGTGTTTATTTTTTGCGAGATGCAGCAGGCAGTGTCTAAACCAAAACCTCTTTAAAATCGTCATGCAGGTACATAGATGAACAGAAATATATGGAAAAAGGGGTAATTACATTTATTGTAAACTTTCATTCTCTCTGAGTTCTTGGCCATTTGGAAATGCGTGCCAAACGTTTAATTATTATAACTATGTAATGCTTAAAATTGCTTGTAAGTTGATTCATTTGTGGTTGAAATGCAGCCTATTGTGTTCTTTTATACTTACTAATTATTGCAAGATGTGAAGACTTCCTGCTGAGCTTAGAATTTGGGTGATAATAGCCTGAGGTAGTTTGTGTATTTGGTGTTAGTCTGTTTACAGAACGGGGAAAACCGTGACCAGACCAGAAGAGGTGGCTGTTTTGTACTTTAGTGTTTGGAAACACAGATTCTGAAAGATGGGGGGGTGATCATTCCCCATGCCGTGAGATGTAGCTTTGGAAGTTGTAGGTTCGTCTTTGGGTGCATTTTAAGTGGTGGAGTGATAGGAAAGAACCTTTGTCTGTGCTGCAGGTAGTTTCCATGTTTCCTTTAACATTAAAAGAGAGCTCTCAAGCATATTTTCTTTTGTTATTTAAATATTCAATTCTCCTCTTAGCTCAGGAAAAAAACCCTCTTGATTATGTTGTTCTTGTTTTTACAGGTTTCATGGTTAAGTTCTGTTCTGCTCATTCCTGTTCATACGATGTAAGAGACAAGAGCAGCAGTTAGTGTCCCAATTGAAGTGGAGGGTAGCTAGCAGCTTTGTTCTACAGCTTGCAAATGCTCCAGCAGAGCGTTTGATGAATCTGAGCCTTTTCTTCAGTTCAGTTGTGGAGTCTGTAGCACTGTCTGTGACTCACAGAGCTATTAAGCATCATTTTGCCCCCAGCTTTAACATTAATTTCTGAGAGGGTGGTGGACAAATGCCTTCAACTTCTGCTTGGCAGCTGTTTGGAACTGCCAGTAGTGTCAGTAGGTTTCTTAATCTTCCTCCTAGCACTTGTTAATGAAAACCACTTCCTCGGCAGGCATTAAGCTGGACGAGAAATATCCAAATTCTTTTGTCCAGATAAAGTTTATAAGGTATGCAGTTGACCTTGCCCTGGGTTTTGCTGAAGGTAGTCTCATGCTTATATCTTTGTTCTACTTTCTTTCAAGTGTCTTCTTTACTCCTGGTGTAACAGAGTTTCATTGGCTACACTTCATTAGTGTTTCCACTTGTGTAAATGTGTTCCTGAATTATTTTTTTTTCTTCCCAGGGTCAACTCTTAGGCAGAGGTATTCCCAGGTTGGTTTCTAACTTTATAACAAAGAACTTGGAAATTCTGAGTTAGCAAACAAGCCCTGATGGCAGCCTTAGTTACCTTCAGTTTTATTCTACTGCAGCTCAAGTTGCTGTTAGTGCTATTTTGAAAAAAATTCTACATCCGGGATACATAGAGATTTTTTTTAGGGTTTGATATTTTCATTTTTTCCTAACTGTTCCCTGGAGTAAGCTTTTGAAATAGGTGTTAAATTTTATGAGATTGTCTTGTAGTCCTTGTCAGCTGTGAGTTTTAAGTCCATTTTAGTTGAATCATAGAATCGTAGGTTGGAAAAGACCTCTAAGATCATCATGTCCAACCATCCACCACAACACGGTGAACACCTCCAGGGATGGGGACTCCACCACCTCCCTGGGCAGCCTGGTCCAATGCTTGACCACTCCTTCAGTAAAGAAATTTTTCCTAATATCCAGTCTAAACCTCCCCTGATGCAACTTGAGGCCATTGCCTCTCATTCTATCACTAGTTAGTTGGGAGAACAGACCCAACACCTGCCACACTACAACCTCCTTTCAGGTAGTTGTAGAGAGCAACAAGGTCCCCCCTCCGCCTTCTCTTCTCCAGACTAAACAACCCCAGCTCACTCAGCCGTTCCTCATAAGACTTGTTCTCCAGACCATCCACCAGCCTCGTTGCCCTTCTCTGGACACTCTCCAGCCCCTCAATGTCCTTCTTGTAGTGAGGGGCCCAAAGCTGAGCACAGCACTCGAGGTGCGGCCTCACCAGTGCGGAGTACAGTGGGACGATCACTGCCCTATCCCTGCTGGCCACACCATTCCTGATCCAAGCCAGGAGGCTGTTGGCCTTCTTGGCCACCGGGCACACTGCTGGCTCGTGTTCAGCCGGCTGTCGACCAACACCCCCAGGGCCTTTTCCACTGGGCGACTTTCCAGCCACTCCTCCTCAGGCCTGTAGCGTTGCGTGGGGTGGTTGTGACCCAAGTGCAGGACCCAGCACTTGGCCTTGTTGAACCTCATACGATTGGCCGAGGAACCTCATACGATTGGCCTCGGCCCATCGATCCAGCCTGTCCAGATCCCTCTGCAGAGCCTTCCTACGCTCCGGCAGATGGACACTCCCGCCCAGCTTGGTGTCATCTGCAAACTTACTGAGGGGTAACCCCTCATCCAGATCATTGATAAAGATGTTAAACAAGACCGGACCCAAAACTGAGCCCTGGGGAACACCACTCGTAACCGCCAGCTGGATTTAACTCCATTCACCACCACTGTCTGTGCTGGGCCATTCAGCCAGTTGTTTATCCAGTGAAGAGTACTTATCAATCAGCAAACCAGTTGACTTACCAATCAGCAACAGTAAATGTATGTGGGCCTTTAGTCCCCTAAAATGGCTGTTTGCCCAACAGGAATTGTGGTTCTAAAAGATATGACAAATGAGTTGCGGTGCAAATTCTCACTATTTACTTCTTGTTTGTGTTTTTTTCTGAGGAGGAGGGGAAAACAGAAATAAGCAAAGAAGGGCTTGGCTTTTGTGGTTCATGTTAATGTGAATAGATTTTTCTCCACCCAGTGCTGGACAGATACATTTTAATATAAAGCAAATTATCAAACTTTCCCTAATAATTGTGATTTAAAAGTTTTGTTACGTATCTGGAAATTGTACAATAGGTAATGTTAAAGGCATCGTCTTGCGTAAATCCTAGCTTTTTTGAACCAGTGAAAGCTGTTAGCTTGGAAGATTTGGAGGTTTACTGCACATAAAATGTTGGCTAGTGATTTGAGAAGTTATTTTCAGATTGCTGAAAGGAGTATTTTCTCTAACTGGAGTCCCAAAATAGGAAAATACACATAACAAAATACGATAGTGCTGTTTTAAAGGAGGAACAATTGTTGCAATTTCAAAAAGATCTTTTGGTTGCACTTTTTTTTTCTTTTTTTTTTTTAATGGGAATCCCAGAAAGTTCTGAACTTTGAATTTGAAGTGTTTTAAGGGCACCGGTGTTGTAATACTTCTATAAAGCTGTTGCTGTGCATTTAGACTGGTTTAGGTTTGTGTTGCTGCTGATGAAAGAAAAGTACTTCCTTTCTTCACCTCTTTTCACATGTTTCTGCCTTCGTGCTGAGTCTAGTGTTTGGCCGTATGATCAGCTTGCTGAGAAAGGTGGTGGGGCTACCCGCTGGCCCACGATGCAGAGTTGGTACCTTCCACATTGCCAGCTGACCTTGTAGTGGTTAGACGTAGTAAAACATCAGTGAGTATATTCACATGGTCTTTCCAAGTCAAATGTATTTTCTTTTTTCCTGCACTTAAAAAGAAATGAAATGTCCTTGCCCATGCTCTGAAGCAGTTACAAACCTTCTGTTTGTGGTCCTCAGGCAATGAACTGGAGGAAAGAAACACTACCTATAAACTGTTCTAACCATTGTTGCCAAGTTTCCAGTTAACTTCAGTGGTATGTAGTCGCTATGCTTGTACTCCACACAGAGACAGAGGTAATTTATATTTGTATTCAGAGAGCATTTTGAGGATCATATCAAACCAGCTTGATGCCATCGGTCTGTCTGGTTGAAGACTGCTACCTGTCACATCAAACTGCATGGTATTTTCAAGATGGACCAATGCATTTCATTTGAAAGTTGTAGTAGGAGAGTAGGTCACTACTAAGAGCTTGTAGTCAAGCTTCAGTCTCTATTTTCAGAGATGCATACAAGGGGAAGAGAAAAAAAATCTATCCGTTTTCCAGAAAAGGAGCAGTATTTGCGCCTTTGAGGTACGTGAGCAGGTTTTGAAATTTCTGGATGAAGAATAGCTGGTGTAAGCATAGCATACAGCAAATGAGGAAGTCTTTATTCAGGGCACTTAATGCAGCTAGATCCCCATGTATTGCCATGATACATTGGCGGAAGAGCTGTCGTATACTTCTGGTTTGTTTTTTTTTGGAGTGTGCAATGTCAAGACTGAGAGAGGACAAAGTTGCCTTACGCGTTATCCGTTGCACGACGAGCATTACAGCTGTAGTAAGCACATCGTTTCGCTAGATGGCAGAGACTCCCTCCACCCCCCGAGATTTACTTTTAAATTACATCAGATAGGGCTCAGACTACCAAGGAGCACAAACCTCTCCTTCAGAATATTGTATTACTTTTTGGTGAAATTGTCATACATTAGAACTTGCAGGATCAAAGAACAGAAAGTGATCCTTCAGAACCTGTGTAACCCATGGTTAATGATTATAAAACAGAAGTCAAACAAATCTGTTTTGTACAATAGGAGGTAAAGCGTTTGTGGGTTGCTTTAAACAACACTTCTTTTAAAAAGAGCAGTTTGAAAACACTCTTTTACTTTGAAAAGCCTCCTTGCATGATAAGCTATAAGTTAACTTGACGAAGTTTACAGTTGACATCAAGAATCCTCTTGAATAAACTGGGCTTGTAAGTGCTAGCAGCATTAAAATGAATAACTCGCATGTCTCTCTGTGAACAGAGTGTTATTTTCATTTATTAATTTTAAAAAATTTTCTCAGACTTAGAAGAGCTCTGGACTGAACTAGTTGTGAAGAGTCTACGTTCTTGTACATGAGAAGTTTTTCAGGCTTAGTGTTGGTTTTTTGTCACACTATCAGTGCTTTTACTTTTGCAGTACTTGAGCATTGTACAGATAACTAAGAAACGTTTTAATGATTTCAGTGTTATTTCACATGCATGTAGTTCTTGTGGTTTATGTTTTTGCTGTTGGGTTCAAAAGCAAGGAAGCAAAACAAGAGTAACATTTTATTGGAATACAGAAACTGAAGTCAGTAAAAACGTATCCTAAGTCTGGTTACAAAGCACTGAAGTGCTAAAATGCTGCTAGATTTCAAGTGAACAATAAAAATAGTAAGACATTAAAGCAGACAGTCTTTGAAATCTGTGGGACACATATAAATATGAAATGCTCAATGCACATTGCACTTGCATTCTTCTATAGATTTCTCCCACTTGTGCCAGGGTTCTGATCCAGGGCTATGAATAGGATCTGGCAATGAAGCCCTCACTTCATTTGTAAGTCTCTGGATATCTCATAAGATATTTATTCCAAAACCATACTGCATTCCTTTTTTGTAAGTCTTAAATGATGATGGAACAGCCAGAAATTGCAAGATGAAAGGAAAAAATGAGAAGAAATGGACTGAAAGGTTTTATGTCGCATGCTGCCGCAAGATATGTGAGCTAGCTTGGATCCTGTGAACAGTATGACCGTGTCAGCATGGTGCTGTGTTGGAGCTAAGGAGCTACGCTGGTACAAGCTTTGCTTGCATCTCAGCGTAGGCCAGTGCTTCCAGACTGTGCAAATACTGGTCTCTGCAGCAGCTTCCCTTTGGGTACCAGTGGCGTACGTTAATGGTTTTGGTTAGAATCAGTTTTTTGAATAATAGTAACATCTTCCATTTCTGACCTCTAAGCAGTAGGTACAGTATAGGAGTTGTAGTCGTTGCTTTATTCTTGGGAGAGTGCTGTCAGTTGTATTTCCTTGGATTTTGGTCTGTAGAATTTCTTGTTATACAAGAGATGTGGACTGTTCAGCCGTGTACATTTTTGTCAGAAAAGGTACCCCGTTAAGTTAACCTCCTTTATCCGCGTGAAATACCAGAACGTGGGAGCAGGGTCACCCCTTGTATAATTCAATGCAGGTATCAGTCATTGCAACGCTGAGATAGGCTTATCAGTTCTGCAACTTTCGAGTTCTGCAGATCAAAGTCTTGAATTACCTGGTCTGTTAAATGAATGCTGTTCATATCTACTTTTAAAATAATAACCAGGTAAACTAAAACTGTGGTTACTGACATTAAAATACAGTTCGGTAGTACCTGGAAGAAGTGAATTATGGTGAGATGCGCGTCATGACAAAGAAGAAATGCCATGCATTGCTGCATTGATACAGAACAGTCTTCCCCCATACGTCCTCATCTGTGTGTGAGAGCGCAGTCACGAAGACATTATTAGGCACTTCATAGAGAAATTTAGAAAACAATTAATTTACTTTATAACTCTAAATATTGCAAAATTGGAACAAATTCCGCTTTGTGTCCTTGCTGCAGATTACTTAGGATTTCTTTTTGTGAGAGAAATCACATCAGGGAAGATCTTTTTGTTAGACAGAAATAAATGTTTTCCTAGTAGAGTGACAACATGAGACTAGAAAAATTCTCTGTGTTATATATCAGAATTTATTGTACTCCATGTCAAGAGGGTTTACTGTTTCCATTAGAAACTCATTGCAGAATTTATCTGGATACAAACTTCTGAGTTTTTCCATTTCAGCTATCTTGTAATTGTTTCATACTCATTTGTTCTCATGCTCACATTCTCCTTTTGCTTATTTAACTGCTCCCACCCCCTTTTTTCTCTGTGGTGCTTATAGACCAGATTTCATTTTCTGTCATTTTTATTGTCTGTTTGTTGATTGTGCTTTGCTGTGCTGAAAACCCACACTCGTAGTCTTACCTTCAGGCTAGATTCTCTGTTAGGGTAGACCAGAGGAATAGTCTTTTTCTCTGCATGATCCAGTGTCAGTCTTCAGTGAGTTCAGGATATAGGTCACAGAATCACAGTATGGTAGGGGTTGGAAGGGACCTCTGTGGGTCATCTAGTCCAACCCTCCTGCCAAAGCAGGGTCACCTACAGTAGGCTATAGAGGACCTTGTCCAGGCGGGGCTTGAATATCTCCAGAGAAGGAGACTCCACAACCTCCCTGGGCAGCCTGTTCCAGTGCTCCGTCACCCTCAGAGGGAAGAAGTTCTTCCTCATGTTCAGA
>Ga0065711_1010137_pt1 | contig 12667 bp, 4 predicted proteins | sample Hoacrofraction12_FD_59098 | JGI IMG/M metagenome (GOLD analysis project Ga0065711, IMG submission 59098) | Hoatzin crop microbial communities from Cojedes, Venezuela - Epithelial fraction 12 v2 (version 2) | ecosystem: Host-associated > Birds > Digestive system > Esophagus > Crop | place...
TGGAACAGGCTGCCCAGGGAGGTTGTGGAGTCTCCTTCTCTGGAGATATTCAAGACCCGCCTGGACAAGGTCCTGTGCAGCCTGCTGTAGGTGACCCTGTTTCAGCAGGAAGGTTGGACTAGATGACCCACAGAGGTCCCTTCCAACCCCTACCATTCTGTGATTCTGTGATTCTGTGAAAATATATAATATTCAATGCTTTTTTTTTAATAGTTAAAGAGATGCAGTAGAACAACTGGAGATAAACTGACCAGTGGGCAAATGATTCTAGTTTCTCCCAGACTGAAGTACCTGTTGTTTTTAGCTCTCTGTACACTTTCAGTTTCTCACGGATTATTTTTTTCTTACTACTAGTTATAGAAACACTAGGAAGAAAATTTGTGAATTATTGTTTGTGAGTCTTTTACATACTTGAAAAATATAAATAATAAAAACAGAGAGCCTGCCCTTACAACTATAGGTCACCACAATATTTCACAGAGTATTTCTGGAACCAAAAATAAGACACTGCGGAAATTCCATCAGACAAGAAATAGTAAGGGAAACCACCAATTTTTCTTCCCTTGTAGGAGAAAAAGCCAAGTGTAAGGGAATGCTGGTTTGTACCTTGCCACAGTGGGAAAAAAAGGATTAAAGTTTTTTATTTTGCTCTGTTTGTACAGGGTTTTAAGATGAACAAGGAAGCTTCTAGAAAACATGGATAGATATCTATTATCTAAATGAAGAACTTCATTTTTCATGTCCATGTCAATTAAAAAGGGAATATATTATACTTATTTTCTTTTAAAATGTGAAAGCATTATTAATTGTTCTGCAGAAAGCTTGCAAAAATTGGCCTTTACATATGGACTCTAATGTGATGATACTTGGGGCCAGTTGTACGTTGCTTACGAGGATGAATTTATAGCTTCATTGCATCTGTCAAGAAAAAGTGATGAACATGGAGTGAAATCAAACTTTCACTGAATCTGCGGTCACAACTCTACGCAGGTTTGAAAGGGAGCAAGGTTTCATTGTATGCTCAGTTCCTCCCCAGCTTCTCTGGAGTAGTGCTCTCCACTAACAGCTGGGTGGTCGTTATGGAATACAACATTAGCGACGAGGAGGTAGATCCAGAATGGGTTTTATGCACTTTGAGGGGGGCATGAATTTAAATCCAAAGCTGTATTGATAGCTTAATTACTGCCTTACTTGGGAAGCAAATTCCCAAGGTGTCTCAGCTGGCATTTTAAAATCCTCCAGCCATGGGAACATCCTGCTAGTGTTTCAGCATCTCAGCTGCAAAGCTGTTTGTGAACAACGAAGGGCATAGATCATACCTAAGCACGAACAGGCTCCAGAGACTGGGTATGTCTCTTCCAAAGGCTTAATCCTGGTAGGTATTCTTAGAACACGTCTAAACTATGCCAGCAGGATTAAAGACAAAATTCAGTCACAGTTGCTTCTCTTTAAAAAAAGAAGGCAGTCAAAGGCATTGGTGTTGCTATGAAGTAATTGATTGTGAAGGAATGGAAAAATGCTCCCGTTTGACCTAGAACAGAGAGTTCTTAGAGAGTATGGTGATGACGCAATTCCCTCTCCTTCCAATATGCAGAATGAGAAATTATTCTAAGCCATCTTTTAAACTTTAAACTTTTAATGAAGAATTAATTGCTTGAAAATACAAAAATGCAGAGTAAGCTATCTGCTGTGTCATTTGCTAGCTGTAGACCAACTAATATAACCACAGTGGAAAGGCAAGTTTTCTCTGAATGATCAAGTGGAAATGAGAGATATGGATCACTGGGGAGGAGTTTTGCTGTGGAGGAAAGTTGTAAGAGACAATCCCAGACTGACTCTGATGGCTGAGGATCAGAGTATTCCACATACTGACAGAAAGACTCGACAAGACTCAGTAATCTTTTTAAACAAATGCAATGATAGTTGTAGAGTCCCTAGTCCTCGATCACATCACTGTTTTGTTCTCAAACTGAACACAATTTGCACTAAATTTCAATCATATAATCATTTTCTCAAGTGCTCTTTCTGATGGATTGTGACTGTTGTCCTTTCGAATTCTGTCATTTGTAGGTGAGGATTTGTTGAATTATCAATAGAGGCTTTCTACTCTTGACTGGGGTAATGGTTTTAAACTAAAACAGGGTAGGTTTAGGCCGGATATAAGGAAGAAATTCTTTACAATGAGGGTGGTGAAACCCTGGAACGGGTTGCCCAGAGAGGTAGTGGAGGCCCCATCTCTGGAAACATTCAAGACCAGGTTGGACAGGGCTCTGAGCAATCTGATCTAGTTAGTGGTGTCCCTTCTCGCTGCAGGGGGGTCAGACTAGATGACCTCTAGGGGTCCCTTCCGACCCAAAACTTTCTATGATTCTATGATTCTATGACTGATTAGCAATAGTGCTTGTTGATATAAAAAAGGCTTTTATAAATTTTGTTATGGCTTTCCTACTGCCTCTGATCCAAATGTGTATGAACTGAGCGGTTAATAATATGCATAAGACTGGGATTTGGATTTGTTTCATTTTGTTTTGTTTTTGTGAGCCAGTTATATCATATCTTCTTTCTTAATGAACATGTGAGGTTTTGTGTTGCACAGATCAGGCTGCATAAAGTTCCATTTAGACAAAAATGAAATTCAAGTATTCTGCAAATACAAGAAAAATATTTCTGTTTTTAACTAAGGGAACTGAAGTTCAGGTTTCAAAGGGAATTACAACAATTTATGTATTAGCTTTCAAAATACTAAATATAAATAAGGAATTATCATTGTACTGAAATTTATCTTAATATCCCACACAGATTGCTTTTGTTAGGTTTCTCTTTTATTTGGAAAAATACCCCACAAAATTATTCTAGATAAAGGGTACAGAGGAAGAATGGTTGGGTGAGGGTTCCTTAATGAAAAGATAGGAATTCAAGAAAAACAGATCTAGACTGCTAGAAACTTGAACTTTTTAAACAATGTCAAATGTGAGGTTTTAGATGAAGGTTGATCATTTTAGCACAAGATTTCAGCCTTTTGGCTCTAGTCACTTTCTCCTGGCTTTTTCCCCTTTTTTGACTTGACTTTCCATTTTTCCTTTTATCATTGTAGGATTTTTTTTAATGTTATTTTACATATATTTTACATCTAAAGTCAGGAATCTTAATGTAGCAGTTTGAACTCTTTTTAAAAAAAAAAAACTTTTAACTTTTTCGTTTGGTTCTCTGTATTTAAGAAAGATATAAATGATAAAACTCTTAAAAACATAGTCTTAACAGCTAGTTTAGAAGTACTACTCTCAGAAATGGTTAAGATAACCGGCATGCTTACTTAGCTGTATCTTACATTTACCAGAGGTGTGAAAGAAAAGATGTTAAATTCATTGAATAACTCAAGAGGAAAATGTTTCAAAGCTATGAAACAAATCAGGGAGATAGTGTACTGGTTTCAGCAGGGATAGAGTTCATTTTCCTCGTAGTAACTTGTGTGGTTCTATGTTTTGTGACTGTAACAGCATTGATCACACACCAATATTTTACCTATTGATGAACAATGTTTACAAAGCATCAGTGCCTTTTTCTGTTTTTCACACTGTCCCACCAGCAAGTTGGCTGGGAGTGCATAAGAAATTAGGAGGGGACACAAACGGGACAGGTGGCCCCAACTGACCAAAGGTTTATGACAGTAAGAGACATGGCTATCTTATTTTAGTGTTTTCTAGATAGTTACAAGAACAGTGTACATTGAGAAATGAAGTCCTGTTTATCAATATAACTCTATCTCTGGGTAAGGCTTTTTTTCAAATGAGAAAGTATGCAACCAACATCTGCTGAGTGCTCACTAAGTGAGAAAGAGGAGAGATAAAGCCAGCCCTAAAAGGCATCTTTAGAAGACAGTCAAACAAATATTTGTATCATGTAATTCTTGTTTATTTTGTGCCAGTTTCAGGAAATGAAATACAGAGTTCTGGCAAATAACCTTTTTTTTCTTTCTTTTGGGTTAAAAATTTCACAGATATGGCTTTTGATTTGGTTTGCTTTCCTCAGAGTAGGTTTTCAAAATAAGAAAGTAATACTTTAAAACAAAACCATTGATAGAAACAGGAAAGCTAAAAAGAAATAAAGACACCAAATACAGGCCAAACCATGCTAAACAAACAGCTAGAGATAGAAAATTAAGATTCCTAACTATGAATAAATCCAGTTTTAACTTGCATAGGGTTTGTGATCATACAGAGTATTGAACTCCATCGATGGAAACTTCAGGTGAAAGCACCACACCCCTTACCTATTGAAACCAATCCAGGAAAAAAAAACCAAAAAAACCACCCCAAACTTAAAGCTTAACAAGTCTTCCTAGTATAAAATCTACTTTTTTCCAAAAAAGTAAGAAAAAAAATTACCCAGATTGTTGTCACAAACCTGATATTTTTTTCTTTTGCTCTCTATAACCCATAATATAACACATATGGTTCTTCCATACACAAGTTTGTTTTTCACCAGAGAAGTAATTGTGTGAGGGAGAAAACAAACTAACACAATGTTAGCAGTTTGGCACATGTCCCACATCTGACACCTTTGTTGCTAAAGTTAGTGAAGAGTCTCAGTGTGGGGAAGGGGAGGGCTGAGCAAGTGGCTATCTAGTGCTTGGTTGGTGGCTGCTGGGTTAAACCATGACATAGCCTCGTAGAAGGAAACAAAAAATAAAATGCCAATATGGAAGGAAAATGGCTTGCTTCTTGGATTTTTGCCATCTTAATATGTATGGGCTAAGTAGAACACGATATTGGGTTTTACATATATTATAAAATATGTAAATAACAATAATGTATATATAAATAAGAAATCATTTGTGACCTAAAATTTTATGGGATAAAGAGCTATTTTTCAAGGATGTTTTTTTACAGCACTTGGTACCTTGACATAATTTGTAAAAGTTGTCCGAGATCCTCAGTCCTCTCTCTGTACACGTTAAGATACACGTAACAATATATTCACAGGTTTTTGCCTTATTTTGTTTTCTCTAGGTAAGTACAGCAACAATTATAAACAGACTTAAAGGTGTAGTGTTCATTTCCACGTTGATGAAATGAATGTATTTTACACTAGTTTGTGGAAATTGAATACTAGCATACCATTAGCATTTCATTAGCACCCTGAGAGTGAAATTGCATTATTGCATTATTAATTACCTCTGGGAAGGTGAAGCTTCTATGTACTGGCAACATGAAAGCTACTTTGGACATGCAAAAGACATGGCCAAGACTGCATTTAAGGCAGAAAAGTCCATGAAACCATTTAACAAAAAAAGTTTTTGTTGGGTTTTTTTCAGATGCATTTCAAAGCCAAGGTTCAAAAACCAAAGTTAACAAAGAAAACACTGTCTCACAATGTCAGTCTATAATAAGGGACCTAATATTTATTGACAAATGCAGTCTGATGTGATTAAAAAGTATTAGGGTGGTGAGTCAGCACTTACTTTCAAGATGTTTAGAGACCACCTGAGGGCAAATATAAGGCTTCCCAGACACGATGTTTAGAGACCACCTGAGGGCAAATATAAGGCTTCCCAGACACCAGCAAAGCATGGCAAATCACTGGCCTCAGTTGTGCCTTCCTTAATCTTTAACCTTTTTTCCTTTGGAATTTAATATTCTTGGTTCCCACAGAAAACAGGCCTTTTCTGGACTTTTTCCCCCTAACTATCTTGGGAACAGTGGAATAGTAAATGAATTAATATCTTTAAAATAAAACACCTTTCACTTTTGAAACTAAGAACCACAAGTCAGTGAGGTATAATTCATCAAAGCTCTTAAAAATAACATTATTATAAAAATAATTCCTTGAGGCTTCTTTTTATTTTAACTGTAGATTTTGACACTTTACATTGCAAGTGCTAAGTCAACATTTTCTTCCAGTAGTTTGTATTGACCTAATGGAACATCTATAACCAAAGAAGTTTCCTGTGACCGCTGATTTTATCTTATCCGTATATTGTTCTCTGAGTAAGAAATAAACATTTTTTAATGCAATTTTGTCTATTTTAGTTATTATGATGAAATTACCTAATAAAAGTCTGTTTCCATTCCATTTCAGCCTGTCACATTCAACTAAAAAATATTCCAACTCCTATTATACAGACCCATGCAGTAACAAAGTATTTATACAATAATGTATTAAAAAATACTTCCCATATAGTGCTCATATTATGTCTTTCATGCTTATTCTGAATACAGAAATAACCTGAGGGTAATATGAAGACCATGCTAGAGACAAGCCGTTTCCTCACAGTAACTATCTCAACTATCTTCTTGCATATGTTTTCCTTTGTATCTATGCCCCTTGTGCCTGCATGTCCCGGGAAATTCTGGTCTCTGCCTTCTTTCTCTCCAGCCTCCAGAAACACTTTCTTGGTGCCTCTTTGTTGCTCTCCATTTTGTGACACCAACCAAGAAAGCATTTCTCAAGGCAAGCGAATGGAGTGGAGGAGGAGAAAGAGTTGAAGGCTCCCTCAGCAGCGATGTGTTGGCAACGGACTGGATAACAAACCCCTTTGTGTGCATGAGAATGAAAGATTGTTTAAGCCATGGTTATAAAAATGTTATGAAAAGAGAGCAAAAATGGGAGGAAGCCCTCCTCTCCCACTGCCTTTTTGTTACCCTACCTTTGTTCCCTCACAGTATATACAACTCAGCTCTGCTAAAGAGNCTACTTCCACTTGCTCCCTTATGATTAGGCTGTCAGCCAGCCTCAGAAATTAAAAAGAGATCCAAGAACAAAGTTAAGAGAGGCTCCTTATGTAGGTGAATTTTGCCTGTGGTGTAGTTAAAATTCAGCTCTCATCCGTGGCTGCTGCAGCTGGCATTGGCCTGAGTAACCATTATCCCCCTCAAATTCCAGGAGGAGGGGGAGGATTTTTAAATCTATGGTTCTTGCACCAGGGGTCCCAGTGAGAATGTGAGAAACTGCAGAGCTGAGCCATGGACAGACGAGAATATTCTCCTTTATTTTAAATATTTTAGTAATTTTTATTAACATATGAAAAATCTTTAACTGCATTTATGAGTTAAACTTCGAAGAAGTTCATTTATTCAGCACAGGGAATTAGCTTTCATAGGAATAAAAACCATGCCAGAGCTAAGCCAGTACAGTCTCCCTGGAAACTTTCCTGTTTGAAGCTTTTATTGGGTGCTGATATAGCATATTTTCCTCTGTAGTCCATGAAAAAAAATAATCAACACACTAATGAAGAGAATAGAAAGACAAAGTCAGAAAATATAAAGCCTGTACCCTACATGCTCTGTGTATGCAGTTTATCTTGTTACAGCAATTACGGGATTACAGACTGTGGTCCCATTAGGATTTGTGTCACGATATGGGTAGAATTTATAATCCAGCTAATGATCAGGTTGAAGTTTTGTTATCCACACACAGTAAAAAGCTGCTCTGCGTTGTTGAGGTCTGGCTTACCTTATGGTAGGAAAAGGAATTTAGCAAGCTAAAACACACTGCTGATACAGGAAAAGAGTAACCTCTCATTCTTTCAGCTTAAATCATGAACATTTCAGACAAAGTATGAAGCAGGTTTTGGACTATTGCTTTTTTTATGGGAAGAAGGATATGGCACTTCCTAAGGGAGGGAGGTTTTGTTTTTAGGGTAGGAAGATCATTTCAATAATGACCTATGGCCAAATTTGAAACATCATTTTTACAGAAAGGTAATGGGAAACTTTTTTTCTTTATTAAAAGTAAAAAAAAAATCTGAAAGTTTACATACTCTGAAAATAAGGTATGTTTTCAACACAACAAAACAGAAACTCATACACAGTACAAACAAATCATCAGCTAACTTAGCCCAGGAAAAGAAAACAGGACTCTAGAATCTGGGATATAAACTTGGGCTATAAAATACCTGTAGGTATGTTTTCTGGTTTATAAGCAAGCCATTGCAATTCTACATACCTCTAAAGCTCCAAATTAAAACAAAAATCTTATAGGTAGGATGAGTGAGCTTAAATATTTTTTGAAATTATTTTGCGGTCAACTTGGATTTGCATAGCCACTGAAATCCACACTTGTATTTACAGTGAGGGTCACTTTTCACTATTGTGTATATGCATTTTTCTCCCCACTTTGCCTGAATGTAAATGTGAGAGTGTTCGTTCATCTGTTCAGCTGTTCAAATGCAATTGTTATCGGCCAGAAACCCTTATTCTGTTCTGTAGAGATCGTCTAGACCAGACTACTTGCTCCACTAATATCCTCTGAACACAAGACCCAGAATACTTTTCAAAGTTGGATAACACAGTTAAGACCAGAAGATCAACAGTCACTAGAGTCACATGTCACAGGAATGAGCAGGAAGGATCAACAGCATCTCCAGCACTGTAGTCCCTTGTGGCAGAAGAGGATTTAGTAGGTAAATACCCAGATAACTCCGTTACACATTCACCTTCTCAAAACTTTGGTTGCTTGGTAGAAAAGATTGTTATTTAGCAGTTAAAGCTGAGGAATGAGATGTATAGGTTCTGGTTTTTATTATCTGTATTCCAGTTTACTCTGTCTTGTTGCATACCATTGCATTCACAGCTTCCCACATCTGTGAAATAAATGAAGATGCACAGGCTTCGGCTCAAACTTGTAAGCAGCTGCAAACAGCCTCGCTTTGCTGCAGACGTGCTAGCCAACACCTATGATTTCCTCAGATTCGCTGTGTCCATAAATTTACCAAAACAAGGATTATGTTGATTTATCTAGTTATACACTAATGATTTTATCAGGCCACTACATACAGTAACAAGGCAGATCAGAAGATAGTGACTCTGTGGAGTTTCTTCTACACTGGTATGAGACATATTCAAGTGGAATATCAGAAGATGGCAGTGAGACGCATTTAATTTACAATCCAGGTAACTTATTGTAGATTCTATAAGCAGGATTAAACTAGGTTTGAACTACCTAACTCAAATACTTATATGGGTTTCATCCACTGAATAACTTTCCCCCAGCTGGACATGTGCAGGCTAAACTAAGGCCTGTGCTGTTTTGGTCATTGCACCTGAAGTATCACAGAAAGGCTTTTAAAGCTAATAGTAGTATGACCTTCAGTTACACCTCTGGAAAAAAGTCCATACTTGTCAAAGTGTGAGAAAGAGAGACAAAGAGAGACAGAAACGCAAAACTGCACTTGCGTTGAAGCTTTTGATCCACTTTTAATGATGAAATCCAAAAGAAAAAAAAAAAGGAAAAAAGAAACTACACAAGCTCACTTAGCCTCCTAGTCTATTATATTCTTTGAACTGTATATTATATGCTCAGTCCTTCTGGATATTTAAAGCTATGACGTTATTATTATTTACTTTGGCTCACACCCCTAATTACATTCTAGTTTTGGATGAGGACAATTGTTTCATTGAGATAACTGTTCTTTTGTGCATCAGAACTATACAATTTGTGTGAATCCCTATCAGGAGTGTATACAGTCCTGTATTGCACACACAGTTATTTGGAATATTGTCATTATTTTCTCCAATGGCACGTGTAAGAATATGGCAAATTTTACAGAAGAAAATGTATTTCAATCAAATTAATGTTCTGCTATTATATTAAAACTGTGACATGTACCTCATTCACAGTGTTATACAATCAATGATGCATAATTTATATATTGTTAATTTTGAGAAACTTATTTCAACCTCAGTGTTACACACCTACCACCTATACTTCTTTAATGTCCTCTCATTTTTATTTTTGGGAACAATTTACACAAAGAATAATGCATAACTGAACAAAACTTTGAGAAACAAACATTCATTTCCCTGTAACAAATAAACCTCACAGAATCACAGAAATATCTTTCAGGAAATTTCTCACTTTGAGTCTTTAGGTCAGATTTTTCCAAGGCTTTTCTGTACCACTGGGATTTATGACCATTCAAAGATAGATTCTGATTTCAGAAAAAAAAAAAAAAGTTTTAAGGGATTATGATTGTGCAGGAAATAAAGTTTGTATAGTTTGTTCTCAAAGAAAAAGAAAGTACAGTTCTGCACAACTGAACTAGCAGAGGATGCTATCTTCTCAAGCTCGCAACTTAACAGAAATGTAGAAGGAGCAGCAGACATCATCAGAGCAAACATTACTCTTTTTTTCCTTCTTAGTAATATCCAGAATACTGTAGCCACTACTTGTGAACACATCTTCGCTTGTGTGATCAAGGAGGCTGATCCAGGATGATGTCTTCCCCACTCTCTGGCACCTGTGCAGTTTGCTCTCAGCTCTCTGTTCTAGGACTCAGTTCTGGCGGCAAGTCCACAGCTCCCAGCTTGCAGATCCAGACACCAACTCTTGTCATTCAGGCACATGTGTGAAGCAGTTATGAGTAGGTATCCTGTCTCTAGCAACTGTCTTAACAATAGAACAGCCCTTTAAGTGAGGGCCTCAGAAAGAAAGCCGTGGTTTGATGCTTCAAGAAGGTACCACTGTCTGAAAACAGTTATGTGCATTACATTCCTGGCTGGTAGCTGCTTACCAGAAGTTAAATTTTTCTTCACTACCTCAAGTGCTAGAGACTTGTGCTGAGATAGTGAGTGCATTGTGTTCCAAGCTGCTGGTAATACAGGTAATACACTCAGAGTATTATCCTTGAATGTTATAATATTTCCATTTCTTCAGAATTCCTTCTCATGGGTGCTTCACATGAAGATACTTTTACAATATCTTTTTAATATACCAAGACTAAAATAGGTCATATTTCAATAATTTGTCATGCATTTTAATATTTTTCTGTTGATTTCTGGCAAATCTTAGAAACAAAGGCAGCAGAGAAATCCTGGTGGATTTCTGTTTGGACTGCAGTTAGTGAGCTATGGAAGACTGCAGTTACCTTTCACATGACAAGGTTTCATGAAATGGCAATAGCAAAGGAAAGCCAGTTGTTCCAGTTCTACAAAATACGCAGGGAAGATGCATCAACCTTTCACTTTTCAAATGTTTCTCCAAAAATGACCCTGTCCTAAGAGGGATTTTTATTTATATGCAACATTTGAAAAATAAATAGCAGGCTCAGGAAAAAAAGATGTTTCTTAAGGATCTTGTGTTTTGACAGAAAATATGGAAAAGATTTATTTTAAGACAGACCAACAGTCACATTCCTGTTCACAGCCTCTATTCACAAAGCTGAAGACGTGTTTTATCTTCTTACACTGCACAGAGGTTAACACTTCACTTTAAACTGACTCTGAAAAGAGAAGCGCTTGCGCACGTGAGAGAGTGGTGTGCTGCTACCAGTCCATTACTTGTAATTCAAGTTTTCTCCCAGAGATCAGATTCTTCTACGGTAACAGGTGTCCAAAAGTAGTCTTAACATAGGAAGACAGAAGGTGAATTATACTACAGGCTAGTTGTATTACAGAATTATTTTACCATATCCTATATATAAAGTTTAAGAATGAGAGCTTTTAGTAACGGTACTTTTACATTGCTTTGTCTATTCTGTATATTTGTTTTTGGGATAAGCTAGTGCAAACAGAGGGGATTTTAGTCTTCTGCATTGCCTCAATAGTATAAAACACTAAGACAGATAAATTTACTAGTTCTGACATTTTAAAGGTTTGTGGTTTTAAAAGTAGGTCATGTAAGGCACAGAAAATGCCCTTCAGCAATTTGGACTGAAAATGCCAAAGGTTTTCTTCTTTTAGCATAAATACCTTGAAATAATTCCACTTACTGATAGAATTTTTTAATTCAAGTTTTTATTTCAAATTTTAGGAGATTGGTGTCTGCTTCGCATCTGCATGGGGGAATAGTTTCACAAAATCAGACAGTATTTTCAGCATGATCATTCATCATGCTCAGAAATGTAAAGTTAAAATTCGAAAAGGAAGTGAAAACATGTGTCATGAGAATAAAAGAAAACCTTGACAAAGCCATCACTTTAGTTAAAGAAAACTTCTAACAGCATTAATAATCAGAATGTATTCTTTGTTTTCAAGTTTTTCCTATTTGATTTTGTTTACCTCAGATGAAAATATTCTATCTCAAAATGTGATATGCAAAAATGCAGGCATATACAAGTTGAAACTAAAAGCCACCACCTTAAGTTGGCAAAGTTGCAAGAATGGTAACAATTTCTTCTGTGCCACTTTAGATTCTTACAAATAATCCAAGTGAACACTTCTGGTCACTTGAAAATGCAGTAGTTCATATAATTCTCCACATCACAGGAATAATAGATGGAGCTTTGGAGTTGGCCTCAGAAGAGCCAGGATTTTAGCCCATACCCCATAACTGACTAGGGTACAATAGGAAAATGATACTGCAGTATTACATCAGTTGTGAGGCTTACACACAATTACCTATTATCCCTATTTGTTTTTTGAATCTGTTTACTAATACTCTACGTAATAGAAGAACTGCTGGCGTGGGATTCTCATGACAATAGATTTCAAATGAAAAACTTTACTGCTTCTCTCTCTCATCCCATTTGATATAGACATTTCCACTTTGCAGTGAACTAGAAAAATAAACTAGCTCATCAACTTTTCTCCTGCACATATCCAATCCCTTGATTTTACTGTATCACAGAATCACAGAATCACAGAATCACAGAATCACAGAATGGTAGGGGTTGGAAGGGACCTCTGTGGGTCATCTAGTCCAACCCTCCTGCCAAAGCAGGGTCACCTAC